>JAABUK010007537.1_pt1 | contig 15672 bp, 10 predicted proteins | sample 5559141 | NCBI WGS metagenome assembly JAABUK01 (sample SAMN10711869, study PRJNA513367) | rock metagenome | isolation source: Antarctica rocks | place: Antarctica: Victoria Land, Pudding Butte nord | collected 2016-01-03
GCGCTTGCGGCCGGCATCCCGCGCGGCGTCGTGCTGATGGACGCCGGCTACGGCGCCGACACCGGCTTACGGACCGAGATCACGGCCCTGGGCCTCGCCTATGTGGCAGGCATCCAGCCGCACACGACGGTGTGGCTCCCCGGCCAAGGACCGCTTCCGCCCAAGCCCTGGACGGGGCGGGGTCGACCGACGAGCCGGATGCGACGCGATGACGAGCATCGACCCGTCACGGTCAAGGATGCAGCCCTGGCCCTACCAGAACCGGCCTGGGAAACGATCACATGGCGCGAGGGCTCGGCCGACCGGCTCACGTCGCGCTATGCGCGATTGCGCGTGCGGCCTGCGCATCGCGACGAAAAGCTCAAGGAAACCCGACCGGAGGAATGGCTACTGATCGAATGGCCGGATGATGAGGACCAGCCGACCAAATATTGGCTCAGCACATTGCCGGAAACCATCAGCTTCGTGGACCTTGTCGACACGACGAAACTGCGATGGCGCATCGAACGAGATTATCAGGACCTCAAACAGGAGGTCGGTCTCGGGCACTACGAAGGGCGAGGATGGCATGGATTCCATCACCACGCCACGCTCTGCATCGCGGCCTACGGCTTCCTGATCGCCGAACGGGAAGCGATTCCCCCTCAGGACCTCGCAAAGCCCTGCACCGCGCCGACCTTGCCGTTCCCCCGCGTGGACGACCCGACGGCACCGCCGATCCGGCCCGAACGCCACATCCCCAACTCCATCGCAACCATGCGCCGCAGGCTCACCGTCGCTCTCGCCAAGACACTCGAGCGATGTCCGTGTTGCCAAGCGCGACCAAATACCACGACCAATATTCCACTCTTATGACGCAGTAAGATTAATGGCAACGGTGGGCGCAGTGCTGCCGGCAACCTGCAATCTGGAACGACCGCTCTCGGGCCCGTGCGAAATGGCCCGCTACGCCCGGGAAGGGTCGGGAGCGGAGGGGTGCAATCGGCCGAATTTTAAGCTGACCCGCTACCCAAACACACTCCCGCTTGACTGCAACCATAAGATGTATATATTGCGCCTTGGTTGCACCGCCGATTCACCACCGCCGAGCCCGCGACGGTCTATGACGCGGGCCTGACCGAGGCCGCTCAGCGCAACCATGACCCCACCCACAAGGGCGCTTCGGCGCTCTTTCGCATATCAGGAGCAAAGCATGACCGACCTCAGCAACACCGAAGCCCCAACCCCGCTGTCTCCGCCGATCGCCGTTTTTGGCCTTGACCGATCCGGCAAGCCGCACGCTTCCTACTTCGCTGGGGGCGAAGTCGAACTCGCCACCAACGCGGCGGCGATCATGGGCATGCACGTGCTGCCGCTCACCGGCCCCGAGTGCGACGGCCTCGCCGATCGGATGCCGCAAGGGCGCATCTTCCCCGCCTCGGGCAAGGCCTTCGTGCCGTTTTGCAAGCAGCCCCTCTACGAGCGCCTCGCCGCCCTCGGCAACATCGCGATCGAGCCGGCTACCCCGAAAGCGGGTAAGCCCGCAAAGGCCGCTGCCGCAAAGGCCAAAACCGCAGGCGCGACGGAGGCCGAGGCTCGAAAGGCCAAGAAGGCCGCGCCGGCGCCGAAGTCGGAGCCTGCCCCCTACGTCGAGCCTACCAACGTCCCGCAGGACTGGCCGCACATTCGTGAGGGGAGCCTCGTGCTGGCAACGACGGGCGAAACCTCCGCGGGATAGTTCGAAAGCACCGTCGTCGAGGTCAAGAACGATGATCTCGTCGTCCTGCAATGGCGCGACTGGGAAACGCCGCTCTTCCTGCGCCGCCGCAACCAGCTCGCCCTGCTGCCCGAGGGGACGGCTCTGAAGGGCGACGAGTGATGGCCTCGCCGTTCACCCCACCCGCCGATCAACACATGCTGGAGAGCCAAGAAATGCAAAGCGACTTGCTGCTAGAACAAAACATGAACAATGTCGAACCACCGATCGACGAGAGCCGGCTTTCGGACATCACGGCACGCATTCGCGCCTTGAACGACGCCTTTCGCCGAAGCGGCACCGGCGGGCGCATGCTGATGACGGCCGGCATCGCGGCGCTGCCCCGCGACGAACAGCTCGCGATCGTCGCGGCCGTGATGGCCTTCGAGGTTTTCGACACGGGCAACGATCCTCACCGCGAGCACGACTTCGGCGCACTATGCGTCGGGGCGCACCGGCTCTTGTGGAAGATCGACACCTACGATCGGAGCATGCGGGTGCATTCGCCGGACCCGAGCGACCCGGCCGTCACCTGCCGGGTGCTGACCATCATGCTCGCGGAGGAATACTGAAGTGGCCGGGCGCAAGTTGAAGGCAGCCGCCGCGCCGACGCCCGGCCCCTGGTTGGTTCGGGGCGAAGCCGGCAATGCGGCGTCGCCCTCCGAAGCCGTGCTCGGGATCGAACCCGCGACGGAGGATCAGCCCGGCGGCTGGCCTTGCCTCATTCGCCAGGACCGGCCGGTCGAAACGGGCAGCTGCCCTCTGCACCTCGCGACCACCATCCCAGGCCTGCTCCCACTAAACAACCGCAACGCCGAAATTGAAGTCAAGCGATCCGCGCAAATCGCGAGCGATGCCGCTGCGCTCCTTGCGGCTGTGCTTTGAAGGTTCAGCTCCCCGACATCTTCGGGATTACCGGCTATGGACACCTCGGCACCTTGCCTGCATAGGCAAGCTAAAAGGCATGTCAGCCACACTCGGCGACGGCCCAACTGCGGCCGTTCCCGCCGTCCCCGGGGCGGGTTTCTTGGCCTGAGAGCAGACGCCCGTCGCACCAGCTGAAGTCGCCTTCTACGCTTCGCATACGACCCTGTTCCCGCTATGGTGGCGGGTATGGCGACATGCTCCTGGAACTCGCGTGTTTGATAACTTGAAGCCCGGCGCTCGGGTGCGGGGGCTTGCGCCTACCGGCGTAGCCGAGATCGTTCAGGTCTCCCGCTTCGGAGCGGACGCCCTGAACCTCGTGTTCCGTGCCGGTGGCAAGGTCGGTGAGCGACTGCTTTATCGCGGCGAGGAGAGCACCTTCGAGTTCGTGGAGTCCAGTCGCGCCTATGCATTTGACGCCGACGGCGGCCTGCTGCGGCTCGCGTCGGAAGCGACCCGAATCCGCCTGGCGCATTTGTTTGATCCGTATCTTGCCGTGAGCGCGTCGCAGATCGAGGCCCTGCCGCACCAGATCACGGCGGTCTACGCCGAGATGCTGCCGCGCCAGCCGCTGCGATTCCTGCTGGCCGACGATCCGGGCGCCGGCAAGACCGTCATGGCCGGCCTGCTCGTCAAGGAGTTGATGATCCGCGGCGACCTGGAGCGCTGCCTGATCGTGGCACCGGGTAGCTTGGTCGAACAATGGCAGGAGGAGCTGGCCGAGAAATTCGATCTTGGCTTCGACCTGCTAACACGCGATCAGATCGAGAGCTCCATCACCGGCAACCCCTTCGTCGAGCGCAATCGGCTGATCATGCGGCTCGACATGGCCGCACGCTCGGACGAGCTGAAGGCAAAGCTCGAGGCCGCGCCCGATTGGGACCTGATCATCTGCGACGAGGCGCACCGGATGGCCGCGTCCTACTTCGGCGGCGAGGTGAAGGAGACGCAGCGGCACAAGCTGGGCAAGCTGCTGGGCACGCGCACGCGCAACCTGCTGCTGATGTCGGCGACGCCGCACAATGGCAAGGACGCCGACTTCCAGCTGTTCATGGGGCTGCTCGACGCGGACCGCTTTGAGGGCCGCTTCCGCGAGGGTGTCCATAAGGCCGACGTCTCGGACATGATGCGGCGGCTGACCAAGGAGGAGCTGTATCGTTTCGACGGCACGCCGCTGTTTCCCGAGCGGCTGGCCTACACCGCGAGCTACGAGCTCTCGCCGGACGAGGCAGACCTCTACGCCGCAGTGACGACCTATGTGCGCGAGGAGATGAACCGTGCCGACCGGAGTGGCGACGGGGGCCGGCGCAACAGTGTCGGCTTCGCGCTCCAAATCCTGCAACGTCGGCTCGCCTCGTCGCCGGCGGCGATCCACCGCTCGCTGGAGCGGCGGCGCAAGCGGCTTGAGGAGCGGCTGCGTGAGGAGCGGATGGGCCGTGGAAGCGGGACCGCTCCACTGTCCCGTGCGCCATCCCTCCCTTCCTACGACCCCGACGATCTCGACGAGGCAACCGGCGAGGAAGCCGAGGCCGCCGAGGAGGCGATTGTCGATGCCGCGACGGCTGCGCAGACACTGGTCGAGCTCGAAGCCGAAATCGTCATTCTGCGTGACTTGGAAGCGCGCGCCCTGCGGGTGAAGCTCTCGGGGCAGGACGCAAAGTGGCGGGAGCTGGAGTCGATCCTCGACGAACCGATCATGATCGATGCGGCGACCGGGCTGCGGCGCAAGATCCTGATCTTCACCGAGCCGAAGGACACGCTGGAATACCTGCAGCAGAAGATCACTGCGCGTTTCGGCGACCCGGCCGGCGTGTTCGTGATCCACGGTGGGGTCGCCCGTGAGGCGCGGCGCGCCGCGATCGCTGCGTTCAATAGTGATCCCGTCGTGCGGGTTATGATCGCCAACGACGCGGCCGGCGAGGGCGTGAACTTGCAACGCGGCGCTCACCTCATGGTCAACTACGACCTGCCCTGGAATCCGAACCGGCTAGAACAGCGGTTCGGCCGCATTCATCGCATCGGCCAGACCGAAGTCTGCCACCTCTGGAACCTATGCGCATCCAACACCCGAGAGGGCGAGGTTTATGGGCGTCTGCTGGAGAAGCTGAAGGAGGCACGCGAGGCGCTGGGCGGCCGCGTCTTCGATGTGCTCGGCGAGTTGTTCGAGGGCCACGCGCTCCGCGACCTCCTCGTCGATGCGATCCGCTATGGCGATCGCCCAGAGACGAAGGCCGAGCTATTCCGCAAGGTGGACGGCGCGGTCGATGTCGGCGCGATTGAACAACTCGTCGCCGAGCGAAAGCTGACCAGCGAGGGCATGGATCCAAACGCGGTGACGGCGGTGCGCGAAGAGATGGAGCGCGCGCAGGCACGACGGCTCCAGCCCCACTTCATCGGGTCCTTCTTCCGCGAGGCATTCACCCTTCTCGGCGGTCGCATCGCCGAACGCGAGCGTAGCCGCTTCGAGATCACGCGCGTGCCGTCGGTGCTGAAGGAGCGCGACCGGCTGATCGGTCGCGGCGATCCGGTTCTCGACCGCTACGCGCGGGTGACGTTCGAAAAGGCTCTGATCGCCGGCCAGCCGCAAGCAGAGCTGCTGGCTCCTGGTCATCCGCTTCTCGAGTCCGTCGTAGACGTCGTCCTGGAGCGGTTCGGACCGCTGCTCGGCCAAGGCGCGGTGCTGGTGGACGATGCCGATGACGGCACGGACCCGCGCCTGCTCGTCTACCTCGAACACGCCGTCCGTGATGGCCGCATCGCGCGATCGGGGGAGCCGAGGGCGATCTCGCAGCGCCTCCAGTTCATCCACCTTAAGGCGGACGGCTCGGCCGCAGATGGCGGCTCAGCGCCCTATCTCGACTACCGGCCGATCGCCTCGGAGGAGCGCGTCACGGTGGCGGACGTGATCGACGCGCCGTGGCTCGCGGGCGGCGTCGAACAGCGAGCGCTCGGCTACGCCATCGCCAATCTGGTCCCCGCGCATCTGGCCGAGGTTAGGTCGCGAAAGCTGGCCGAGATCAACAAGGTTGAGCGCGAGGTTCGCGCGCGCCTGACGCGCGAGATCAACTATTGGGATGCCCGTGCAGCCCGGCTGCGCGAGGAGGAGCGTGCCGGCAAGGAGCAGCGGATCAACGCATCCAACGCCGAAGCGACCGCGCAGCGCCTGGTCGAGCGGCTGCACAAGCGCCAGGAAGAGCTTGACCGTGAGCGGCAGATCACGGCACTTCCGCCGGTGCTGAAGGGCGCGGCCCTGGTGATCCCGAAAGGCCTCATTTGCGCCCGCACCGCGCCCACGCCCGAGCCGGTGGCAGCAGGGTTCTGCGAAGATCCCGCTGCCCGTGTGGTAGTCGAGCTCGCGGCGATGGAGGCGGTGATGGCGCACGAGCACAGTCTCGGACACACCCCGATCGATGTTTCCGCGCAGAAGAAGGGCTGGGACATCGAGAGTCGAGACGGCGCCGGCGGTCCGCTGCGGCTGATCGAGGTCAAGGGACGGCACGCCGACGCCCGAGATGTGATCGTCACCAAGAACGAAATTCTGGCCTCGCTCAACGCGCCCGACGCCTTCCACCTCGCGCTGGTCGCTGTGTCCAACGGGTTCGCGCATCAGCCGGTTTATGTGCAGCGTTTCTTCAAGCGCGAGCTGGGCTTTGCGGAGACAGCGGTCGTGTTCAACCTCAACGATCTGCTGTCGCTCAGAGCCAAGGCGGCCTGACGCTTCGCTCGACATCCGCGGCTCCTGCCGTATATAATAGGCCAGTAATTCTATACAGGATGAGTCGCATGGCGCTCAGCTTGAAAGACCAGGAAACGGACAGCCTAGCGCGTCAGGTTGCAAGCTTGACGGGGGAGAGCCTGACCGAGGCGGTGCGCGGCGCGCTCCGGCTGCGGCTGCGTGACGAGCAGCTCAAGCGCGGCAAGCAGCCGTGGGACGATGCGGCAATCGACGCGATCATCGCGCGTTTCAAGGCGCTGCCTGTTCTGGACGACCGCACCGATGACGAGATCCTGGGCTACGACGAAAACGGCCTCCCCTCCTGATGGTCGTTGATAGCTCTGCGCTCATAGCGATCCTGCGCGGTGAGCCAGAGGAACCCGCATTCCGCAACGCGATCAGGACGGCCCCAAACCGCCTCCTGGGCGCGCCTACCCGCGTGGAGGCGAGCATGGTCGCGCTGGGCCGCCGAGGCGAGCCCGGCCTGGAGCAGATGCAGGCGCTGATCGAACGGTTGGAGCTGGAGGTCGTCCCGCTATCCGACGATCAAGCGAAGCTCGCCATTGAGGCCTTCCGGCGCTTCGGCAAAGGACGGCACCCGGCCGGCCTCAACTTCGGCGACTGCTTTTCCTACGCGCTCGCCAAGGCGACCGGCGAACCCTTGCTGTCCAAGGGCGAAGACTTTTCCCAGACCGATATCAAGCAAGCCGTATGACCACGCCTGTCCGCAAGAAGCTGATCGAAGTTTCCATTCCTCTCGAGGCGATCAACGTCGCGTCGGCGCGGGAGAAATCCATCCGGCACGGGCATCCGTCGACGCTTCACCTGTGGTGGGCGCGGCGGCCGCTGGCGGCGTGCCGGGCGGTGCTGTTCGCGCAGCTGGTGGACGATCCTTCCTCCTGGCCCGATCGCTTCCCGACCGAAGAGGCGCAGGACGCTGAGCGGCGGCGGCTGCACAAGGTCATCGAGGCGATGGTGCCATGGGAGGCCTCGAACAACGAGACGGTCCTGAACGCAGCGCGATGGGAGATCGCGCGCTCGGTCGCCTGGGGCCTGGACGAAGAGCCGCCGGTGCAGGGTGACGGCCCGGCGATCCTCGACTATCTCCAGACCAAGGCGCCGCCGGTCTATGATCCCTTCTCGGGCGGCGGTTCTATCCCGCTCGAGGCGCAACGGCTGGGCCTGCGCGCCTATGGTTCTGACCTGAACCCGGTGGCGGTGCTGATCGGTAAGGCGCTCGTGGAGATCCCACCCAAGTTTGCCGGTCGCCCCCCGGTCAACCCTAAGTCTCGCGCCGAAGCCGCTCACGGCCAGGTTCGAGCCTGGAAGGGCGCGCAGGGGCTCGCAGAGGACGTTCGCTACTACGGCCAGTGGATGCGCGACGAGGCGGAGAAGCGCATCGGGCATCTTTACCCCAAGGCGAGGCTGGCTGATGGATCGCAGGCGACGGTGATTGCCTGGCTGTGGGCACGGACGGTTCGGTCGCCTGACCCTGCGGCGAAGGGCGCGATTGTGCCGCTTGTGTCGTCTTTCATGCTGTCTAGCAAAACGAAGGGTGAAAAGGTTCTCAGACCTGTGGTGGACGTTCACGCCGGCACTTGGTCATTCGAGATCGTCAACAATCCCAGCCAGACCGAAATAGCGGCCGCGCGAAAGGGAACTCGTGGAGACCGCGGCTTTGTATGCGTTCTGACGGGAACGCCGATCGGGTTCGACTACGTGCGATCGGAAGCGAAAGCTGGCAGAGTGGGAATGAAGATGACTGCTGCGGCCGTTCAATCCCGGCGCGGCAGAGCATATCTGCCTGCGACAGAGGAGATGGAGAGCGCGGCATCGGAAGCTGAGTATGCGTGGGAACCCTCTGGAACTCTTGATCCTAACGCGCTGGGCTTCCGTATTCCAGAATACGGACTTTTGCAGTGGTCAGACCTTTACACTGCTCGGCAAAAGGCCTTGCTCAGCTCCCTAGCCGATCTCAGTGTTGAAGCGGCAAACCGCGCAGCAAACGATGCGCGCGCGGCAGGGGCCGAGGAGAATGCGTATAGGATTGGCATAGGCACCTATCTTTCCATGTCGGTGAGCAAGTTATCCGACTTCGCATCTGTGCTGACTCCCTGGAAGGCAGATGCAGAATGTCCTGTTCACGTGTTTTCGAAGCACGCACTTTCGATGGTATGGGATTTCGCCGAACCGAATGCGCTCGCCGATTCCTCTGGCAGCTATCTCAGTATTCTGAAAAACCTGACCGCATCATTGAGTGATCGGTGTGTGCCAGCTATTCCCGGTAAGTATTCGGTCTCTATCGTCGATGCCGCAAAGGCTGACTACAGAGAGAGTTTTCTCTTTTCTACAGACCCACCCTACTACGACAACATTGGCTACGCTGACCTGTCCGACTATTTCTATGTCTGGCTGAAATTCTCTGCTGGCCGACTCTATCCTGAGCTATTTAGGCGGCTGCTGACAAACAAGGACGATGAGCTCGTTGCGACGCCACACCGCCACGGCGGCAAAGTAGGAGCTGGCGAGTTTTTCCTCACCGGAATGTCGGAGGCGCTTCGGCGGGCTGGTGAAAGCTCCACCGATCCGATCGCGATTTTCTATTCCTTCAAGCAAGCGGAGAACACAAAAGAAGGAACCTCATCGACGGGTTGGGAGCGCTTCCTACAGGCGATCTCGGACGCCGGGCTCGGGGTAGACGGTACTTGGCCGATTCGAACGGAGGGCGTGAGTCGGTTGAGAACTCTCGGGTCCAACGCTCTTGCGTCATCAATAGTCCTCGTCTGCCGCAAACGCGCCGTGGACGCCTCGATCATCACCCGAGCCGACTTCATCCGCACCCTTAAGCGCGAGATGCCCGCCGCCATCGACGCGATCCGCAAGGCGGGCGTGGGCCCGGTCGACATGCAGCAATCGGTGATTGGCCCCGGGATGGGCGTGTTCTCGCGGCACGCCAAAGTGTTGGAGGACGATGACGGCGCCATGAGCGTCAAGACCGCGCTGGCCGTCATTAACCGTGTCTGGGAGGAGATCGAGAACGAGCTCGACCAAGCGTTCGACCCCGAGACGCAGGTCGCGCTGGCTTGGTACGCCACTTATGGCTTCGACGCCCGCGCCTCGGGCGAGCTGATCACGCTCACCACGGCCAAGAATACTTCCGACCGAGCGCTGTTCGCCTCCGGTGTGTTCAAGGACATGAAGGGCAAGGCGGGATTGACCCCGCGCGGGGAACTGCCGCCGGGCTGGTCGCCCGCGAGCGACAAGACGCTGACCACCTGGGAATGCGTGCAGCACACCGCTCGCGTCCTCAACGCCGCAGATGGCGGCGGCGAAGCGGCGGCCGCGCTGGTGGCGCAGATGGGGCCGAGGGCGGAGGAGGCCCGCGCCCTCGCCTATCGCCTGTTCGAGATCGCGACCAACAAGGGCTGGGCCGCCGAGGCGCTGGTTTACAATGAACTAGCGCAGGAGTGGACCAAGCTGGAGGATGGTGCGGCAACGCTCGACGATGCGGGCCGGAGCCCCGGACCTAACCAGACCACCTTCGCCTTCGATGGGAGCGCGTGATGTCGGCCGAAGACGTAACCGCTCGCCGCGTCGAGGACGCGCTCAAAGCGCTTCGCCGCGGCCTCACACCGTTTGTCGACGCGCGGATGAAGGGGAAGCATGGCGAGGACTGGCGCAAGCTCGCGAGCCGGGCCTCGGGCAGCGACCAGAGCGGCCCGCTCGATACCTACGGCCTACTGAAGACGATCGTCGACAATTGGCGTTACACGTTCGACGAGGCTTTCGGTCAGCGCGACCGGTTCAAGGTGCGCAACTTCGTCTCGACCGCGCTCGACGCCCGCAACGCCACAGCGCACCTGACGCTCCCCTTGCAGGATGCTGAGGCGCTGCGGTATCTCGACGCGATCTACGCGCTGCTGCTCGCCGTGAAGGCCCCCGACGCCGACATCGCGCAGGCGAAGGGATTCTACGAGGAGCAACGTCGCTCGGGGCTGACTCCGGCTCCGGCCGCGGCCGAACCCGGTGCGATTGCGGCGCCGCCGCGCGAGACGCTTTCGCTCAAGCTTGATGCAGCTGCGCCCGACGGTCAGGGCGCGGGCGTAGAGCGCGCGCTGCGCCCCTGGCGCGAGGTGGCGCTGCCCCACCCGGACGTTCTCGAGAACCGCTTCAAGGAAGCGGAGTTCGCGGCCGACCTCTTTGCCGTGGATGCGGGCCATGCCTCCGATGACTACAAGCGCCCCGAGGACTTCTTCCGCATCACCTTCCTGACAGAGGGGCTCCGCCGCATCCTGACGACCAGCCTGCAACGGATGTCGTGCGCCGGCGGCGATCCGGTCATCGGACTGCAGACGGCGTTCGGCGGCGGCAAGACCCACACGATGCTCGCCGTCTATCACCTCGCCAAGGCGCGCGACCTTTCGATCCTGGAGGGTGTCGCCCTGTTGGCCCAGACGGCCGGCATCAAGGATTGGACCCCGCCGAAGGTCGCCGTATTCGTCGGCACATCCAAGGGCGCGGACACGCCCCTGATCCTGCGCGACGGGCCAAAGGTTCGCACGCTTTGGGGCTACATCGCCTGGCGCATTGCCGGACAGGCGGGGCTGGATCTCATGGCCGAGGCCGAGGCCGCGCGCACCAACCCCGGGTCCGACCTGCTGGTCGAGCTGTTCAAGCTGTCGGGTCCGGCGGTGATCCTGCTGGACGAGCTGGTCGCCTACGCGCGCCAGCTCTCGGAGGATCGGTTCGAGGCCTTCCTGTCGTTCATCCAGTCGCTGACCGAGGCGGCCAAGATGGCGCCCGGCGTGCTGATCATCGGCTCACTGCCCGAGAGCGTGGCCGAAGCTGGCGGCCCCAAGGGCGAGGCAGCGCTGCTGCGGCTCGAGAAGGTCTTCGGCCGCGTGCAGTCGGCCTGGCTGCCGGCGTCCGGCGATGAGACCTACGAGATCATCCGCCGCCGCCTGTTCCAGACGCTCGACGCCGATGGCGAGCGCGCCCGCGACGAGACGGTCAAGGCCTTCGCCGATCTATACAAGAACAACCCGGCCGAGTTCCCGCCCGAAGCCAAGGAGGCGCGCTATCGCGAGCTGCTGAAGCTTTCTTACCCTATCCATCCCGAGCTGTTCGATCGGCTCTCGAAGGATTGGGCGAGTTTGGAGAAGTTCCAGCGTACCCGCGGCGTCTTGCGCTTCATGGCCAACGTGGTTGGCACCCTCTGGCAGATGCAGGTCAGCGACCCGCTGATCACACCCGCCCGCGTCCCCATCTCGCACGAGCGGGTGCGGGCGAGCGTCCTCTATCCGCTCGACTCGAACTTCAACGCCGTGGTGGACAAGGAGGTCGACGGCGACAGCTCGCTCCCTGCGCGCATGGAAGCCAATCCGTCGCGCCGGATTTCCCAGCTCCGCGCCGCGACGCGCGCGGCCCGCGCCGTGTTCATCTGCTCCGCCCCGTTGGTCGGCCGGCCGAATGCCGGCCTGACTGGCCCGGGGCTGCGGCTGGCCTGCGCCGAACCCGGCGACCAGCTTGCGATCTTCGGCGAGGCGCTGCGCGAGCTGACCGAGCGCGCGACCTATCTCTACGAAGAGGCGGGGCGCTACTGGTTCTCGACCCAACCGACCCTGAACCGCCTCGCCGACGATCGCGCCAAGGCCTTGCCCGACCACGAGGTGGATGAGGCGATCATCAACGTGCTCCGTGAAGACCGCGCGACCAAGGCCGGCTTCCACCGGGTCTTCGCCGCGCCGGACGACCCGGTCACCATCGACGAAGCGAACGCGCTTGCGCTGGTGATCCTCGGTCCAATAACCCCGCACGCCGGAAAGGGCGTGGCGAAGTCGCTGGCGACGGACACCGTATCGGACACCCTTATGCGCTGCCGCTCGGCCCAGCGCCGGTTCCGCAATACCCTGCTGTTCGTGGCCGCCGACGAGGCGCTGCTGGCGACCGCACGCGAGGTGATCCGGAGGGCGATCGCGTGGCAATCGATCTGTGACGACAAGCGCCTGCAGGATCAAATGACCCGCGCACAGATCGACGATACGAAGGAGAAGGCGAAGACGAGCCGGGACGGTGCGGCCAAGGCCGTGCGGCTGGCCTGGAGCCACATCCTGTTTCCCGTCAAAGCGGCGGCCGCCGGCGTGGCGTTCGATCTCGACCACCTGTCCATTGCGTCCAAGGATCGGGCCGCCATCCCCGCCGCCGTCTATGAAAAGGCGGGCCCACGGGGCGACAGCATCGCCAAGGAGCGGCTCGGCCCCGACGCCCTGGCGCTCCACCTCAAGCCGCTGTGGCCCGAAGAGCGCCCTCACCTCGGCATCAGCGAGGTCGCGGACTGGTTCGCCTCCTACCCTTACCTACCCAAGCTACGCGATCGGGTGGTCTTAGAGAACGCGATACGCGACGCCGTCGGCAAGCTCGATCCCGCTTTCGGCTATGCCGACAGCTTCGACGAGGCTGCGAGACGATATGTCGGCCTGGCCTGGATCAAAGGCGCTCCTGATCTCTTTCCGCCGACGGCTGTCCTTGTCCGGCCCGATGTCGCCGCCGCGCAGGCAAGCCCGCTCCCGACGCGCCCAGCTTCGCATGAGGCCAGCGGGGGCTCGGCGCCACAGCACGGTGGAGAGCCATTGGGGTCTTGGGCGGACGGCGGGGCGCCGGGCGCGTCGTGCAAGCCACGCCGGTTCTTCGGCGCCGTCGAGCTCGATATGGTGCGGCCCGTGAAGGCGTTCGACGCCGTGCTCAATGCGGTGGTCATGGAGTTGCAGCGCACCCATGGCGCGAGGGTGAAGATCACGATCGAGATCGAGGCGGACGCGGACGCCGGCTTCGACGAAGCGGATATAGGGGTGGTGCGGGACAACGCTCGCCAGCTTAAGTTCAAGGCCGACTCGACCGGATTTGAGTGACGCGGCGGCTCGACCGCTTCATCTCGGCCCGCCTCAATGACCTCCAAGCGCGGGAGAACGATGGCTCTGCGCCACACCGTTCTTCCAGCGCGCTATGATCGGAGGCGGAACGACGCTGATCTTCGCAGGGCCTTGGCCAGCCCAACCTTCGGTCTCGCCAAGTCGAACCATTCAAGCCGATCTGCTTTTTGACGCCAAAAGTCGAAGAGACACGGATCTGGCGCTCCCTTCGCGGCTGGCATCTTGGCCGGCGGCACAACGTTCAGAATGCCGCGAATAGCCGAATAGCCAAGATGCCGGCCGACAATTGCCACTTCAGCGATCGGCCGCTTTCAGCGACTTTCGGCCAGCTTCTTCTGTTTGGCACCGGGCGCCTAAACATATGAGGCCGGTCAACAAACGCCCTCCTGCAACACGCGATAGACCTGCATCCGCGAGCAGCCGACCGTCCGTGCGATGGCGGCTGGCCCGGTGCCGGCAGCATGGAGCGCCTTGATCCGCTCGCGGTCGAGTCGGCGCTTGCCGCCCGCGTAGATACCCTCGCCCTTTGCGCGGTTGATCCCGTCGCGCTGCCGCTCTTTGATGAAGCGCCGTTCCATCTGCGCCACCATCCCCAGCACCGTCATGACGAGATGGCCCATTTCGCCGCGAGTCGAGACGTGCGGGTCGAGCACGGTCACGAAGGCCTCGCGCTGCTCGCATTCGTGGATGAGGTTGAGCACGTCGCGGGTGTCGCGCCCGAGCCGGTCGAGGCGGGTGACCACCAGTTCGTCGCCGGGCCGCAGGAACTCCAGCACGGTCGCCAACTCGGCACGGCCGTCGCGACTGCCGCCCGACACCTTTTCCGAGCGAATGACGCCGCAGCCCTCGGCTTTGAGCCTCGCGAGCTGGATGTCGAGGTCTTGGTCGAGGGTGCTGACGCGGGCGTAACCGATGCGGGCCATGGTGTGTCACCTTAGGGCTTAAGCCCAAGGTGTCGCATGTCACAAATAGTCGTTGTCAACCCAGATGTTACGACTAGCCTCGTTTGGCGTGTGACGTCACGCCGGGGCATGCCGTGTTATGACACCGCCCAGCAACGCCAGCACATTAGGATTTTAGTGAAGCAGGGGTAAATTGAAGAGGGAGCATGGAGCCACATGTCTGAACGAGAGGCGCAGCAAAGCTCAGCATTGGGTGAAGAGGTTCCGAACGAAACTAAGCTGCTCGATAGCACAAAGCTTTGTTCAAGTTGTTTCGAGCTAATAGACACGCGGGCCTCAGTATGCCCAAAATGTCGAATGTACCAGGGTGCGTATTGGTACATTCGATTAATTGGAGTTAGCTTACCTTGGGTTGTTGGTTCGTTGTCTTTGATATCATTTGCTTACTCATATTATCATTCACAATTTCCACAACGAACAGACCCGATCAATCTCCAAATCTATGCCGTTTCGTCGGGAACAATCAAGATTGTCGCTTTGAATCCATTGGGGTTGACAGTGTACGTCGAACCCTATGCAGCATTACTATGCGGATCAGAGACGAACGCTGCAGCACGATTTTCAGTGCACCTAGAGGAAGTAACGTCGCAGTTCCTAGTTCCTGCCCACGATGCTCGACTACTAACTTATACCTTATCCAAGAATCAGCGAATTCCGGCGGTGTCGGACGTCAGGCAAGCCGAATGCCGAATCGCGGCATATATTGGTGATGGAGATCGGTCGGTAGCTGAAACAGACAAAAATGTAAGCAGGGGATATGTCGAGACGTTACTCAGCGGGCAGCCGTAAGGAAGTTCACGTGGTTAGGCGGCTTGTACGATCTCAGCAGCCAACTGGACGATAGTGGGATCGTGATTGGGTTCAGACATCTGAACGAAATCGTGATTCGAGACGAGAAGTAAAGTGACGTTCTCATAGCAGGTAGTAAGCATGTTCATCACGTGCGTGGGGCATTCTCAATACAGTATTCCCGACAAATGATACCCGAAGGCATTCGTAGTCAGCCCAAATGGTCTCTCCACAGAGCCCATCGCAGTGTACTCGTGGAGGAGGCGCGGGTTTGCAATGCTTTATGTTGGTCCACTTGCAGCACCAGCCTGTGTCCACGCGGACTGGAGAGAGACTCATCCCGTAGCTGCCGCTCTTCCGCTCAGCCTTACTTTCGGTCGGGCAAACGGTGGAGCTCTTTGGCGTCTTCGCGGCTGAGCGGCTTCTGAGGTCGGTTTGGCGTTTCGTCTGAGCGCAGCCTTATCTTTGGCATTATGGGTTGCTCCTTTCCGCCCCCAATGACCCTGAAGGCGGATCTCCGGCATTGTCAACTTGCTTGAAGATGACCGCAAATGGCGCAGTCAGGCGATCAATTCATGCGCAGGTGGCAGCCGCTTCGCGCCACTGCTCCATGGCGCC
>JAABUK010007538.1_pt1 | contig 15670 bp, 11 predicted proteins | sample 5559141 | NCBI WGS metagenome assembly JAABUK01 (sample SAMN10711869, study PRJNA513367) | rock metagenome | isolation source: Antarctica rocks | place: Antarctica: Victoria Land, Pudding Butte nord | collected 2016-01-03
CGGAAGTTACTCTCCCGACCGCCGGGCCTGGGAGGCTCGGGCCTGCGCTGGGGCGGGCCCTCGTTCGGTCCGCCCGGCGGGGCGCCTGGCCCGGTGCCGACGGGCGGGGAGGTGAGCTGGGACGGGGTGCCGACCTCGCGCCTCGGCCCGCGACCCGGGCCGGCCGGGCGACGCTCGCCGCCCCGGCCTTCGGCCCCTTCGCCCTGCGGGCGACGGCCGCCCTGGCCGCCAGTCCGGGGCTCGACCCTCGGACGCTCGGTCCCGGGCTTGACCATCGTGAGCGAGACCCGCTTGCGCTCGCCGTCGACCCCCATGACCCAGGCCGAGACCACGTCGCCGACGCTCACCACGTCGTGCGGGCTCTTGATGTAGCGGTTGGCGAGCTGGCTGATGTGGACCAGCCCGGAGTCCTTCAAACCGATGTCGACGAAGGCCCCGAAGTCGACCACGTTGAGCACGGTCCCCTTCAGCTCCATCCCGGCGACGAGGTCTTCGAGCTTGAGGACGCCCTTCTTGAAGATCGGCTTGGGGAGGTCGTCGCGGGGGTCGCGGTCGGGCCTGGCCAGGGCCTCGAAGATGTCGCGGAGGGTCGGCTCGCCGACCTCCAGGTCCTTCGAGAGGGCCGGGATGTCGGCCTGGTCGAGCTTCTCGTGGAGCGCCGGGAGCTTCTCGCGGTCGCGAACGACGTCGGGGGAAAATTCCAGCTTCTCCAGGAGCTTCGCGGCGGCCTCATAGCTTTCGGGGTGGACCCAGGTCCGATCGAGCGGGTTCTCGCCGCCGCCGATCTTGAGGAACCCGGCGGCCTGCGTGTAAGTCCCCGGCCCGATCCCCTCGACCTCCATGAGCTGCGACCGGCTGACGTACGGACCTTGCTGGTTCCGCCGCTCGACGACCCGGCGGGCCGTGAGCTGGTTCAGGCCCGAGACGTGGCGGAGCAGCGGGATGCTCGCCGTGTTCAGGTCGACCCCGACGAAGTTGACGCAACTGGCGATGACCCCTTCGAGAGAATCCTTGAGCTGCTTGGGATTCACGTCGTGCTGGTAGAGGCCGACGCCGATATTCTGGGGCTCGATCTTGACCAGTTCGGCCAGCGGGTCCTGGAGCCTCCGGCCGATCGAGACGGTCCCGCGGACCTTGTCGTCGGAGTCGGGGAACTCCTCGCGGCCGACCGGGCTGACGGAGTAGACGCTGGCCCCGGCCTCGTTGACGATCACGTAGGCGAGCTGGGCGAGCTGCTCGTCGGCCGGGTGCGGCTTCGGAGGTGGCGGCGGCCCCTTGGGCTTGGGAGGCCGGGGCGGGTTGTCCCGGTTCTTCGACCGGCCTTCCCGGTTGCCGCCCGACTTGGGCGCCGGTGTCCCCTCGGCGGTCGGTGTCCCCTCGGCGGTCGGGGTCGCCTCGGCAATCGCACCCTCGGGGGCCGGGGCCTCTTCGGTCGGGGCCTCGGTCGGCGCCCCGACGGCGGTGATCGCCTCGGCCTCGGGCGTCGGCTCCCCCTCGGGGGTGCCGTGCTGGGGCTCGGCCGAGGCGAGGCCGGGTGTCTCCGGCTCGGGCGGCTTCTCCGGCTCGGCGTGGGCCGCCTCGGCCTTGGGCTCTTCGGGCGGGGTCGACTCATCGGCCTCGGGCGACCCGCCGGAGATCGGCGGGAGCGACTCGACGGGCTCGACGGCCTCGGGTGCCGCGTCGCCGTTGATGGACGGGGCCTCGGGCCCGGTCCCCTCGACCGGGTGGTCCTCGGCGGGCGGGGTCGCGGTCGCCTGGGCTTCGGCGGCAGCCTCGGCCCCGGGGGCGTCGGCCTCGGGCTCGCCCGTCGGCTCGCCCGTCGGCTCGCCCGTCGGCTCGGGCGGCGTCGGGGACGCGGCCTCGCCGGGGGTCGGTTCGAGGGCGGTGGCCTGGGGGTTGTTGTGGAAGTAGGTCCCCTCGGCGATGATCTCGGCGACCAGCTCTTCGGTCTCGCGGCAGGCGGTGCCGTTGCCGATGGCGACGACGCCGACCTTGTGCTTGCCGACGAGGTCCTTGAGGAAGACCTTCGCCTCGTGCCGTCGGTTCTGGGGCGGGTGGGGGTGGACGACTCCGTGGTCGAGCAACTCGCCGTGGGTGCCGAGGACGGCGACCTTGCAGCCGTTGCGGAAGCCGGGGTCGATCGCCAGGACGACCTGCTTGGGGATCGGCGGCTGGAGGAGGAGGCTCCGCAGGTTCCGGGCGAAGACGTCGACGGCATGCCGCTCGGCCATCTCGGTCAGGTCGCGGCGGACCTCGCGCTCCATGCTCGGCAAGAGGAGGCGGTCGAGGGCGTCGAGGGCCGACTTGCGGAAGAAGTCGGCCTGGGGGTGGCCGTCGAGCGGGAGCTGGGCGAAGGTCGCGGCCTCGATCTCGGGCCGGGAGACCTCCAGCTTCACCTTCAGCGGGCCTTCCTTGTCGCCCCGGTTGATCGCCAGGACCCGGTGCGGCGGGATGTTGGCGACCGGCTCGGAATAGGCGAAGTAGTCGCGGTATTCGAGCCCTTCGCCCTCGGGCAGCTCGGCCTTGGTGGTGACGACCTTGGCGGTCTTCCAGACGACCCGGCGGACGGCGTCGCGGACGACGGCCAGCTCGTTGATCGCCTCGGCGAGGATGTGGCCGACCCCTTCGAGGACCTTCTCGGTGGTCTCGATTTCCTTCTCGGCGTTGACGAACTCCCGAGCGGCGGCCTCGAGGTCGGTCAGGGTGTCGTCATGGTTCCAGATCCGCAGGGCGAGCGGTTCCAGGCCCCGGTCGCGGGCGTCGGAGGCCTTGTTCTTCTTCTTGGGCTTGAAGGGGAGGTAGAGGTCTTCGAGCCGCTTGGGGTTGTCGGCCGCGCGGATGGCGGCGGCCAGCTCGTCGCCCAGCTTGCCCTGGGCCTCGATCGCCTTGAGGATCGTCTCCTTGCGCTCGGCCAGCTCGCGGAGCCGGCCGACCCGGAGCTGGATCTCCCGGATCGCCACCTCGTTCAGGTTGCCGGTCCGCTCTTTGCGATACCGCGTGATGAACGGCACCGTGTTGCCCTCGTCGAGCAACTGGACGACGCTCTCCACCTGAACGCGTCGGATCTGGAGATCCTGCGCGATCCGGCCCAGGTCGACCTGAATCGGACTGTCCATGGCAAGGGGTACCTGATTGGAGAACGGCGACGACACGGCGGGGTCCGCCACCTCAGTGGGGGTCGCGGAACAAGCGCGCGGATCAGCCCAGCTATCGTATTCCGCAGACGAACGCACACTTTATGGGATGCCGCGCGGCCTGTCAAGCATCCAAGCGAGGCCCCTTCCAACCGAACCTTCCACGGCGACGGTAGTTCGGTGCAACGCTCCGATCGGGCAAGCTGGGCAACCCCGTCGGGCGAGCGGCGAACGGCCTCGCCACCCCCGATCGGGATGGCGAGGCCGAGTCGGACCTCGGTGCCCTGGCCGGGGTCAGGGCGTGAGGACGACCTTGATGCACTCGCCCTTGCGGGTGTGGAAGGTTTCGTAGCCGCCGGCCGCGTCATCCAGTTTCATCCGGTGGGTGATCACGAAGGAGGGGTCGATGTCGCCCTTCTCGATGTGTTCGAGGAGGGGCTTGAGGTAGCGATGGACGTGGGTCTGGCCCATCTTCAGGGTCAAACCCTTGGAGAAGGCCGCGCCGAGCGGGAACTTGTCGGGCAGTCCGCCGTAGACGCCGGGGAGGGAGACGGTCCCCCCCTTCCGGCAGGCCTGGATGGCCTGTCGGACGGCGGTGATCCGGTCGGTGGTCAGCCCGACGAACGCCCTGGCCCGGTCGTAGGCCGCGCCCAAGGTGTGGCCGTGGGCTTCGAGGCCGACGGCGTCGATGCAGGAGTCGGGCCCTCGGCCGCCGGTCTTTTCCAGGATGGTCTCGAAAACATCCTGGCGGGAGAAGTCGATGGTTTCGGCCCCGGCCTGGCTCGCCATCGCCAGCCGGCTGGGGATCTCGTCGACGGCGAGGACGCGCCCGGCCCCCAGGAGGAAGGCGCTGCGGATGGCGAACTGGCCGACCGGGCCGCAGCCCCAGACGCAGACGGTGTCGCCCGGCTCGATCGAGCAGTTCTCGGCGGCCATGTAGCCGGTCGGGAAGATGTCGGTCAGGAAGAGGACCTGCTCGTCGGAGAGGCTCGCGGGGACCTTGAAGGGGCCGACGTCGGCGAAGGGGACGCGGACGTATTCGGCCTGGCCCCCGGCATAACCGCCGAACATGTGGGAATAGCCGAAGAGCGCCGAGGCCGAATGGCCGTAGGCCGCCTCGGCCATCCAGGCGTTCGGATTCGAGTTGTCGCAGCAGGACCAGAGCCCCTTCCGGCAGAAGAAGCAGCGCCCGCAGGCGATGTTGAACGGCACGACCACCCGGTCGCCGACGGCGAGGTTCTTGACCTCCTTGCCGACCTCGACGACCTCGCCCATGAATTCATGGCCGAGGATGTCGCCCTTCTCCATCGTCGGGATGTACCCGTCGTAGAGGTGGAGGTCGGAGCCGCAGATGGCGGTGCTCGTGACCCGGAGGATCGCGTCTCGGGGGTTGATGAGCTTCGGGTCGGGGACCGACTCGACCTTGATCTTCCCCTTGCCTTCCCAACAGACGGCCTTCATGGTGTCGGTTCGCCTCGATGTTCCGTGGTGGGGGGCGGACTTCGCTTGGTCAGGGCTCCCGGCTCAGGCAGTCGAGGCCCGGCCGGAGGGCTGGCCGTGGGTCGTGGGGATCTCGCCGGCCTCCATGATCTGCTTGAAGTGGCGGAGATTCTCCCGGGCATGCGAGTCCGGGCTCTCGCCGAGGACCTTGGCGACGACCTGCCCGACGACGCCCGCCGGCGGCTCGTAGTTCAGTTCGAGGGTGACGACCGTGCCTCGGCCACCGGTCGACTCCGCGAAGCGGACCGAGCCGGCGTTGTCGACGTCGCCCCCGGGCAGCGACTTCCAGGCGATCAAGCGCCCGGGTTCGTCGTTGATGATCTCGGAATCCCAGGAAAACGTCTTGCCGAAAGGCCCCTCGGAGACCCACCGAGATCGGACCTCGTCGAGCTTCGTGACCGACTTCATATTAGTCATGTAAGTCGGCGACTTCTCGACGTCCCGCCAGTAGGCGTAGAGGTCGGCGGCCGGACGTTCGATCGTGACCGAGTGCTTGACCAGGGTCCCCTTGTGGATGTGCTCGGTCGCGTCGGCCCGGTGCTTGTCGGAGGTGTCGATATTCAGCGCGCAATAGGCCTGGCAATGGCCGGTCACGCCCCGATAGACGAGGCTCCCGCCGAGCAGGGCGAGGGCGAGGCCGCCGAACGACCCCTTGCGGAGACCATTAGTGACGAGGATCGTCCCGCCTATGGCGGAGGCCCAACGCTCGGCCTCGCCGACGTTGATCTGGCTCTTCGGCCGGTGGGCGTCCTCATGCTCGCGGAGCCCTTCGACGGAGAATCGCGGAGTCGTCTGGCCGATGCTCATCTTGTTGAACCTCCCCGGGTCGTTGCGACCCGGAACGATCGGACCCCTCGGGCGAGGAAAGCGAACGAGCCGTCCCCGCACCCTCACGCCGAGACATCGGCGAAGGTGGAACGAGGACAGCCCGCAACTGGCGCGCCGGGGCCTCCGATCGCGAGGTCAGCCACCCCGGCTGCCCTGGAAGAACCAGGGCCAGTAATCGGGGCCGGGGCCGGGGGTGAACGAGTCGAGGTCGTAGATCGGGACGTAGCTGCCCCGGTCGTAGTACATCCCGACCGGCTTCCGCTGGTGGGTGAGTTGCTGGATCGCCCGGAGCTTGGAGGGGCGCCAGGACCGACTCTCCTCGGTGATCGTGCTCTGGCCGGGGGCCCCGTAGAAGAAGGGGTAGACCGAGGCGGTGTCGCGGGCCGGGAGTCGGACGCCGTAGAGGCCGCCGTCGTAGTAGGTGTTGGTGTCAAGGAGCTTGCCGTTGTTGCCGACTCGGGTCCCGTAGAAGTTGTCGCGATAGGAATCCTTGGGCAGGTTCGTCTTGAAGTTGTAGACGTTGAACCGCTGGAGCAGGCCGCTCCGCTCGTTGATCTCCGGGATCCTCGGCTCGGGGATTTGGGCCCCGGCGATGGCCGGGAGGGCGAGCAGGAGGGCGGCCATGAGGGCCGGTCGGGTCCACTGGGTCGGGTCGCGTCGCATCGTATCCTCCGTGTCGGACGCCTATCGGACGCGATCCGGCCCCTCGGTCGGGGCCGGATCGATCGCATCGCCGCGGGTGTCGAGGCGTCGACCCGGCCGCATCCACGGCCGGGGCGACCCTCGTATCGGACTCGATCAGAACCCGTCCGGGGTATAGGGAGGGAAGGCCAGGAAGTCGCGGGGGGACCTCGTGGTGACGACGTAGGGGACGTAGCCGGGGGTCAGGGGGACGGGGCCGCCCGGCCCGACGAAGTACTTGATGTTCCCCTTGTGCGGGTGGAGCAGGCCGAAAAGCTTGCCTTTGATGCTGCTGCACAGGTGGCAGCCCTTGCCGCCGCAGGCCCCGCACTTGCCGCCGTGGCCGCCGAAAATCTTGCCGAGGCCGCCGCAGAGGCCACAGCCCTTGCCGCCGCAAGAACCGCAGGTCTCGTCGACGCCGCCCTGCCCGCCGTGGCCGCCGAAGAGCTTGCCGAGCCCGCCGCAGAGGCCACAGCCCTTGCCGCCGCAAGAACCGCAGGTCTCGCCGACCCCGCCCTGCCCGCCGTGGCCGCCGAAGAGCTTGCCGAGCCCGCCGCACTGGCCGCAGCCCTTCCCGCCGCAAGACCCGCAGGGGTCGCCGACGATCATCGATCCGCCGTGCTTATGGCCCTTGCCAAGCCGGCAACCGGGCTCGACGCACGCCTGGGACGAAGCCATCGGCGCGACCTGGGCGGAGGTCGTCACGGCCCGGGCCGGCGCGAGGTACTGCTCCGAGCCCAACGAGTGGATCGGGTCGCCGACTTCGCTGGAGCGGCAGAGCCCGCAGCCCTTCCCCTTGCAGAGCCCGCAATCCTTCACCCGGCGGCCGTGGCCGCCGAAGAACCCGCAGCCCGGGTCGCCGCAGGTGTCGCCGGCATTATGGTGGAACAGCCCGCCGCCGCCACCCATTCCCTTGCCGCAGTGGCCGCAGCCATTCTTGCCGCAATGCTTGCCGCCGCCCTTGCCGAGCAGGCCGTGGCCGCCGCAGAGTCCCGCGCCTTTGCCGAGCAAGAGGCCGCAGATCCCGCAATGCTTGCCGAAGTAGTGATCGCCGATCCCGTCCTTGGCGTAGCAACCCCAGGGGATCGCGGGGGCGAAGTAGGGCTCGTTCGTGGCGAGGTCGCGGGCCAGGACCTCACCGGGGATCGTGTGGTGGAAATCGCCGGCCGAAACCTGGCGGGCACCCGCCATCGAGCCGATCAAGGCAACCGCGAACATCACCCCTCGCAAATGACCGAAGCGCATCGTCACTCCCTTTGTCGTCGGACGCTTGGAATCCCTCCTGGAGTGTCGGTTATCGTGCGAGCGGTGGCGAAATCCCGCGCGATCCTCCGCGCTTCGGTCGCCATCATCTATCGAGCCAGCAAGAGCCGAGAACCGTCCGGGGCGGGGAGCCTTCCCTCGTCACCCGGTTCCATTGCAGACTGGCCTTGCTACCGCGAGTTAAGATCGGCCGAATCGCGTCGCCGCTGGAGTCAAAGCGAGCCGACCCCGCCGCTCCGAGCTTCGGAGGGGCGGGGTCGGTCGCGGATCGAGGCGGGCTCGGGCGGCTCAGCGGCCCTTCTTGCCGAAGACCGTCGAGGCGGGGAGCTCGGTGACGGGGGCGACGGCGTCGTTGTCGTAGGAGATCATGGCGTGGGCCTCGGACTTCCGGCGGGCCTTCTCGTCGGCCCGCTCGTTGCCGATCCCCGACCAGCCGAAGAGGTGGCCGAGGACGTGCGGGTGCGGGAAAAAGCCGCTCTTGGCCTGATAAGGGTCGCGACCGGCGTTCGACTCGGCCACCGCCCGGCCCGGCGCGTTGGGGTCCATCGCCATCGGATTCGTCGGGGCATACCCGGCCGGCGGGGCCATCATCGGCCCGGCCTGCGAGAAGTTCGCCTGGACGACGCCGACCGGCGTCGGCTCGGCCATCGTCGTCTCGGCGGCCATCGCCCGGCGAGAGGCGTCCATCTGGGCGTTGGTCGCCGGGGCCATCCCGCTGGAGGCCATGGCGCGGCCGGGGGCTTCCTCGGCCGGGGCGGCCGCCATCTTCGCCGGCTGGCCCGAGGCCATCGTGAACTCGCCGGGCAGGTTCAAGGCGGCCTGGCAGGAGGAGCAGACCCCGTGCTTCAAGTGCTCGCAGCCGACGATCACGCCGGGCGGCTTGGCGGCCTGCATCTTTGCCGCGCACTTGGCGCAGAGGGTCCTGCCCCGGTGCTTGTGGGGGGCTTCGACGGTCGGGGCGGGCAGCGGCTTGCCGTCCAGGCCCGAAGGCGAGGTGGCCGGGGCGGCGGCCTGGTAGCCCGAGGGGATCGAGGCCGGGGCGTCCTGGGCCGGGGCGGCCGAGGGGACGACCAGGGCCAGGCCGAGCAGTCCGAGGCTGGTCCTTGCGAGCTGACGCATCTCAGGGAACTCCTTTCCCGAATCCGGCCTCGCCGCCGAGTCGGACCGACCCCATCGGAGGGGCTTCGCGGTCCTTCGCCGTGCGGCCAGGGCTCATCATGTCGCCGGGCGATTCCCGACGAGGCCCCTCTCGCCCGCCGACTCCGTCGGTCGGGCATGTGGGGCCCTCGACCTCCCGCCAACGGGGGGCGAACGTCCTACCTTCTGGATCGGCCGATCCACGCCGCTTCTTGCGGAAAACCGGAGCGACCGCCCGATCGTGCCCGACCCCGCCGACCGGACCGTCCGGCCACCGGTGGCGTCGAACGGCCCGAACCGGGAGACTCGCGATTGGCAAACCCGGTCCCCCGGCTCGATCCCCCTCGCGAACGGAGCACCCAAGGATGAACCTCTACCTGGCCGGCCCCCTGTTCACCCAGGCCGAACGTTCCTGGAACCTCAAGCTCGCCGGCCTCCTCACCGCCGCCGGGCATTCGGTCTTCCTCCCCCAGGCCGAGGTCCAGGCGTTCGAGATTCTGGAAGCCGAGGCGATCTTCCGCCTCGACGTCGACGGCGTGAGGTCGGCCGACGCGGTCGTGGCGATCCTCGATGGGGCCGACCCCGACAGCGGCACCAGCTTCGAATGCGGGCTGGCCTTCGCCCTCGGCCTGCCGATCGTCCTGGTCCGCACCGACTTCCGAAACGGCGGCGACGGCCTCCCCGGCCAACGGCTCGCGACGGTCAACCTGATGCTCTCGCAGGCCGCCTCCGCCGTCGTCCACCTGCCGAGCCCGATGGGGGGACTCGACGAGCTGGCGGCCGGGGTCCTTCGGGCGCTGGAGTCGCTCCCGGGGTCGCCCCCGCCGATCGGGCGGATCAGTGGGTCGGCCTGACGCCGACTTGGGTCCTGGGCGCGACCGGATCCTTGCTGAAGACGGCCTTGAAGGTCAGCCGGACGTCGCGCGGGACGTTCCGGGCAACGTACCGGCCGAGGATGACCTCCTTGCCGGGGGCGACGGGGCCGGTGTCGGCCGCCGGGGGCTCGAAGGTCACGATCGCGCCGGAGAGGTGATACCAGAGGGTCGGCTCGAAGACGGCCGACGACTCCTCGCCGCCCGAGAGGCTACGGATCGTCACCCGCCCTTCGGGATGGCCGGTCGAGGGCCGCTTGAACTCGACGACGATCCGCCCGTCCCCCTGGGCCTTGAAGAGGACGTCGTTGAGCGAGGCCAGGGCGGCATGTCCCCCCTCGGGGGCCGAGGCCCCGTCGACCTCCATCGTCACCCGGACGCTCCCCGGTGCGCCGCCGAAAGTATGCGTGAGGCCCGGGGTCTCGTCGCTCCCGGAGAAGACGCGGGGGGAAGTGTCGGCCTGGCGGATCGCCAGCGGTGGGACCGGCCGGGGCGGTGGCTTGGGGGTTCCGCCGCAGCCGACCAGGCCGAGGGCCAACCCCAGCGCCGGGGGTCCGATCCGACGCATGGGACGCCCTCCCCGAACCGATTCGTCTTCGCCCGGACGGCATCGTACCCGGTCGGCCGCACTGGCTCAACGGCGGAGTTCAGGCGAAGAGTTCCGGGATCGGCTGGCCGCCGTCGACGAGCTTGATCGGCCGCCCCTGGGGGCTGATGTTCTCCTTCTTCGGGTCGATCTTGAGCGACCGGCAGAAGCTCGACAACAGGTCGGCGACGTTGACCGGGCGGTCCTTCACTCCCGAGCCGTCGGGGGTCGAGGCGCCGATGACCTGCCCGCCCTTCACCCCGCCGCCGGCGAGGGCGACGCTGAAGACGCGAGGGAAGTGGTCGCGGCCCGCACCCGGGTTGATCTTCGGGGTCCGGCCGAACTCCCCCATCCAGACGACCAGGGTCCGGTCGAGCATCCCCCGCCGCTTGAGGTCGGCCACGAGCGAGCCGAAGCCGGGGTCGACCGACCCGGCGTTCTTGGCCACCGCGTCGGTGACGTTGGCGTGGTTGTCCCAGCCGTTGGAGCGGACCTCGACGAAGGTCACGCCCGCCTCGACCAGCCGCCTGGCCAGCAGGCAGCCCTGGCCGAAGGGGGTCTCGCCATAGGAAGCGCGCGTCTTCGGGTCTTCCGAGGCGACGTCAAAGGCCTTCATGTGCGGCGAGAGGACCAGGCTCGCCGTCTGCTTGTAGATCTCGTGATGCTCCTTGACCCGGTCGAGCCCCCCGGAGTTGCCGAACCCGCCGACCTCCAGCGAGTGCATCAGGTTGAGCCGGCGGACGAACCGGCCCGAGGGGACCGCCAGGCTCGTGTTCAGGGGGGGCTTGAGCGGGTCGGGGACCCGGAACGCCTCGTACTTCACGCCGAGGATTCCCGCGTTGGTCGTGTCGTCCCGGCCGATGCAGACGATGTGCGGCAGGTCGAACTTGGGGTCGCCCAGCTCCGCCGCGACCACGCTGCCGAAATGCGGGTGCTTCACCGTCCCCGAGGGGGTATAGCCGGTGTGCATCTGGTAGGTCGCCCGCTGGTGGTTGCCTTCCTTGTTGGTCATCGACCGGATCAGGGCGACGTCCTGCATCACCCGGGCGACCTGCGGGAAGTGGTGGGCGACCTGAATCCCGGGGACGCTGGTATCAATCGCCCGCGTGTCGCCCCCGGAGTCGGTCCCGGGTTTGGGGTCGAAGGTGTCGAGCTGGCTCGGCCCACCGCCCATCCAGAGCAAGATGCAGGCCATCTGCCGCTTGCGGAGGTCCTCGGCGTGGACCGCCATCAGGTCGGTGAAGCTCAGGCCGACGAGCCCCGAGGCCCCCAGGCCGATCCCCCGGAGGAACGAGCGGCGGCCGACCACCCCTTGCCCGCTCATGGCGACCTTCATCACGCTCGACTCGAACATGGCAGGGGCTCCGAAAGCGAAGGGCGATCAGCGACGGCTGACGAACTCGGTGGTGTTGAGCAGGGCCCAGAGGATGTCCTCGAACGCCTCGGCGCGGTCGCCGACGGAGTTGAGATACTGCGAGCAGGTCCGCACCTCGCGCTCGGTCGGCCGCCGCCCCAGCGCCCGGACGTAGAGCAGGTCCAGGACCGAGCGGTTGTCCGGGTGGGTCGTCAGCAGGTAGCCGAGCATCGAGTTCGGCCGGGCCTGCCCTTCCCTCGACACGAGCGGGCTGTTCATCAGGAAGAGCGCCTGGGGGATGGTCCCGATGACGTCGTCGTTGGGGATCGACGGGTCGACCCCGAAGGTCTTGAGGAACCCCTCGCGACCGCCGGCCCTCGGCCGGTTCGGGTTGGCCTGCCCCTTGGCGGGCGCGGCGGGATTCTTGGCCGGCGCCCCGTCGCGTTCATGTTCCAGGTCGAGGGCGTGGGTCAGGGCGTCGAAGATCTGGTCGGCGCGGAGGCGGCTCGGGATGTTGGAGGCGAACGGGACCCGGCCAGCCGCCGAGTTGGTCGACCGCGAGGCCCGCTGATAGGCCTGGGTGTTCATGATCGTGCGGAAGAGGCCGCGAACGTCGTGGCCGTTGCCGACCCAGTCGTCGGCGACGAGGTCGAGGAGCTCCGGCGAGTGCGCGGTCCTGGTCGGGCCGAGGTCGTCGACCGGGTTGTAGAACCCTTCGCCCATCAAGGCGTACCAGACCCGGTTGACGAACGACCGGCCGAACCAGGGGTTCTCGGGTTCGGTGACGTAACGGGCGACGAGCTTGAGCCGCTCTTCGGCCTTGACCTGCTCGTTGACCTTCGGGGCGTCGTTGAGGAAGAACCGGGGCGAGACGGGGATCTTCTTCTCGGGGTTCTTCAGGTCGGGCATCGCGTAGTGCGATGGGCCGTTGGTGGTGACCATGAAAACCTGCGACCTCCCCTTCTCGGCCTTCTCCGGGGCCCTCCTCGACTTGATCCCGGTGAAGAAGGCGGCGAACTCGTGGAATTGCTGGCGCTTCCAGGGGTCGCTCGGGTGGTCGTGGCACTGGGCGCACTGGATCTGGATGCCGAGGAAGACGCGCGAGACCTCGCCGGCCATCTCGACGGGCGACCCCTCCTCGGCCAGGGCGAAGGCGGTCGCGCCATTTTCGTCGTTCCGGCCGGTCGCGGTGATGATCTCGGTGGCGATCCGGTCCCAGGGCGTGTTCGAGGCGAGCCGACCCGCGAGCCACTTCTCGAAGAGCGGGTAATTCACCTGGCGATCGTTCTCGTTCGGCGAGCGGAAGGCGATCACGTCGCGCCAGTAGCGGGCCCAGTTCTCGGCATGGGCCGGGTCATCCAGCAGTCGGTCGATCAGCGTCGCCCGCTTGTCCCTGGCCCGTGAGCCGAGAAAGGCGCGGAGTTCCGGGGGGCTGGGCAGTCGGCCGATGACGTCGATGTAAGCCCGGCGGGCGAACTCCTCGTCGCTGGTCGGTTCGGAGAGGGGTGTCTTCGTCGCGGCCAGTTCCTTCGCGATCAGCTCGTCGATCCGGCCCGGGGCCAGGCGTCCGGCCGCCTTCGAGCGGGCCGGGGCCTTGGCGGCATGGCCGTCGACGTCCTCGTGCTCCTCGGAGCGGATGACCTCGGGCGACTTGCCGTCCCGCTTCGCGGCCGGCCGCTGACCGCCGACCACATCGTCGGCGACCGCCGCCGCGACGACGCCGGCCATCGCGAGCAGGATCGCCCAGCCTCGCGACCACGCCCGCCCAAACCCTCGATCATTCGCCATCGCCGGGCCAACCTTCCCGCTCGGAGGATCCGGGGCCATCGACCGGAGGATCGTCGCACGAGCCCTCACCCCAACTCTATGTCAAACCCCGATCCCTGGCCAAGGTTCCGCGCTTTCGCCGGTAGAGTGGCCTCCGGACCGTCCTCCCCGATCGGCCCGGTCGGCCGCCGCCCCTCCGACTCGACGAACCCGGATTGTCCGAACGATTGCCTGGTGAGCTTGGATGGAAATTTTCCTTCTCGACACTTGCTTTTGCATGAAGTCTCCGGCAAATTGCATCGCATCCAAGACCCTGTCCCCCCAAACCACCCGATCGTTCAAGCCGCATGTTCCGACATTCCTGATGGCTCGTGGGCCCTGACTCGTACTGAACCTCAATCTCGCCCCCCTCGGAGCATCGCCCGTATGAGCTGCACGGTTAATCCCCATCAGAACAAGACGCGCCGCCGCGCCGCCCGCAACACGATTCTGGGCTGCGAAACCCTCGAAGCTCGCCTGGTCCTCTCGCATGGGAGCGCCTCGGCCGTCCTGGGCACAATCACGGGCAAGGTCGAGAACGCGTCCAGCCAGATCGGCATTGCTCACGTGAAGGTGCAGTTGATCAACGCCCAGGGCAAGGTCTCCCAGACGACTTACACGAATAGCGTCGGCAACTACGCCTTCCCGATCACGAAGGCGGGCGCCTACGTGGTGCACGAGGTTTCGCCCAAGGGTTACGCCCAGTTGACGCCGAACGCGGCCAAGTCGGCACCGACCGGGTCGTTCTCGGCGGCGGCGGGCCCGACCTCGGCGACCCAGAGCGCCTCCTGGAACTACACGAGCAGCAACAGCAACCCCGCGGTCGGGCCGGTCGGTCCGGCCTACTGGTCGGACATCGCCCCGGCCGCCTCCGAGCCGTTCGAGTCGCCGATCGACGTCAAGGCGAAGCCGATCAACCTCGACTCGGTGCTCAAGGTCAGCTACGCGACCTCGACCCCGGCCGACATCGTGAACAACAGCCACCAGATCCAGGTCCAGTATACAGGGACGAACGCGGCCGACTTCATCGTCGCCGGCGGGACGACCTTCAACCTCGCCCAGTTTCACTACCACGCGCCGGCCGAGACCACCGTCGGCGGCAAGGCGTATGCGATGGAAGAGCACTTCGTGAACACCTCTTCCGCCGGGGCCGAGTCGGTCGTGACCGTCTTCCTCCAGCTCGGCAAGCACAACGACGCGCTCGACCCGATCCTCTCGACCGCGCTGGCCCACCTCACCCAGCCCAACACCAAGACGACCTCGGTGAGCCCGGTCGACTTCTCCGGCCTGCTCCCGCAGAATCACCAGGGCTGGTTCTACACGGGGTCGCTGACCACGCCGCCGGTCTCGCAGCCGGTCAACTGGTTCGTCTTCAAGACGCCGATCACCCTCGACGCCAGGCAGCTTGGCGCGTACGACCTGATCGCCACCCAGGGCGGCTTCCTGCCCAACGCCCGCGAGGTCCAGCCGCTCGACGGGCGGGTCGTCAACCAGTACAACGCCGACGTGAACTTCACCGGCAAGGATGTTGGCGGCCAGAGCTTCGGGCTGATCGGCAACTGACCGTTCGACGGACGGACGAAGACGAGGGCCCGTCGCGACCGACGCCGTTCGCGACGGACCTTGCCGCGCGCCTCGGCCTTCTCTTAGGATGGAATCATGGGATCTGCCTCCGCACTCGCGGCCAGCCTGATGGGCGTCCTGATGATCCCGACGCCCGGCCATGAGATCGACGAGTCGCGCGGTTCCTTCGAGAGCCGGGGCAAGGTCATCGGCCTGGAAAGGTACGAGCCGAAGCGGCCGGGGCGGCACCCGTCCGTGCTGATCCTCCACGGCTCGGGCGGCCTGGAGGCCGGGGGCGACGACTACCGCGTCCTCGCCCGGGATCTGGCCGGGCGGGGCTATGTGGCGCAGGTCGTCCATTACTTCGAGCAGACCGGGACGGTCCAGGCCGACCTGGCGACGATCGGGCGGTCGTTCTCCTCTTGGATGCTCACGGTCGGCGACGCGATCGGGGCGGTCGGGAGGCAAGAGAACGTCGACCCGGGCCGGATTGGCCTCCTCGGATTTTCGCTCGGTTCGTACCTGGCCCTCTCGGTGGCCGGACACGACCTCCGGGTCGCGGCGGTCGTCGAGTACTTCGGCAGCCTCCCCGACGTCTTCACCTGGAACCTGAAGCGGTTCCCGCCGACCTTGATCCTCCACGGCGAGGACGACCCGGTCGTCACCGTCGAGTCGGCCCGCAAGCTCGAACGTCTGTTCCAGGCCCGGAAGTTCCCCTACGAGATCCGCATCTACCCCGGCCAGGGGCACCGCTTCCAGGGGCCTGCCGAGCGCGACTCGGTCCGGCTCTCCCTCGAATTCCTGGCCAAGCACCTCGGTCCCTCGTGACTTAACAATGCCGCACGGCGGGTCGTGACATCCATTCCGCCATCGACCAGACATGATCGGTCAGCCCCGCCGCCATCGCCGGACTCCGCCTGCACCGATGGCCGTCCGAATCCTCGAC
>JAABUK010007540.1_pt1 | contig 15663 bp, 15 predicted proteins | sample 5559141 | NCBI WGS metagenome assembly JAABUK01 (sample SAMN10711869, study PRJNA513367) | rock metagenome | isolation source: Antarctica rocks | place: Antarctica: Victoria Land, Pudding Butte nord | collected 2016-01-03
ATACTTAAGAAGACGCGCTGGTACGATATAGCTATTTCTATTTTAAGGGGGGGGGAGGGGTATAAATACATCTATGTGATTTGTATACTACGTGTACGACTCAAGCCGATATGATACCACAAGCCATTCGAGAATATTTGTGTGGATCTAGAAGTAGATATTGAGACCTCCTCGACCAGATGTACTTAGTTGCTATGATGCTAGCGTGTGTACACTCTATCTCCCTATCTCATCACACTTACCTCCACTCAACAAAGATGCCACACTTGTTGTACGTGACTTATTGTATCTGAAGCCGTTTTAGCTCGCGGCTTATACGTGCTAAAGATTAGACCGAGGGAATCTCGACTTGGACTGACCAGCGTTATAAGTGGGTTACGGAGATATCATGTGATTTAGGTTGTTTCGGCAAAATCTGATATTGCATTGTTCGGAGGAATGCTAGTACATTGCATGCTCATTATTTCCTCAGCCTAGGAATACATTGCATGTATCATCCAGTCACGATCTGAGGTCTCCGTCATTGTGACACACTCACGCCTATCGACAAAGAATTCTCGATCGAGACCCATTGCACGCAAAGTCCAATCTCGATAGGGGGTCTCCGTCACTGTGACACACTCAGGATTCATGCCCTTCGCCAGGTCGATAATACGTGAAGCACTGATACGCTAGATATCAGCCATAGTCTATCGGTACGAGGCGGGAGAAAGAGATCACCTCCGCAGTACGTCCATTCGAAAATTTGTAGCATTTGTCCTTGACCAATGGGTGGCCATTGCTGTCTGGACTCGTGATCTCCAACCTTTTCGAACATTCGAGCCCTCCATCAGCGTTACGGAACTCGAGTCTATCTTTGAGATCCATATCACGGCTGATTTTGTATGAGGCTATGGCAATATCACCTTCCACACCCAAAAGGGTTGAATCCAAGTAGACCTCCTGCACGGATTTTGTCTTTTCGTGACAATTTGACGATTCCCAGGTTCACCGAGGTGCTATTTTAGGAATAGCGATCTGACGTTACAGTACAGACAAGCGAAACCCGTGACTCATAGAGTTTGCCTTTACGTACGCGGATATATTTAGTGACTGAAACATCGTTCCTGGCACATCTTCAACGACAATAGATCCAGTGCTCCGTCATGCAAAAGGCCTGGAGTATGCTGCAACTGGCTCCATCCGGGCTTGTAAGGTAGTAGCCTGTGAAACATAATTTGGAAGGGTCTGCTCAGATGTTCATGCAGGATCTTACGCCTTGCTCCAGACCTGGCTACCAGTTGGGTGGTCCATCAGAGGCAGCCTGTGACTGCACCTACCAGTCAGATCATCCGAAGAGTATCACCATGCGGCTCTACCAAGGATGATGAGTACGTAAGGATAAAACCGAGGCTGTTTCAAACCATCCAGTGGTACGAATGTTGAACGCAGGCACAACTATAGTATGTGCGCTTAAGTGAGCGTTCATATCCTATCTACAAATAGACCGACATGTTACATGCTGAATATGCCACGATGAAGTCGATGTTGGTCTGAGACAATTGAAGTGATGTAGAATGAGTGCCAAGCCACTAATACCTAGCGTTTGCAAGACTCCTATGACGGCATTGCACTAGTCCTAGACCTAGCGGCTGCAAAATCCACGTCCAAATCTTGCAAATTTTCCTTCAGTCAACTGATACACATCAGGTACAATTAAACACAGCATTAGAAGCCCATCCTTGCAGATACCCGTAATGTCACACTTCAGCTCCCCGAGGGGGTTCCAAGTGCTATTTCACCCAGACCGGAACCACCGAGAATCGATGATGCCACCGTCCGGGCCTAGGGCTAACAGGATGTGGCAAGACCACAGCGCCTCTTAAGTGACCGCCGGATTAATACCCTTCTCGGAGGATCTGATGCACTAAAGAGACCAGAGTCAGTCATATCCTAACAGGACAGGACCGGAATAACATACCTGCGCCTTTCCTCCGTTCTTTGAAAGATTGTAGCAGTGATCAGGAAGTATCCCACCACCAGTCTGGTAAACGCTCTCCACAAACTGCATACACTCTGCCTTCTTGTCCACACCGGATTTATGGTCCGAATTGAAGGTGCTAAAGTCGATTTGCTCCCAGGCCTCCCCAGCACGGTTGACCTTGAAGGAGACGACCGTTGATGCGGTGACGGTGTCGGTGTCGTAGAGGACAGTGGTAACTGAGGCTGGGTCACCGGCGCAATTGGTTCCGGTCCAGGATGATATGTGAAGGTTTATGTTCGTTCCGCCGTGAGGGGCGATCAGCTGGCTGGCCATTCCTTGTGGGAGAGCGGAAGTGCTGGCGCTGAGGGCACAGAGAGCAAGGATGTGGGAGAATTTGTACATCTTGGGGTGATGTCGTGGCGGTGGAATCGTTGTAGGGTAAGTGTGATCTAGTAGCGATGATTGTTGCTGCGCGTATTGAGGGACTTGAAGAAGAGAATGATACTGAAAGGAAGCATAAACTCAGACACGAGTTGCTATGCTTCAAAAGGTATATGGGGAAAAGGATTATATATGAGAAGCGATGATCCAATTCTGGAGGACAAAACCGCTGCCGCGCGTCTCAAACGATCAAAATTACTAATGGTGTGAAAGAAACAGGAAGCGACAAAGCGGAGTAGACTCCTTATGGCAAAAAGAGACGGATGGTTTGGAGAAAGAGGAGGTAACAAAGCGGAGTGGAATCTCTATGGACGAATCTAAAATTAGAGAAGGCTCCTGTTCCAAGTCTTTGTTCCAGCGGCCAATGATCCGCCGACAGGGACACACAAAGGAGGCTCGTCTCATCTTGTACAACAAAGCATCGAGCAAGCCGAGACAACCCAGGGGCTTCTGTTACATGACGCGGTGGCTACCATGTCTTATTTAGTGACAGCAAGGATAGCACATGTTTCAACATCCACCGGTGCGGCATCTCGCCGATGATAAACCCATGGAACACTACGGGGAAGATTGGCTTGTGGCCTGTGGGGATTGGCCATCGAACGACTGAAGGCTTCAGATCCCTGACATAGTTTTCATGGCATCTCTCCACGACAGGAGGCAACGTTGCGCAACATACGATAGTGATGGATGGGAGCACAGATCGATGATCCCAAGGTATGCTTGGCAATGCTTCGTCGATACGGCGAGGCTTGACTAACAGGTTCAGCGTGAGATAAGACTGTAGCTGACTCGAGCAGCGCTCTGATCGAATTGTGATGGAGTCCCAGAATCGCTCAGTCTTAGGATCAAGTATCATCAGACAAGAAACTTCGAAATTGTATAGATCATAAGAGTTCTAGTTTACAAACGGCACCTCGACATATCAAGACACTGCAGACCAGTTGTAAATCTATCCAGATACACGCGTCATATATCATCCAGCAACATCCCGAACCCTCCCCCAACCAAACCCTTCCAACCCCAAACTCATCTCCCATCAACCTCATCGCCCTCACCCCTGCCCATCACCACCCTCTCTCCGGCATCTACTCAAACACCACCCTCAGCAAAACCCCCATCACCAAAACCAACACCAACATACCTTCCTCAGCATCCTTCCCCTTCCATATCCTCCTCAATTTCCCCACCCCCTCATAAATACCCCAACCCGCAAAGACGAGAAGGACCACTGCCACCAAAAGCAGAATTAGAACCATTTCCAAAGCCGCCGTGCCTTGGGGATCGGTATTTGCGAAACCCGTGCCGCGTCTGAATAATCTCAAGCCATTGGAAGGAGCTCCGGGATCGGGGGGAGAGTCAGGCATCGTTGCCCCTAGATGTCCGGGTGGGCATCCTGCACCTGGATCCGTCATAGCCCCGTCGAGAGTCTCGGCAAGGGCGCATGAGGTTTCGAGGCTGAACAGACGGGGTGAGCGATTGATGAGTGGAAGTCGCATCGCTGCAGAGAATGGCGGTGGTGAAGGTGGTTTTGGTTTGCTTGGCGGGCCGAGGAGGTAGATGATGCGGTAGTGACGTTAACGGTGGCGTGTGAGAAGTTAAGACAGACCTGCTGTGGTTCGAGGGTGGGTGCGAGATGCTCGTCGTGATAGCGAACAGAAGAAGTAGAGACTCGAATTATATAACAGACCAGCTGTGATTCACGAATATCCCGAGCTGCTTAGAATTGGAGTCCAAGCCGAGTGGGGGAAAAAAGAAAGTACAAGAGGTTATCATTGACTGTACTATACGAAGCCAAAGATAGAGCTTTTGTGACAACGGAGTATGCATGTGAGGTTTGCAGTGTTTCGGTTTCACGTACAGTATGTACGAGTAGAATGGAAGAGCGGGATCCTAGTATCTTTCAAGATAAATTTAGTATCAGCCTAGACTCGTAGCTGAAGAATTATCGCGAAGTACAAGCACGAGGAATTCAAGCATGGAAAACAAGGAAGCGTCAAAACATGAAATATCAATTATCCCTTCTAATCTTTATCCCAAATCCAATACGCCAGCAGCACCATCCAGTAAGCAACCCCGTATGCACACACAAGCAAAACACACTCCAACTACATCCCCCCTCCATCCCCCCAACCCCCCACAACAACCCAAGCCTAAACCGCAACCCCCTCCCCACCCTCCTCATCCTTTCCCTCACCTACACATACACATACACATCAGCCAAATCCCCTTTACTCCCCGCCACCACCAACATACCTTTCCCCTTCTCCTCATCCCCTTTCCGACCCTTACAGCAGCATTGACTCACAAGAGCAAAACCCAAAACGCACAGCACCACGAACCCCGCAGCAGCAGCACAGAGCGCAAAATAGAAGCCGTTGCCTTGCGTGGGGATGGGAGTGGCACAGCTGACGCAGCGGCGGATGGTCTTGTAGGTGGTGGTGGCGGAGGTGGCGAGGGAGGGGTCGTTTGGCATTGTGGTGGGTTGAAGGTAGAAGTAGGCGTGGCGGTGCGGTGCGAGATGGTGAGATAGACCTGCTGTGATGGAGGAGGGCCGAGGATCTTCTGGGTGTCGTATAGAATAGATGGGTTAGAGTAGTATTGAATCGTAAGACAGACCTGCTGTGCGTCAAAACTCGCTGCAAATTCACTAAGTCTTCGAAGATGTTGGAGGAGAGGAGAGGGAAATGCGATCGGGGAATCCCTATATTGTACAGCTTGACATGACCTAAAATACGCACGCGGAGTCTATGTGACCCGATTTCTTAAAACACTTTGCCAACAATGGAAACGAAGGGGTGAAACTCTGGGTCGTACGAATGAATGGATGATAGGCTTCCAACCAATTCCTTGCCGCCAATGACAACGAACAGGTTTGAGACGTAGAACCTCTCGCAATGTACAAGAATATGAATCCCCAGAAGAAATCCGATCAGGGAGCACCCAAATATATGGTGCAAAACAGCCCGTTCCACTATGCAATACCGAGGTATGATTTGTCGAGCGTAGCGGTTAGCCAGGTAGCACAGCCAGAAACATGTGAAGGTTAAGACCCAGAGTCGCTGATGTGAAACAAGGACAAAGAGAATATTAAACTTGCTACCGAGCGCAAGGGTGAAGAACAAAGTAAACGTACGATCCACCCGATCAACCCTTGGAATTAGGTCCAAGGGAACTAATCAGATGTGCACGAGGAGACGCAAAATCTCAACCATCAAAAGTGCAGCTAGAAAACCCCTTGCAGTACAGAGATGTCAACAACAGCCTGAGACCATTCAATACACCCAATCAGAACCGCATCCAAACCCACAGCACTCACTAACCCGTAAAATACCTCCATTAAACCCCCAAAAGCGCAAACCAAAACCAAGCGTAGCAAATCGCCACTGACTCCGCATAATTCTAAGCAGCAAAGCATGTGATCAGCTTTGACATTCGCGCTCAGGCAGCACGCTGCTGTTGGGTAATGTATTCTTCTGCTACAACGGTTGAGAGTAGGGAAGTGTCTTGCTGCCAATGATGCACTGTCGAGCTTCTTCCATTGCAGTCGAATTGCTTGCCGGATTGCAGATCATGGTAGTGTTGGTTTGTTCGAGGGTGCCGTTGCGGTCGAAGGCCATGGTGAAGGCTGGGCTTTGCATTACGGTTTTGGTGAAGAGGGGGTCTTGGGCGCCCGAATTGGTGCATGATAGAGCCTGCACCTCCCAGTTCACCCCATACTAAGACATGGTCTAAATCGCCGCCGAGGAGGTAGATGAAGATTACATGCATAAAGACCAGCGTATTGGTCGTAGAGATCTCTATTAGGAAGACCTTATTTTTCCATGGTTGTGCCGGCGAGGAAGTGGGAAGCGCTGAGCTTTAGGAAAGATAAAGTATATTGGCGATGGGTATCTAGGGCCGCAGATGGTAATGCTTGTACTCGATGAGTGCTGGCAACGAAACTCATTTTACGGCGAGGTTCTTGGAGTGGAACTGTGCCAGCGTAGAGCGGCAGGCAGCACGTCTCCAAAACAATCCTTCCCACCAAAGATATAAGCGCCCCCATAAAACTTGAGATGACTGGAACTCCAAGTGATAGAATCTCTGACGGCCGCTACTAGCACATCAATATCAAAAAAGCCAGTCTTCCCACCATCAGCAACGATTGAAGCAAGCAGCACCATCCCCGCCTTCGCTCTGGCTTATCAAAGATGAATTCGGTATCCCAGCAAGATATTGGTTAGCAGCCCTCCCAGATGGACTACTCACACCAGAACCCGTCAATTGAAGCCCCTTGCTGGGGGCTTGGATGCAATTCGAGCCGTCTTGACGCCAGCAGTCGTCGCTAGCGGAGGTCGCCCACCGGTGCAGCTCCGAATCGAAAATTCTCGAAAATGTATATCTTTAGCAATAGAGATTGAGAATGGTGCTCTCGGCAGGGGGGACGAGACTTACCTCCCTATTAGTATTATACCTAGCAGCTTTACATACGGTAGGATCAATCGGCATCGCATCTACTCCTTCATCCTATCTCCTCCTCCATCCTATCTCCCCCCATCAAAACCGAATCCCAGAGCCGCGCGACATAACTCTATCAGCGCTACCAAGGCTATTAAAGCTAGGTTGCGAATGTCATATCTGATCTCGTCTCAAGAAGACTGAAGGACAGAGAGACGTCAGAAGCCACAAAGTCTTCCAAAACGCCATTTCCTATACCTAAAAAGCATCGAATGAGAGGAGATGAGACCTATGCAAGATAGTTGCGGGCCACGGCATACTTCCCGTGCTAACAGATGTCTCAAAGCGTGCAACGAATGCTTGATCTTACCCTCCAGCTATTAGAGATTCGGCCGAGCAAAATCCGGGGCTGATGGATTATTGTCCAGATCCAGAGGTGGTCCCGGAATAAGATGTCTTACTTTTGTCTGACATAGATCGAGCTCATCTAACCATCATGAACCATCTGGATAAAATATAAAATACAAAAATAGAATGATATATATGTTGTATACCCGCGTCTACTCGAGTCTAAAAACAGCAATATTATCCGGAAACACGTCCACATTATCCGAATACGTCGCCACGCTCACGCCATCCAGATCAATCATACTGATCGCCCCGACCGTGTTCAGATTATACACGTTGATATTACTCGTCTTCTTACCCTCGATGCTGAAGATGCTGCTCTGGCAATTATCTCCGTTGGTCTGGAAGGAGCAAGCTGGACGTGTTCCTATCAGCCGAGGACGAAGATGGAGGGAGAGGGGTCTTACAATTATTATAATCGTTGAAAAAGCTATAGAGACCCGCCCCATAAACATTAACATTCTGCGAATCCAATATCCTCAGTCCCCATCCATCACAACTCGTTCCATTCGTATGGCAAACTGCCGCATCAGTGGGGTCATTGAGAGCCTGCACCGCGCGAAACGGCGCGCTGATGTCTGGATGGGGTTGATAATACGCCGTCTCGGTCTGGATCTGACCCATGAATATATCCTTGGTGTTGGCGAGTTGATATTGATACAGTGCGTGGTGCTCGACGGACGATGCGACGAGCCAGATTTTGCCCTTTTCGCTCTCGATGTAGAGGCCTCTGCCGGAGTAGACGGTGATGTTTGTGAAGTGGGCGTCGAGGTCGTGGTCAGCGGTCCAGAGCCAGTTGTTTTCTATGTAGAGGTTGGATGCTGTTTTGGAGATGTGCATCGACATGAAGGCGCCGATGCATGAGGTATTGATTTCGGAGCTGTTGCTGGGTGAAGAGCCTGTGCTGTTGCTGTAAGGGCCAGTCAGGTTGTTGTAGGAAGGGTTCAAAGGCAAGCCGGTGCTTGCTGCGGAGGCTGGAGACGTTGAGTTGGCCGTAGTAGAGTGATTACCCGATGCAATGGCTGGCGTTGCCGGGCAATCTGCAAGCTGAAGCTTAGAACCGGAGAAACCGCCTATCCTTGTATGAACATCCCACATGCCAGATGGCTCGTCAGAGCTGTCCAGATTCCATTGGATAAGCAAGGCACCTGGCTGGGAGCCCTGAGTTGCAATGACTAGATCAGACAACTCGGCGTTACCAGCTTCACCAGGTTTTCCGACTTGAATTACGGATTTTGGGGAATCCATCTTCGCAAAGCCTTGCCCGCTAGACATGATGACTGGGTAGCTCTCACCCACCAACTTTGAGCCACTAGGTATACAGATCGTCTCGGTGACCCGGTAGGTTCCCGAGTCGATGAAAACTAGCTTGCTGTCTTGCGCACCAGCGCTGATGGCCTTCTGTAGAGCAGCGGTGTCATCTGTAACGCCGTCCTAAATCAGATTGGAATTAGCATTACCTCCTCAAAGTGTGATCTGAATATCAAAAAGAGAACACGTACACCTTTAGCGCCGTACGTACGGACGCTTAGAAATTGAGAAGCGGGAGTCTCTGCATAGCTAGGCTTGGAGCGCTCGTAGTACTTGCTACCCCTCACCAGTTCGTTTGGTCTCGAAAAGGGCGACATCACCCCATCGAACCCATAAGGTCCGTTTGGATTGTACAAGTGCCCCCGACCCCAGCCTGCGATATACATGGAGCCCGAGGAGCCACCCAGCATAGTCATATTTTTGGGACCTTGAATGGCGGTATGAACGTTCTTGAAGCTGACATTCTCCAAGATAAGGCTTCCATTTGAAGACGGTGAGGGATCCGAAGTCTGCGCTGTCACCATACCGATGGGAGTATCTTCGATGCAACTATCAATGAATGTCACAGAACCAACAGCTGGAGCACCTCCGGAAGTCATGTTCAGCCCAACGCTACAATTTTTGATATTGATAGACTTGTATGTCCAGCCTTTTGCCCAGTCAGTACAGTACTCAACGTTTTGGATGCGCACGCTCCACTCACCCCAATCATACGCTTGATTGATCGCCGTGACACAGCCATAGAATGAGAGATTTCGTGAGGTAAATTGTTGATTTCCAAGCGTGGCACCGATTGAACCCCCATAAAAAACGAGATCGCCCATAAAGCCACCAGACCCTGATTAGAAAAGTGAGCATATGAGCATCCTTATGTGGCCCCATGCCAAGGACTTACCATCTTCGATCAGTAGGCCCTGGTGTTGGGTCCCTTTGACTTCGCTCATGCGAAAGATTATGTTTTGCAAACTTGTAGCCTGTGCTGTGGGCCAGTGAATACCATTGACGACCACATTCGCTGGAACACCGGTTGTATCCAGAATCAAGTTCCTGATCTGTCTGTAGAAAGTGTTGGTCGCCTTGAAACCCAGCTTTCCTGCAGGATCGGCTGCGTTGCCCGGTTGATACTGATCGCCATCGATAAGGGCGAAAGCTGTGAAGTTGGATGCAGCTTTGATGACAGGGAGGCTGTTCGGATTTCCAATGATCTGGGTGTAGTAATAATCGATGATCGGCGATGTTGTGCGGTATATACCGGCAGGGAAGTACACTACGGCTGGGCTGGTGGTTGAAGACTCGCACGATCCCGGGCCACAACGTCTTCCACTACTGATAGCCAGATTAATCGCTGCGGTGTCGTCACTGATGCCGTCACCTTTACCAAATTAGCATCTTTTGTTTCAAGGGTGCTGGGCGGACTCATACCTTTGGCACCAAAGCTTTTCACATTACGAAAGACTTGGTAAGTGGAATCTTGACGGAATGCTGCTACGCCCTGATGCTCGATATCCTCGAGCCAGAAGTGCGCGTCTGCAATTGTGGCGTTCTCCGCCGTGGAAGTGGAATTAGGATAGCCTGCTGTGCCATTGTATTGGGAAAAGACTGTAGTGAAAAGGAAGGAAAAGAGAAGAGACGTCGTTCGAACGGCGAACTTCATGACTTAAGGAGAGCAGCAAGATAATGAGTGTAATAAAGATAGATGGCATGCGAAAAGATGGTGTTAACTATTTGTACAGTGGAAGACAAAGCGCTTCAATTCGATACAGCACAGCCATGCGCAACTGATGTAGTCTCGGCAGATCATGTACCATGAGTGTTTGGAACAATGGGTTAATTTCCCAGCCGTTCGTGATATGTAATCTGGGTTTCAGATGGCGAAACGATGCATCCAAGAAGATGCACCATCCCACCCATTTGATCTCGCCTTGTGTCGATCAGACCCTCTCTCAGATACCAATATAGTACTATCTATGTAGAAAGCCATTCTTTCTGGTGACATGGAGCGTGCTTACAGTGGAAACAGGACTGCGAATGCGAAGGTCCAGAAATCCCCGCCAGTATTCATATGTAAGTCTCCATCCGGTACAGGAATACCCGGTCATTGCTCTGTTGCTGTCAATTGTGGCCTGGACCAATTGTGGCGTTGTGTTGATACGCTCCCTAAGGGAAGGAAGACACTCTACGAAAAAGATGTTCTGGTGGGGTCTTTCGCTTCGGCTTAAATTAGATGCCTCGATCTTGTTTCAACTGAGGCGTAGTAACGCACTAATAGCGCAATCTCGACGGTCCGGAACGTGGTGGCCGGGTCTGTTTCCGGGCGGCCATAGGAAACGGCGGTCTCGACACTTCGACAGACTGGATAAAGACCCGTTCAGCAGACTGTACACTATCACTCAACCGGGATTGCTATTGTCTGATTGGCCACTCTGGTACGGAGTAGGCGATTGAAGTTACCGAGACACTTTCAGTCATTGGCAATCATTACTTGGGGGCCTTTTTGGCAATCGGATTATCTTCAGCATTGCAATCTAACTACCCGGACATGGCCACAAGGCTGCATGGGCGATGGTGTGGATGGGTAGCAGATCCACTCTCGCTAAGACTATCAGCTACACACGCTTCCGCGTAGAATTTACACACACAAACACACACACACGTCCATGCTGTCCGGTGGCCCCTAATTGTCGTGCCACAGACCCACAATGCAGCCCTGTTAGAAAAGGGGTCAGCGTTCGAGGGATTGTCCTAGGCTCAAGAAGCCGCGTCCGGTGTCCTCTCCCTAAGATCTATCACTACAAACAGAGCCTTTGGCACTAGGAGGTATGCGGCCTCCGGTAGCGGCTTGGCTCGGTCCCCACCACAGCATACTACTTCACCACAACACCTTAATTCATTGCAGCAACATCATCCCGCATGCATTTATTGACGCTAAACACACCTCAACTGACAACGTTACTCGAGACAAATCTTTCCATGTGCATGGGATACTCGTCGTCTTGTCCTTATCAACATTTTCGCGCTGTCATCAACGCAAATTTGGCAATCCTATCCCACAGCTACCCTCCAAAGTCTTTCGCCGGATCTTCTCTTTTCCCCATTGATCTACCTCACTAGAGCACCTACCTGGCTCTATGCGCTAGCATATTCGGATTCGTGACTGGAAAGTAGCAGACAGACTGCCCTTGCACAAGAGGTCAATTCGAGAGGCAAGAAGGCTAAAGTCGGAGGCACCGGAACTGGGTACCAGCATGACTCGATAGCACTTGCAGTGTTTATTGGAGAAATAGTAATGATCCACCACTGACATACATCAATCGAGCTAATGAACTTATCAGATCGGCTAGCCGTCCCTCCAAGCCCCCACCGTCCTCCGACCCAATCATGGACATAAACCCCCAAACGAGGGAGGTCTCTGTGGAAGAATGGTGGGCTGCCAATCACGGTAGTGATCGAGATGTTGATGAGATCGGTATTGAGGAGCTTCTGGGAATGGCCGAATCACTTGGATTGACACCCAGTCAGATGGCAGAAATGGGCTTGTTAGGGGCAAACTACAGGGATCGGGTCGAGGCCACGAGACAACTCTCAACAGTGTCTGAGGCTTTGGGTCAGCATTTTGTTAGACGTGCCGTCTCCCGCTCTGTGGAGAATCAGACCTATGGCTCAAATGAAGAGGTATATAATCCATACAACCCGCAGGCATCCACAGCATATCTTGCCCAGGAGGTGGCAGCTGGAAGAAGGGAACCGGCAGGACTGCCACAACGATCTCCTCGAGCCTCCCGCAAGCCCCAAGAACTTGCTACCGGATCTCTCCCTCGATCATCAAGTCAAGAAACTATTTATCCAAGTTCTCCGAGGAATGATATATTCGATTGGAGTGAGCATGGTAATGCTCTTCCTCTGGTGACTCCAGACTCGGACAGCTCCACAGAAGGAAGCTCCGGCAGTCACAGATCTGATGCGTTGCCATATCTGTTCGATGATTATCCTCGTTCCTCCCCACCATTGGGAAGGCGAGTCCATTTCGATGCTCGTGAGGCTGGACCCGATTCGGAGAGCGAAGATCAGTTCCGACCAGATCATGCGGCCTTGGCGAGTATTAATGAACCCGAGGAGCACAATCTGTCCTTTGATTACATTCGGACGCCTGAGATGGACCATTTGCGACCCCAGCGAGCCAGAGCACCAGATCTTGACGCGAGGGCCAAGGAGCTGGTACTGGGTATAGCGTCAAGAATTCATACACCTTCAACGGCCACAGCAAGTACCCCAACCCATCAACCTGCGAATGGAGCACCAGGATCGGCTGGGCTGGTCGACCATGATCGAAAGCGACGACGCACAGGTAGATCCCCCCAGGAGGCTGTGCCACCTCCTCCTATACCCGGAGCCATAGGTACCGCTAGAACGGCTGCGAGACAAGCCTTTTTCGCTGCTTCTGATTGGCCAGGTCGTTCAAGACTGCGTGCCGAAGCCCCTGTGTTCGTCCCTCGCTCAGCGCGAACAACTTCGAGTCCGCCACTTCGAGGGCAACCAGTGGATGTTGGCCGAATAATGCTAGAACACTTGAGAATGAACATCGACCGGCATCGAAGCCAGCAGCCCCCACCCGCCGCCATAAGACAGACATCCACTGCAATGTTTTTACCAGCTCACATTCCCATGCGTCATCTCGTCTTCACCTCTGAGCTGATCCCGGCGAGCCTTGGCGAGAAGAAGCGTAGAACCATACTCAATATCCTGCGGATCAAAGCCCCCTACGTGCCAGCTTGCATCGCCATGCCTCCAATGCGCCCTAAAATCCAGTATCACATCTCCCTCAAGCCTAAGCAAAATGTAGGACTGTCTTCGAGCAATCGCAATAACGCACCCCTAGGCTCTAATGGTCAAGGCTGGCCTGTCGCACCCTATGGTCTGCCGCTTGAAGTGTTCCAAAACATCGCTGGCTACCTACCACGCAGCTCTCTAGAGTCAATGCGTCTCGTTAGTCGGGAGTTTGAGCGCAATGTTTCAAACGTCCAGTTCCGTAGGGTCGTGGTGCCATTCCGACCTGAAATCTACGACATTATCGACCCCCGTGGGCCGTTTCTGAAAGTCGTTGATGTCAAAGGGAAGGGAAAGGAAAAGGAAAAGGGTAGAGCAGAAGAAACGATCTTAAGGATGCTGCTTGCGCTAACACGTATAAGTAGAAATGCCACTGAAGCCGGACGAGACCACCAAGGCAGTCCATGACGGAATGAGGGTCTTCGAAGCCTGGGGATCCGAGGTCAGGGAATTCGCCATGGCCTTTGAGGTTCTAGAAGGTAAGCTCTCGACTTCTTCTTCCCCAATAGCTTCAGTATTATATTTCTCGACGCTAATGCCGAGGTAGACCAGCTGGTGAGGCCTCCCGTCAAGGGCAAATTTGAGGTCTTTGATGCCTTCTTTGGTTCTTATAAATGGCCGCACCCAGATTATCGCCGATTTGAGCTTCTGTGCGGGCTCGAGAAGAAAGCAGATGAACATCGCCACATGAGCACGGCGTTGTCTAACCTCCGAGGCGTGCAGGTATTAGGAATCTGCATCGATAATGGGCTAGGCTGGCTTTCTGGGTCCGACGTCTCGGACCATGCCCAGGTTTTCAAACAGAAGACTACCATATTCGGCCCCAGGGAACCAGAAATGAAAGAAAAGCTCAGTGAGAGCGACGAGACGTGGAAAGGGATTGTACGTTCACTCAGACCAGAAGATGGCTCAAATTATCGTGCGGACGGGGAGATGATCTGCCACGGAGAGCTTCCCATGCCACCAAATGAGCATGGATTCTATCAAGCCATCGTCTATCCACGTAGATCATTTCCTCATATGGAGTTCATCTATCACCCCAGTATTGCCGGTCGGCCACTCGTATTCCAGGGCATCAACATTGCGAACGCGCCACCCGCCACACTTGCGGCTCCTCCTATCGACCTTCTCGAACTCGCCGAAGGCAACAAGGAATCAGCTTTTACTGATGCATCCCTTGTGCCTAGTAAGCTCACCACTCCACAGAAAGAATGGCTGATGGAAACGGAATGGGCCCAGCGAGCGTTTCTCTCCAGCTATTGCATGGCATTGACCGACAATTCACTCACGTTCCAGCACGTCCATACGCTCAACATTACCAAGCTATCCAGCAAACATCTGGCAGCGCTTGAACGCGACGACTTCTGGAATGCTTTGCCAGCTCTTTCCAAACTCATCATGAATGTTGCTGCAGACTTCCGCGCCATCTCAAAGAACGACTCTGGAGAAGTCGTAACCGACGATATTGATCCTTCCGAGGCCGCCATCCAGTTCTTCAGGCTGGTCGACACGTACGTCTCGAAGGTTGAGAGCATCAAAACCATGAGTCTTGGTTACTCTGGAGGAGGTGAACGGCAGGCTGGGATCTACGGACGCAACAAGCTTGTCCTTCCCGCGCCATTGGCGGATTACACCAATCAAAATGTGTTCGGTCAGAGCTTCAAGGGAGTTCTCTCTCTACCACATGTCCACTATCTGACCCTCACGAATTGTTGGATCGCTCCGCCAATCTTGAAGACCTTCGTATCCTTGGCGCGTGGGGCGGAACTGCGCTCGTTGACATTGGACTCAGTCTCTCTCTCGGCCCATTCCGGCGTCTCCAATCCCACTCAACCAGATCCTCTCCAGAATGGTGTTTATGCCAGTCCTGTAGGCCATCCCTTACGCTTCGTTAGCGATCTTCATCTAGGCAACTTTTTCCCACAGCGCGACTCTTACGCAGATCCAGCCCACGCAGATCCGGGCTCTGGCAACCTCGACTCTTGGGTTGGTGTCGCTGGCCGTGTTGGATCTTGGGCCGATGTCATTGACTCCATCTCGCCGGGTCCCACCTTGGATCTTATCCGCTACGCCTTCCGATACCTTGAAGAGCCACCCCCAAGCCCCAAACCGGGATCTCTCGAGGTCATCGATTTCATCTCGTGCGGATATGTCCGACTCGTCAATCAACCCGCCAGTTCCTTTGATCAGTCATATCTCAAAGAAGTGGCCAACAGCCCGCCTCCGTGCCTCCAAAAGCGCGCGCTGGATCTGATGCCTGTAATGATGCATCGTCG
>JAABUK010007541.1_pt1 | contig 15663 bp, 9 predicted proteins | sample 5559141 | NCBI WGS metagenome assembly JAABUK01 (sample SAMN10711869, study PRJNA513367) | rock metagenome | isolation source: Antarctica rocks | place: Antarctica: Victoria Land, Pudding Butte nord | collected 2016-01-03
GTGGTCCCGATATCAACGTCAATGAGGCGGCCTTTGTCCCCGGTGTTCCGGATTCGAATTTACGCAAACCTTATTTTGCGAAATACGGATGGACGCAAGGCATTAGCCTGTATTGCAATTGTGCCAACAATCGTTACGATTCGCTGCAAACCACCTTGGACAAGCGATTCTCGAACGGTTATACGCTGAACGCGAACTATACCTACCAGAAAGCGCAGGGCGATCAGGACAACTTCTCGTTTCTGTACAACCGGCCTTTGGGGTATTTCGAAAGTGGGGATTTTAGCCACCAACAGTTTACGGCAGCTCAAACTTTTGAGATTCCCTTCGGAAAAGGACGGCATTTCGGATCTGGCCTCAATCGAGGCGTGGATGCGGTGCTGGGCGGCTGGACAGTTAGCGCAATTACCGTTTTCTATAGCGGTCGGCCTTTCTCTCCAAACATTGGAGATTTCCCTTCCGGAGCGCTTAGGCCAAACTCTGGCCCAAGTGGTCGTCCCGACAAGGGTTCTGTGGATCCTTTTAAAGGTGCCAAGGGTAACCGGGATCAATTTTTTGTTGGCGGTTTAGGTCAGGCCTTCCTGGTTCCGGCTAACAACACGTTTGGAAATTATAGGCCAAACACGCTACATGGCCCGATTTACATCAATCAAGACCTTTCGCTCGCCAAGTCCTTCGCTCTTACTGAGAGAACGAAACTTCAATTACGCGCTGAAGGTTTTAACGCTTTCAATCACAGCAACCTCGGGAACCCGGATGACAATGTCACATCGGGTAACGCGGGCCGTATCACCGGTTTGGCTCCTAATTACGAGATGAGACGATTGCAGTTTGCTTTGCGTCTCGACTTTTAATTGGGCTTGCAGTATTGAAGGGGAGCGGGCAACCGCTCCCCTTTTTTTTTGCGCGTTTGCTAACAACACCTGCGGCATCTTCGCATCTCTGGCAAAGATTTACTGATCATCACCGAGCTTGGTGGCGTGAACAGCAACGTAACGGGCAACAACTCGGCAACATTACTTTTATTACGAGAGAAATGCGCCACTTGCAATTCGCCTTTGCTACGATTTTTGCAACGAGTTGAAGCGTTAACCTAGGGGGAAGCGGGCAACCGCTTCCTGTTTTTCATGTTCCGTAGAACACTTCTTAAATCGCTTTGCGCGACGGTTCCCGTCTTCAGTTTCGACCAGCTTCTTGCAGGAAGCGGGTTGGGTGTGCGTTTTGTGAATGTCGCGCGCGAAGCTGGGTTGCGCACGAAGACTATTTTCGGCGCGGAGCGGAGTAATAAGTATTTGCTCGAAACAACGGGCTGCGGCGTTGCCTTTATCGATTACGACAACGATGGATGGCTGGACCTGTTTTTTGTGAACGGAACGCGTTTCCAGACCGAGCAACTTGCGGGCGGGAAGCCGGTGAGCCATCTGTATAAAAACAATCGTGACGGAACATTTACCGACGTGACGGTGAAAGCGGGCGTGGCGCGGACGGGCTGGGGGCAGGGCGTCTGCGTGGGGGATTACAACAACGATGGCAACGAAGATTTATTCGTGAGCTATTGGGGGGATTGTTCGCTTTACCGAAATAACGGTAACGGAATTTTTACGGACGTAGCACAGAAAGCTGGGGTGACGACGCGTACGACGACTGGTCTGCAACGCTGGAATACGGGGTGCGCGTTTCTGGATTATGACCGCGACGGGCATCTGGATCTTTATGTGGCCAACTATATCGATTTCGATTTGAAGACGGCGCCGCTTCCCGAAAGCGGCCCATGCTTGTATAAGGGCTTGACGGTGGCCTGCGGGCCTCCCGGGCTGGTTGGTGCGAAGGATATTCTGTTTCACAACAACGGGGATGGCACGTTTACGGATGTATCGGCGAAGGCCGGTATTTTGAAGAAGCAGGGCACGTACGGCCTGGGTGTGCTGGTAGGCGATTTTGATAATGATGGCTGGCCCGATATTTATGTGGCGGACGATTCCAGCCCGTCGGCGCTTTGGAAGAACAATCGCGATGGCACATTTACCGACATCGGGGTGGAGGCAGGCGTGGCATTTGGGCCGGATGGCAAGACGCAGGCTGGCATGGGTGTTTCCGCGGCGGATATTTACGGGGACGGGAAGCTGGCGATTTTCAAGACCAATTTCGCAGGCGATACTTCCACGCTGTATCGCAATCTTGGCGATGGCGCGTTTGAAGATATGACGTTTCAATCGGGGCTGGGGCGCAATACGCGGTTTCTCGGGTGGGGCGCGAGTTTTCTCGACTTCGATAACGATGGCTGGCCGGATATTTTGACCTGCAATGGGCACGTGTACCCGGAGGTGGCCGAGAACGCGAATGAAAGCGGCTATCGCGAGCGCAAGGTGCTCTACCGGAACGATAGGAAAGGCAAGTTCGTTGATGTGTCGTTAGAAGCAGGGCCGGGAATTCTTGAGACGGTATCGGGCCGCGGGTGTGCCGTGGGGGATTTCAACAACGATGGCAATCTGGATGTGGCAGTGAACTGCGTGAATGATCTTCCGCAACTGCTGCGCTGCGAAAGCACGCTGAAGAATAATTGGCTTGCGGTGAAAACGATCGGCACGAAGAGCAACCGCAGCGGCATTGGCGCGCGCGTTTTTTGCATACCGGAGGGCGGGCACAAGCAGATGGATGAAGTCCGCAGCGGGGGCAGCTACCTTTCGCAAAACGATTTGCGAGTGCATTTTGGTTTGGCGAAAGCAGCGAAGGCCGATATAGAAGTTCACTGGCCGAGCGGGCAGATTGATAAACGCGCGGCGGTTGCGGCGAACCAGGCAATCACGGTTACGGAAGGCAAGCCGTGATTGCGCACATACTGGTGTTGATTTTTCTGCGAGCGGATTGTCCGCTTTCAAGCAAATATGCGCCAGAGATTCAGCGTTTGGCCAGCGTGCATCCGGAAGCGGAATTCCGGCTGGTGATGCCGGAGAAGCTGACCAACGTTCAGCGCGAAGAATACCGCCGGAAGTTTGCTTATAGCATTCCGGCGGTGGGCGATGCAGATGGCAAACTGGCGCGTGAGGCGCAGACCGTGACCACTCCGGAAGCGGCTGTGTTTTCCGGGGAGAGCCTGGTGTACCACGGGCGCATCGATAACCGCTATGTGAGTTTGGGCCAGGCACGCGCGCGTGCGACGGAACACGATCTGGATGTTGTGTTGAACGCCCTGCGGGCGCGCAAACCGGTGCCGTATGCTTCGCGCCCGGCGATTGGGTGCGCGATCGCGGATCTTGCCAGCGTGACTTTCCATCACGATATTGCGCCGATTCTGTACCAAAACTGCGCGCCGTGCCACCGGCCCGGTGAGGTGGGTCCGTTCTCTTTGCTTTCTTATCAGGACGCGCGGCTTCATGCTTCGCAAATCGGAGTGGTGACGCATTCGCGGTACATGCCACCGTGGCCGCCGGAACCGGGAGTGGGCGATTTCCGCGATGTGCGCCGCTTGTCAGAAACACAGATAGATACAATCGCTGCGTGGCTACGGACTGGTATGCAGGAGGGCGACCCGGCATCGGGCGCGGCTGCGGCGCCTTTTACGGAAGGGTGGCAGCTAGGACCTCCTGACCTGGTAGTACGGGTTCCGGAGGCATATCAGCTTCCGGCATCGGGCAGCGATGTGTTCCGCAACTTTGTGATTCCGGTCCATGTGGACCGGACCACTTATGTGCGGGCGATTGAGCTTCGGCCCGGCGACCGCAAGCTGGTGCATCACGCCAACATTATTGTGGACCGCGCGCGGACCTTGCGTTCGCGCAAGAGCGAGGATGGGCAGCCCGGCTTTCCGGGCATGGATGTTGCGACAGAATCGACCGATACGTTCGACCCGGATTCGCATTTTCTTTTCTGGAAGCCAGGGTCGGTGCCGGAAGTTGAGCCGGACGATATGGCCTGGAGGCTGGACCCTGATACGGATCTGGTGCTGAACCTTCATCTGCAGCCATCCGGCAAGACGGAACGGATACAGCCATCCGTGGGGATTTATTTTTCGAGCAAGCCGCCGACGCGTTTTCCGATGCTGCTGCAGTTAGAGCACGATGGCGCGATCGATATTCCGGCGGGCTCGAAAACGTTTGCTGTAACGGATCAACTAACGCTTCCGGTGGACGTGGATCTGTTGCGCATTTATCCTCATGCGCACTATTTGGGAAAGCATGTGGAGGCTTGGGCCAAGCTTCCCGACGGGACAAAGAAGCCGCTGATCCAAATCAATCACTGGGACCTAAACTGGCAGGCCGTGTATACCTATCGCGAGCCGATTCACTTGCCGAAGGGCACGACAGTGGCGATGCGGATCACATATGACAATAGCGCAGCAAATGTGCGCAACCCGAACCACCCGCCGCAGCGCGTGAAGACGGGCGACCGAAGCCGTGATGAGATGGGGCATGTGTGGCTGCAGGTGGTGCCCGCTGCTGTTACACCTGACCCCAGGCTTGCTTTGCAGGAAGCGGTGATGGCGCGCAGGCTGCAGAAATATCCGGCGGATGTAGCCGCGCATTACAATCTGGGTGCGCTTTATCAGACGAGAAACAACAATGCGCAAGCGATAGAACAATACCGGTCCGCGATTCAAGCAGACCCTTCGCGAGCAGCGGCCCGTAATGCGCTGGGTGTTGTTTTGCTTGCGGAAGGGCGGAACCAAGAGGGCATGGGCTAACTGAAGGAGACGCTTAGGCGGGACCCGGAATACTCGCCGGCACATTTCAACCTGGCGCGTGCCTTGACCGGACTTGATGACCGTGATGGTGCGGTAAAAGAATACACAACGTATCTGAAGCAGCAACCTGACGACGCGCCGGCGCACCTGAATTTGGCGACGATTTATATCGGGCTGCGGCGGTTTGACCTGGCGCTGCCGCTTTACGAGCGTGCCTGTGAGATTGCTCCGGATGCGAATGCGCTCACTAATTTGGGAACGCTTTACGCAAAGACCGGTAAACTTCCCGAAGCCATCAAGGCGTTTGAGAAGGCCCTTGTATTAGACCCGGCGAATGAAATTGCCCGCAAGAACCTGGCGCAGGCTACTTCTTCGTTACAACTCCAAAGCCCTCACGCACCGTAATAAACTGCCTGACGGCTACTGCTTTGATTGATTCTTTCGCACCGCTGGGCCAGAAGATTTCGAGCTCGACCTGTTTTGCCGGACCTAAGCCGAAGTGCAGGCGAAGGTCGTTCGCGGAATAGAAGCTCGACTGGCTCATGACAGCCGCTGCCTGCACCTTTCCTTCGAAGTGCGCCAGCACGCGGGCACCGATTGCGCTGCGGTTGCTCTTGACCCCGATAAGCTTCACGTTCAACCAGGCACCGCTTTTTGCGCCATCGTTGCGGAGCAGGGAAGGGGGCTCATTCATGTTCACGATGGCGATATCGAGGTCGCCGTCATTATCGAAATCGGCGAAGGCGCAGCCGCGGCTGGCGTGCACGGCTGAGATGCCGGTGCCTGCCTGACCGATGAGCTCTTCAAATTTGCCATTGCCGAGATTGCGAAAGATCAGGCGCGGGGTTTTGAAGGGGTACGCGGCAATCTTCTTTTCCACTTCGGGATAGACGCCGCCGGTGACTTGAAACAGATCGGGATGCCCATCATTATCGAGATCAAACATTCCGGCGCCCCAGCCAACGTAACGCGTTTCAACGCCGATGCCCGCGCGGATAGTGACGTCTTCGAAATTACCCTTGCCGCTATTTTTGTAAAGCACATCGGTATCGTCAGCGAAGTGCGTTTTGAAGAGATCGAGGCGGCCATCAAGGTCAAAGTCCCCAACGGCAATTCCCATGCCGGCCTGCTCCATACCGTCCTCATTCAGGGCGACTCCGGTTTCGAGAGCAACATCGGTGAAGGTACCATCGCCGTTGTTCTGGAACATGAAGCTGGGGGTGGAATCGCAGGCCACGTAAATGTCCTGAAAGCCGGAACCGCGAAAATCTGCCGCGGTGACGGTCATGCAGTAGCCCCGGGCTTTCGCGACACCGGAGGCTGTGCTTATGTCAGTGAACGTGCTATCGCCATTGTTGCGATAGAGGAAGACGCGCCCGAGGGGCAGGCCGCGCGGGCCGCAATTTACGGGAACACCCTTCCAGGTGCAGTTCACGTTTTCACCGGGCTTCAGGGCCGTGCGGGGATCGAAGGCAAGATAGTTTGCCACCATCAAATCCAGGCGGCCGTTGCGGGTAGTTTGGACGAAGGAGCAGCCGGAACCCCAGCGGGTTTCGCTTTCGGGCGCTTGATAAAGAAGCCCCGCGCTCTTTGTGACGTCAGTGAATGTGCCGTTACCGTTGTTGCGATAGAGAACGTCCTGTCCCCAATAGGTGATGAACAAATCTTCAAAGCCATCGTTGTTGTAATCGCCGACGCAGACAGCGGAGGCCCAGCCGGATCGCGTGAGGCCGGCCTTCTGAGTGACATCGGTAAAGGTGCCGTCGCGATTGTTGTGATACAGCCGGTTTGTGGCCGATGGCGTTTCTTCTTTCCAACGCGCGCCGTTCAGGATGAAGAGATCAGGCCAGCCGTCATTATCGTAATCGATGAAAGCTAGGCCGCAGCCCACTGTTTCGAGGATGTATTGCTTGCTATCGATGCCGCCGTAGATGACCGGTTCATGCAAGCCCGCTGCAGAGGCGATATCGGTGAAGGAGGCCTGAAAGGGCAGGCCGGAAGACTTGGCGCGCGGCGTTGAGGCAACACTGCGGGTGGAGACGCCTTGTGCATGCGCGTGCATTCCGGAGAGGCCCAGCAGCGCGAACCAATCGCGGCGAGTGTACACCTGCTTAGTTTACAAGCCCGCTTACTGTGATTCGCGCATCAACCAGACTTCCGCCACCTGAACACCGCGCCCGTTGCCTCCAAGACCCCTAAGGCGCATCCATTGCAGGCGTAACTCGCCGTCTTGAGTGGCTTCGGCGGGGATAGAGAATTCCAAATGCTTCGGCTCCGGGTTCTTGGGCAGGAACGGATGAATTTCGAAGCGTTCATTGGCTACCAGACGAATGGGGACGCGCGGAGTTTCGCCAGCATAGACGACACGCAGTTTGTAATGCGCCGTGCGATCAAGATCGTGATATGCCATTTCGAGAGGCGTGTCACCTAACGTTTCCGCGTGAGTGAGCCAGGATAAGCGCCAGCCCTGGTCCGGTGTGTGGCTGCCAAAGCCGACGAGCGAAGAATGCTGGAAATCGGGATCCTTTTCGAACCCTGGCCCGCGGACCAGGTGCGGCTGCTGAGTGAGATTTCCAAGGTCGTCATAGAAGCCGCCGGGGCCGGGGTTGCTCCAGTTGAGAAGATCGTCAAGCGCGGCGATGCGGTCCCGCTCTTGCGGGAGGGCGCGGATTTTGGCGAACTCTGTCTTGAGCCACACGCGGTTGTTAAGCGAGAGGTCAACGGTATCGAGGTTCGCTCCACGATCGTAGCCGATAGCCTGGTAGCGATCGACGCTGAGCTGCATGTGGATGCTTTGGAACAAGGCTTCGGCGAGTTCGAAGACACGCGCGCGCAGGTCAGGCGCGGCGTCGGCGCGGTGCAGGAAGGCGCGGTCAAGTTCCGCTTCGGCTGCATCGAGCGCGGGCAGCACCTGTGGGGTGAGCGGGCTGGCGGTACGTGCTTGGCGAAGGGTGACCAGAGCCTTTTCTTCGGCAGCGGATTCGGCCAGTAAACGCGCTTTCACGTAAGCGTCAAAGTGCGCGCGATACATGGCCTGCTGCCAGCGCCAGTTAAGTTTTTCAGCGGGCGACGCGCTGCGGTCCATCGCCTGGAATTGAGCTAACGTGGTGTCCAAACCGTGGTTAGTAAGCAGGGGACCCTTCCAGTTTTGCTCCAACGCCAGTAAGCCTTGCGCGAAGGCTTCGGCGTTTTTCGAGCCGATGAAGTAATGGCTGAAATCGCGCAGTATGTCTATGGGTTTGGCATCGGGATTCCAACCCAAACTGCTCCAGACGAATTTGTTTACGTCATCATTGCAGCCTTCGGAATAAGTGACGAAGCCGTTTGTATAGGGGCGGTTCGCGCGGAAGATGGCGGCTTCGTCCGCGGGGCGCGGGTTGATGCCTTCGCGATTGGCGGTGAGCGCGAACGCCACGTCCCAATCGGGCACAGGGTATTGGGAACGCATGCTATGCGTGATATCGGGATAGAGGCGAATGGGGTAACGCTGGGAAGTGCGCTGACGCACGGTCTGGAGGCTTTCGGGCACTTGTGGGCCGTAAACAATGCCGGTAAGCCACTTCGGCTGTTTCTGAAGCAGGCCATAAAACTCATCCATCCACTCCTGGTTGAAGCTCTGCGGAGAGACCCACATGGTGGCCTGTGGGTGGTAACGATGCAGGACCTCAGTCTGTTTTTCAAGCAGACCGAGCAGGTATTTGGGCTGAGTGTGGCCGGGATCGCCGCCGGGAACGAAGATGTTATCGATGCGGGGCAGCGCGCGGAAGACCCGCTCCCATTCGTGCAGCGCGAAGGCGACGGTCTTCGCGTCTGAGTAATCTTTATCCATCGCAGGGAACCAGATGGAGACGTCAAGACCGTACTCGCTTGCGATGCGAGACATCTGAATCATCATCTGGAGGGGCGGTAGCGAAAAGTGCGGGCTGTCTTGGTTATCGTCGGAGCGGGGCGGGATGAGTTCGATGGTGTTGGTGCCGAAGATGGCGAGGTCGCGAATGTATTGTTCCCATAGGGGCACGGTCCAGGCATCATAGGAATTCGTTTTGGGCCGGTAGCCAAGCTGGTGTCCGCGAATTTGAGTTTTGGGCGCGGTGGTGAGGTTGAGATCAGAGGGAAGCTCGGTATGGCCGCGGCTGAAATTAAGTTCTCTGAGCAGTAATCCGGCACCGAACAGAGAGCCGCGATTATCGTTTCCGGTTACCGTGACGCGGGGGCCGGTGGAGCGCGGGGTGAAGCCTTCTGCTTGGCCCGTGCCGCGTTCGAAGAAGACGGCGGGGCCAGCGGGCGGGGCTTGTTCCGCAATTTGCCAGCGGACTTGGGAACGCTTCTCCACCTCTTCCACCAGCATGAGCGCGGCTTTGCGTTCCACGGCGTGAGCGTTGGCAGGCAGCACTACGGTGGCTTGCGTCAGGTCGGCGGCTTGCGCAAGAGCAGTCAGCAGAAGGAGAGCCGTGAAGAGCGTCAATGTGCCGCCACACCGGTGACCACCTTCCAGACAAATTCGACAAACGGGTAGAGCGAAGTTTCCGCTAAGCGCTCCACATCGCTGTGCGCGCCGTAATTCAAGCGGTCTTCCAATTTGCCGGCCGGGCCGATGCCGTAAGACTGCTGACCTTTGGAGCGAAGCTGCGCCTTATCACTTGCGCCGGTGGACATGCTGGGGATCACGGTGACGCCCGGATACATAGCTTTACTGACGCGTTCGAGCACGCGGTACATTTCCGTATCGAGTTTGGTGGCGGGGCTTGCGGGCCTGGTAGCGGGCATCGGAACGATCTTTACCGCCGGATCGCCGATTACCTTGCCCATCTCCGCATAGAACTTCGTGATGTCCTCATCGGGAAGCGCTCGGATGTCGAGGGTCGCTTCGGCCTCAGAGGGGATGACGTTATCTCCGACTCCGGCCTGGAAGCGCGTGGGCACCACGGAGGTGCGCAGCATGCTGTAGGCTTGCGGCTCATTTTCGCGCAGATAATCCTGCGAAGCTTGTGCCGATTGGGAATTCAGCAGGCCGTTATACCGCGCGGCTTGCTCCGGCGAACTCATGGTGGCGAGCTTTTCGAAGTAGGTGCGGGTGGTATCGTTGAGCCGCATGGGCGTCTGCCACTGGCCCACTTTCTGTACCGCGCCGCCAAGGTGGATGAGCGCGTTATCCATGCGCGGAACGCTTCCGTGGCCCGAGGTGCCGGTGGCGACCAGGCGCACGCGGGCGGGAACTTTCTCTGCCGTGCCGATGTCCATGCGGACTACCTTGCTGCCTTCGATGGTGGCGCCGCCGCCTTCGGTCAGCGAGTACTCTGCGTCAATTTCGGCATAGTGCTCTTTCACCATGAAGTTGATGCCGACGTTCTTGGTGTCAGCCTCCTCGCCCGATTCGGCGAGGAAGATGACATCGCGATCGAGCACAATGCCGCTGCGCTTCAACAGGAGCATCACCATGATGTTTGCGGCGAGGATTGGCTTATCGTCAACGGAGCCGCGGCCCCAGATGTAGCCGTCTTTGATGACAGCGCCGAAGGGATCGACCGGCCATTTTTCTGGCTGCACGCCAACTACATCTGTATGCGCCAAAATGAGCAGCGGGCGTTTGGTTCCGTTGCCTTTGATACGTGCGACCAGGTTGGCACGTGCCGGATCGAGCGCGAAGGTTTTGGTGGGGATTCCTTCCGCTTCCAGGAGGCGGCGAATGTAATCGACAGCTTTGGTTTCATTGCCTGCGCGCGAATCGATCTGAACCAGGCCGCGGTAGATTTTCAAGCTCTCTGCTTTCTGCTGGGTCCATTCGATGGGTAGGGCCAGGAACATGAATAGTGCAAGCGCCATTGCAGGCAATTATAGGTTGTATTTAAATCGCGTGGCTTACTGGTGCTTGCGGGTTTCCATGATGTAGGCTGGCGTATAGCCTTCCCACTCCCAAGGGGTTACGGCGTCACCTAATATTTTTTCCAGTAGAGGGCGGAAGGCCAACTCGCCGTTATCGCTGTTGGTAAGCAGAATCATGCAACTGCGGCTTTGCTCAAAACAGATTGTATAGGTCTGCGCTCCATCGCCGTGCCCTTCCTTGAAGAAGGCCGGACCGAACCGGGCATGGGTGAGAAGGCCCCAACCTACGCCGTAAGAGAGGCCGACTGCAGCCGATTCCTGCCCCTGACCTTCATTGGGACGAAGTGGGAATTGATGCAAAGAGCGGATTTTGTAGAACGGATGAAGCATCTGCCGGCGCGTTTTTGCGCTGATGATGCGATTCGAGAACAGAGCCGATTCAAAGCGCGCCAGATCTTCCGCGCTGGTAGTCATCGAGCCGGCGGCGCGCGCAGGAAAACGTCTGGTCTGCGCATGAAAGTTTTCACTTGAATCGAAGCGATCGGCCACGTCGGCTTCGAACTCTTTGCGATAAATCATGCCTGTCCGGCTCATACCAAGAGGCGAGAAGATTGCCTGTTCCATTAGATCGGCGAGCGGCTTTTTCTTATGCTGCTCAATCACAAACTGAACCAGGTTGATTCCTTCACCGGAGTAACGAAAATCTGTACCGGGCGCGAAGTGGAAGCGGAGCTTCTTATCAGGCTCGATGGAGGCGAAATTCGCGAACCCTGAGGTATGAGCAAGCAGCATTCGCGGCGACAGCATGGGCCACATAGGGTCGCGGACAATTTCGGACGCTGATTCGCGATAAGGCTCGTACTGATTGAGTTCCAGAGGCAGTTGCTTTGCGACGGGCAGATCCAGATCGAACTCGTTCTGCTGGACAAGCTGCATTACATAGGTGGCAAAGACACTCTTGGTGATCGACGCCGCCCAGGTGGTGGTTTGCGGCGTCATGGGCAAGTCAGGACTTTTGCGTCGCAGTCCATAAGCGAAACTCCAGACCAGCTTGCCTTTGTTGAGCACTGCAATCTGCGCACCGGTTACATGCGCGTCCGCGAGTGTCTGCCGGGCGAACTGTTCGGCGGCTGGAATTGAAATCCGTGTTCCATCCAATTTTTTGATGTCGGTGGCCGAAGCTTGCGACGCGATAAACAGGAGGCGAAGGATACGGCTCCAGCGGATACTCACGACTGCCCAGTGGCTAGTTCGAGGTAGGGCACACTATCGATGGGAAAGCCGCTCTTCGGCATGGTTCCGAACCTAAGGCCGAGGGGAACGATCGTGTCGTCATTTGTTCTGATGGATTTGAACCACAGTGCTTCCACAAACTGGTCGGGTAAGCGAAGCGTGCGGCGTTCAAATTCAGCAGTCCGAAAGCGAGCAGAGAATTCCGGATTTAAGTTAATCGCCAGGATCTCATCGGCTCTTTTGCCATAGGCGAGGCTGAGCAGTTCCGGGTTATCAGCGGTGCTCAGTTCGCCTATGACGGCAGTACCGTTAGCACTGCCTGCAAATAACCGCCAAGCATCCGGGCCGGAACTGATAAGGACGCGGTGGTCTGGGCTAATGTGGTCGGTTCCTACGATATAAACAGGTTGTTGCTCGCTGTAAACGGTAAGGCCTGGCGGAATGCGTCTAATCTCGACCAAATGCTTTATCCCGGCGGCGAAAACCGTGCTTCTCCGGGTGGCTGCGGAATGATTTTCAGGTGTCATATGTTTGTTCTCTTAAACCGTTTTTCGTTGATTAAAGTTGGGAGATAAATTCGGTGTTGATCCAATTTCCGGAGCCCCGATAGCCGTGAACAAAGGCGTGGTAGGTCACCGTTGAAAATCCGTACAGCGGATCGGCGACATCCACGAATTGTAGACCTGCATGGGAGATTGAATACCCGGTTAGGACTACGAAATGGGCCTGACCGGTTCCTGACCACCCGATGCGCACTCCCGTGGGCAGGCGCTGATCGATGCGCGATCGGATATCTTCAAAACTCAGCACCCTTTCATTCGACTCCAAATGGATGTTCGAGCGTACGGGCCCGCTAGATAGGAGTCCATTGGCGGCGCTGAACGCCCTACTTAAGCTCTCTGGTTTGTTGCACCCGTCGGCGTTGGAGCAGCAATCCCGCCTTAAGACGCCCAGAATGGCAGCCGGCAGAACTTCCCCGGCAAGCTCACATTGCCGCAGAGCACGTCCGGGGTGGAAATACTGAAACACGGATATGGTGACCGCCGCCCAGCACCATTTGCTCAGGAGCTGTTCCGGCATCTCAAAACCGCCCGAGCCGATGAAAGTGTTTGTGCCCGTATTTCCCTGACCAGGGCCGCCGAACATGGGAAACATGAAAACGATTGACCCGACGATGGTGTAATTGCCCCCACAACAACTATCCGGGCCGCCGCTGCCGATATTCTGACCACTGCCGCCCGAGCCACCTTTCCCCTCATCGGTCTTGTGGAAAGCGGTGGCTAATTCGTTATGCACCGCCTTTTCGACGACCGCATTAAGGGCATCCGGCGGAACGGCCTGCCCAATCAGTTCCCCGATGCTGGAAGCATCACTTTCGAAATTTATCGTCCACTTGATCGCCATTGGTTTTTCCTTTTGCCTCTAAACAACTGTATAAAGCGAGAATCCTGGTGTAAGTCCGCCACATCGGGCCAACGATTTAAACTTGCCACCAAACCGGATGCTGATTTTTCAAGCAGAGCAAGCGTTTCCGGGCGCTTTCGGAGTGTTTCGAAAGTACACGCGGCAATGAACCCGACCATATCGTCATCGTGCGCGAAGCTCAATGCCTGCCTTGTCTCGAATTCCGCACGCTCGCGGTCTCCCAGTTGAGCGCAGATGAAGCCAAGCCAACTCCGGACCGTCGCATTCTCGGGATGGCTTGAGAGCTCCCGTTCCGCATGAATCAAGCCCTGCTGGTAGGCACTGCGCGCCTCTGCTGCACGCCCTGACAGGCGGTACGCATTGCCCAGATTCATCCACCAATTTGGGCGGTCCTGCTGCTGTTGCAGTGCGCGGTCAAATACCCGGACAGCTTCCGCTTCCTTCCGCTCCCACAGGAGCAGCATACCCAATTCATGCAGCTTCAGCGAAGTCTCGCCCGACTTCATGCTGGCTCGTAAATTCTGCTCGGCTTCCTCGAAATCGCCATTGTCAGTTAGCGCTTTACTGAGCCTGTATTCCAAGTTTTCGTTGTCTGGCGAAAGTGTGAGCGCCTTTTTCAGCTGCGCAATTTGCTGAGGATATTGAGTACGCCGTCCATAGTATTCGCCCAGCTCCTTGTAATTTCTAAACTGTTTCGGCGCTTTCTCAATGGCCTGCAGGTACGCGGCCAGGGCCTCTTGATATTGCTTGTTGTGGTCATAAACTCCGCCTAGGCGGCGATATACATCACCATCTTTCGGATCGATTTCGATGGCGCGTAACATTTCCGCGATTGCTTCGGCGTCCTGCCCCGCTTGTTTTTTTAGCAGGCCGGATATCTGGTGCAGTGGTGCCACATCGGGATTGCGGAGCTGAGCTCGCCGAACCGTATCCGTCGCCCGGTTCAGCCATGTTACTTTGCCGGACGTAAGAGCGTAATTATAAAATTCAGATTCCGCCAGGCGCGCGAGCACCAGAGACGAGCCTTTATCCAGTTCCGAGGCATGCTGAAAATGCGGGATCGCACCCGTAATCTGATCGTGCTCCATTGCGGCGAGGCCTGCATCGTAGCTGGCTTTGGCCTCGGCGCGCATCGTCTCCTGGGGCGGGGGAACGTGCAGGGACTCCGTGACCATTCCCGCGATTGCTTTGCCCGCATATTGCAGCTCTTGTTCGGTGTACGTCTGCCGCCAATCCTGCTTGTCCACCTGGGCGCGCAAGTCTCTGAGGACGGCGTGCACCACCACGCCCGTTCCGTTGCGCTCCACTTCCGCGCGTAGGGTGTGTGTGGTGTGGGCGGCGTTCGTCGGGAGAATCCGGAATGAGGTGTCTTTGTTTCCCCGCAAGGCGCTCAACTCCAACGAGGTCTGCTTGAGTAAATTGCGCGTGGGTTCGGCACTGCTCCCTTCCACCGCCGACGGCAGAATTGCCAGCATCACTTGATGTTTCGGCGCGGTGGTCTGCCGATAGGTCAGCAAGCCGGAAGCCGCCGCTAGAAACACCGCGATGGAAGCGACAGCCACAACTCTGAGTGCGCGCGAAGGACCGATGGCACGCGCAACGTCCGACGCGGAATCGAATCTGCGCGCCGGAACCGGGTCGAGACAACGGGCGATGGCGCGATCCCATCTGCTTCTGCCCGTAGGCGGCTTCCAGCCAATGCCTGCGCCCGGTGCCTTTGCCGCGTTCGCGATTCCTAACGCTTCCGGCGGCTTCCTTGAACGCAGCTCCCAGAGCATCACGCCCAAGGCAAACAGGTCCGATTGGATACTGGCTTTTGAACCTTTCCATAATTCGGGCGCCATGTAATCTCGCGTTCCGCCCAGCGCGCCGCTTGAGGTATCGGTCTGCTGGGCCAATCCGAAATCGGTGATGACGGCCCGTATGGTGCCGCTGAAATCTTTGGTGAGAATTACGTTGTGAGTTTTTAAATCGCCGTGAACCAGATGGCTGCGGTGCGCTTCCGCAACTCCCGCGCAAAGCTGCTGCGCGATGGCACGGGCGTCGCGGCTGGGAATGGGGCCACGACGTAGCAATTCGGCCAGAGTTTCGCCTTCCAGAAACTCCATGCTGATGAAATCGATTGGACCGTGCTCCGATTCCGCGGTGTGAATCTCATAAATCTTGCAGACATTCGGATGGCTGATTTCGCGCGCATTGCGCACCTCTGGCGGCAGCTGCTTGCCGTGCCCCCGTCTACCGCACTTGAGAGCCACGCGCCGATCGAGCTTGCGATCCGTGGCTTCCCACACAATACCCATACCGCCGCGAGCTACTTCGCGTATCACAAGGAAGCGGCCGATCAGCAGTTGCCCCGGTTCAAACGGAGGCTGCTCAGGGGGCGCGCGAAGCGGCTGGCGCAGGAAACCGCTCATCTTTTCTTCCCACTTGACGTAGCTCCAGGCGTCCTGGAATAGCGTGGTGTCTTCTCCGCAGGCGGCGCGTAGGAAGCGCTCCCGTTC
>JAABUK010007543.1_pt1 | contig 15658 bp, 12 predicted proteins | sample 5559141 | NCBI WGS metagenome assembly JAABUK01 (sample SAMN10711869, study PRJNA513367) | rock metagenome | isolation source: Antarctica rocks | place: Antarctica: Victoria Land, Pudding Butte nord | collected 2016-01-03
AAACCAAACCATACACCAACAACACCATACCCAAACCCCAGCCACAAACACAGCCAAGCATCCAAGCAGGCGCCGCCAACATATCCATTCCATTTAACAGATGTAATTGTCAAAAGAACGCCGAGCGGCCAAGCCAAGTTGCCGTCGGGAGCCGGTATCTAGGCTCCCGCCCGGATCATGTCAACGCTGCGGCACAACCGGGCAGAACGTGCGAGTTCAGTGACTTACGCCAGCTTACAGCTCGGCCATGCTACAATTTGAGGCCCAATCGCCCCAGCCATGCGCACCGCGCGTAGCTTATGCCGCGTCCGCGACGCTCTCGTTGACCAACAGCCCATCCCGGCTTGCCGAAACCCGCACCGTCTCGCCGTCCCGGACCGTCCCGTCCAACAACTGCCCCGCCAGCGGGTTCTGAAGGCTGCGCTGGATCACGCGCTTCAGCGGGCGCGCGCCATACACAGGATCATAACCCTGCTCGGCCAGCCAGTCCGTCGCCCGCTCATCGAGCGACAGCGTGATCTTGCGATCGGCGAGCATGGCGCGAAGCCGGTTCAGCTGAATGTCGACGATGGTCGCCATGTCGGAGCGCTGCAGCCGGCGAAACAGCACGATCTCGTCCAGCCGGTTCAGGAACTCCGGCCGAAAGTGCTCGCGCACGACCCGCATGACCTGGGCCTGCGCCAATGCGGGGATCTCCCCGTCCGGCTGCGCCGCCAGAATGTCGCTGCCGAGATTGCTGGTCAGCACGATGATGGTGTTGCGGAAGTCCACGGTCCGCCCCTGCCCGTCCGTCAGCCGCCCGTCATCGAGCACCTGCAGCAGGATGTTGAAGACGTCCTCGTGCGCCTTCTCCACCTCGTCGAACAGGATCACCTGATACGGCCGCCGCCGCACCGCCTCGGTCAACACGCCGCCCTCGTCATAACCGACATAGCCCGGCGGCGCGCCGATCAGGCGGGAGACCGCGTGCTTCTCCATGAACTCGCTCATGTCGATCCGCACCATCGACCGGTCGTCATCGAACAGGAAGGCGGCCAGCGCCTTGGTCAGCTCGGTCTTGCCCACGCCGGTCGGGCCCAGGAACAGAAAGCTGCCGATCGGCCGGTTCGGGTCCTGCAGCCCAGCGCGCGCGCGGCGCACCGCGTTGGCCACGTGCCGCAGCGCATCCTCCTGCCCCACGACCCGGCGCCGCAGCGCGTCCTCCATGCGCAACAGCTTGGACCGCTCGCCTTCCAGCATCCGCTCCACCGGCACCCCGGTCCAGCGCGACACCACGCCGGCCACCTGGTCCTCGGTCACCGCCTCGTTCACCAGCCGGCCCGCCCCGCCGTCGCCCCCGCCGGCAATCCGGCGTTCCAGGTCGGGAATGGTCCCGTAGATCAGCTCCGACGCCCGGCCCAGGTCGCCGCGGCGTTGCGCGATATCCACCTCGCCCCGGGCATGGTCCAACTGTTCCTTCAACTTCTGCGTATCGGCCATGCGGTCCTTCTCGGCCCGCCAGGACGCCGTCATGGCGTCGGACCGCTCGGACAAGCCGGCGATCTCCGCTTCGAGCCGCTCCAGCCGGTCGCGCGACGCCGGGTCCGGCTCCTTGCGCAGCGCCTCGCGCTCGATCTTGAGCTGCAGCAGGCGCCGGTCCAGCTCGTCCAGGGCCTCGGGCTTGCTGTCCACCACCATGCGGAGCCGGCTCGCTGCCTCGTCGATGAGGTCGATCGCCTTGTCGGGCAGGAAGCGGTCGGTGATGTAGCGGTTGCTGAGCGTCGCCGCAGCCACCAGCGCGCCGTCGGTGATGCGGACGCCGTGGTGCAGCTCGTACTTGTCCTTGATGCCGCGCAGGATGCTGACGGTGTCCTCGACCGAGGGCTCGCCCACGAACACGGCCTGGAAGCGCCGGGCCAGCGCCGCGTCCTTCTCGATGTGCTTGCGATACTCGCTCAGCGTCGTGGCGCCGACGCAATGCAGCGCGCCGCGGGCCAGCTCGGGCTTGAGCAGGTTGCTCGCGTCCATCGCGCCGTCCGCCCGGCCGGCGCCGACCAGGGTGTGCATCTCGTCGATGAACAGGATCACCTCGCCCTGCGCCGTCTCGATCTCCTTCAGCACGGCTTTCAGCCGCTCCTCGAACTCGCCGCGGAACTTGGCGCCGGCCACCATGGCGCCCAGGTCGAGCGCCATCAGCCGCTTGTTGCGCAGCGCCTCGGGCACGTCGCCGTTGACGATGCGGAGCGCCAGGCCCTCGACGATGGCGGTCTTGCCCACGCCGGGCTCGCCGATCAGCACCGGGTTGTTCTTGGTGCGCCGGGCCAGGATCTGGATCGTGCGGCGGATTTCCTCGTCGCGGCCGATCACCGGGTCGAGCTTGCCCTCGCGGCCCAGCTGGGTCACGTCGCGGGCGTATTTGTTCAGCGCATCGAAGTTCTGCTCGGCATTCGGGCTGTCGACCTTGCGGCCCTTACGGATATCGGCGACGGCCTTGTCGAGCGCGGCCGGAACGACGCCCGCGGTGCGCAGGGCGCGGCCGGCCGGGGTGTCGCTCGCGGCCAGCGCCAGCAACAGGCGGTCCTGCGCCACAAACGTGTCGCCGGCCTTGGTCGCGGCCTGCTGTGCGGCGTCCAGCACGCGCACCAGCTCGGGCGTGATCGCCGGCTGGCCGGCAGCGGAGCCCTGCACCTTCGGAATGCGCGCGATCTCGGCGTCCACGGCCTGCTTGGCCGCTTGCGGATCGCCCCCCGCCGCGCGGATCAGCCCGGCGGCCGCGCCCTCCTCATCGTCCAGCAGCGCCTTCAGCATGTGCTCGGGCGTCAGGCGCTGGTGAAACTCGCGGACGGCGATGGTCTGTGCGACCTGCAGGAAGCCGCGGGAGCGTTCGGTAAACTTCTCGATGTCCATGGATGCGTCCCTTTCGATCAGGCGACCGGCCCGGCCGCATCCCTCATCAGGCAACGCAGCCGAGACCCTCGATGCGGAAAATGGTAACTCTGGCCGAGCGACTCAAGGGAAAGGGCGGGGACCATGCGGATCGAGCGACTGTATCGCTACCCGGTGAAGGGCTTGACGGCAGAGGCGCTCGAGGAGACGCAGGTCGAGCCCGGCGGGGCCGTGCCGTGGGACCGCGCCTTCGCGCTCGCCCATGGCGACGCGCCCTTCGACCCGGCCGCGCCGGCTTTCCTGCCCAAGTCGAACTTCATGTGCCTGCTGCGGCACGAGCGGATCGCCGCCCTCAGCGCCGGGTTCGATGCGCATGACGGCATGTTGTCCATCCGCGCGCCCGACGGATCCATGGTGGCCGACAGACCGCTCACCCCGGCAGGGCGGGAGCGGATCGGCGCGTTCCTCGTGGCGTTTCTGGGCGACGAGGCCCGCCATGGCGAAGCGGGCGCCGGGCCGCGTTTCCATTACGTACCGGGTCATGTGTTCGGCGACCAGCGCCAGCCGGCAGTAAGCCTGCTCGGCCTGGCCAGCCTGGCCGCGTTCGAGCGCGACGCCGGCGCCCGGCGCGACCTGATGCGCTTTCGCGCCAACATCTACTTCAGCGGCGCCGCGCCCTGGACGGAGTTCGACTGGGTTGACCGCACGCTGCAGGTCGGCGGTGCCACCTTGCGGGTGACCAAGCGCACCAAGCGCTGCAACGCCACCCAGGTGAACCCACACACGGCCGAGCGGGACGCCGACCCCGTGCGCGAACTGTTGCGGGCTTACGGGCATGCCGACCTTGGCATCCATACCGAAGTGCTCGAAGGCGGCCGGATCGCGGTCGGCGACACGATCGCGGTCATGCCCTAACGCTGCCGGTCCAGCACCTCGCGCACCTTGGCGGCCAGGTCGGCGACGGTGAACGGCTTGCCTATCAAGTCCACGCCGGCGTCGAGCTGCCCGTTATGGACGATGGCGGTCCGTGTGTAACCGGTGGTGAACAGCACGGGCAGGTCGGGGCGGCGGCGGCCAACTTCCTCGGCCAGTTCGCGGCCGCTCACCCCCGCCATGACCACGTCGGTGAACAGCAGCGTCGTCTCCGGGTGGGCATCGAGCAAGCGGAGCGCGGCTGCCGCGCCATCGGCCTCGAGCACAACGTATCCCAGCTCGTGCAGCGCTTCGAGGGTGAAACGGCGCACGCCTGGCTCGTCCTCAACCACGAGGATCGTCTCCCCGGTCGGGTCGGCGGCTTGGGGCGACGCCGCCGCCGTGGCCGGTTGCGGGCCGCCCTGCCCCACGTCCCGCGGCAAATAGAGCTTCACCGTCGTGCCGTGGCCGGGTTCGGTGTAGATGCCTACGTGGCCGCCGGATTGGTTGATGAAGCCATGCACCTGCGATAGGCCGAGCCCGGTGCCCTGTCCCTGCGGCTTCGTCGTGAAGAACGGCTCGAACACGCGCGAGAGCACCTCCGGCGCCATGCCGGGGCCGGTGTCCGTCGCCGCGATCATGACGTATTCGCCCGCCCGCACCCCCGCATGCTGGGCCGCGTAGTTCTCGGCCAGGAAGGCGTTGCCGGTCTCGATCGTCAGCTTGCCGCCCGCCGGAGAGGCCTCGAAAATCGCGTCTCGTGCATTGACGGCAAGGTTCAGTAGGGCGTTCTCGAGCTGGTTCGGGTCGGCGCGAGCCGGCCACAGCCCACCGGCCAGCACCGTCTCGACATGGATCGTCTCGCCCAGGGTGCGGTGCAGCAGGTCGGACATGCCGGCGACCAGCCGGTTCACATCCAGCGGCTGCGGCTCCAGCGGCTGCTGGCGGGAGAAGGCGAGCAGGCGGGCGGTGAGCGTGGCGGCGCGGGTAGCACCCTCCATTGCGTTGTCCAGCAGCCGCGTGCTGCGCGCATCGGGGGAGCGGCGGCGCAGCAGGTCGATGCTGCCGACGATGACGGTCAGCAGATTGTTGAAGTCGTGCGCGATGCCGCCGGTCAGGCGCCCAACCGCCTCCATCTTCTGGGCCTGGCGCAACTGCCCCTCGGCCTTGGCGCGTGCCCCGATCTCGTCGCGCAGCATCTGGTTCACGGCCTCCAGCTCGGCCGTGCGGGCCGCGACCTTTCCCTCCAGGCTCTCCGCCCAGCGCGCCTTCTCCTCGCGCGCGCGCACCACCTCGTCGATGTCCAACAAGGCGATCACGGCGCCGCTCACGGGGCCGCCGGCACTGCGGATCGGAGCGCCGACGCATTGCACCCAAAGCAGAGAGCCGTCGTGCCGCCGATAGTGGAATTGCAGCTCGGCATGGTCTTCGCCGGCGAGGGCGCGGGCGAGCGGGTACTCCTCTGGCTCCACCGCCCGGCCGTCCGCATGGAACGCCACCCACTCGCGGTAGTGCTCGGTCAACGGCCCGGGCCGCAGCGGGCGTCGCGTGATGCGGTCGAGTTGGCCGGTAGCGGCCACGATGCTGGCCGAAGTTGCGTCCGCGATCAGCAAGCCGACCGGCACCGTCTCGATAATCGCCGCCAGCCGGGCCCGCTCCGCGGCCAGCGCCTCCGCCCGGCCGCGCAGGTCCGAAGTGGCCCGGATCAGGGCCGCCGAGACCGCATCCACCTCGGCGATGCGTGACCTGACATGGGCCACCGGCCCGCCCAGCCCCACGACCTGCCCGGCAAACGCCAGGCGCTGCAAAGGCGCCGACACGGAGCGGGCAAGCTGCCAGGCCAGCGCGCAGCCGAGCGCCAGGGTCAGAAAGCCGCCCACCACAAGCGTGACCAGGGAGTCCAACAGCGGCGCGTCTACGACGCTCACGGGCACGCCGACGCCCACGTGCCAGTCCGCTAGCCGGATTTTGGCCGCGGCGGCGAGCACCGCGGTGCCCTCCAACGTCGTGCCGGTCCAGACCGCGCGACTGCCGATCGCATTCGCTCTGAAGTCCGCGGTGGCCGGCTGCCCCATAAAGCGGTCGGCGTCGCGGTTGCGGGCAAACACCAGTCCTTTGCCGTCGGCCACCGACGCGACCCATCCGGCGGGGAGCGATTGGTTTTCGAGCAAGGTCGAAACGAAAGCAGGCTCGAGGCTGACGCTGAGCACGAGCGCAAGCGCGTCGCCGCGCAGCACCGGCACGAGCAGTGCCACGAGCGGGCGCTGCGCGATCGCGTCCTCGAACAGATCAGTGACCGCGACCGTGTGGGTCTCCACGAGCCGTCGGTGCCCCTCATTCGAATTAGAGACCGGCAACGCGCTGCCGAACGGCCGCCGCGTGTTGACGAGCTGCTGCCCCGCGATGTCCGTGAGCACCACGTTCTGGCCGATCGTACTGGCGACCGTGCGGGCCTGCTCGTCGAACGCCGCGAGGTCGCCATTCCGCAGCGCAATAGAGTTGGACAGCACCCGCAGCGCGATGACGAGCGCGCCCAGCTCCCGGTCGAGCGCGTCGGCCGTGCGGGTCGCGGCGGCCAGCGCCTCGGCCCGGCTCTGCTCCCGCTCCGAAGCGGCGAAGCGCGCCAGCAGCACGCTGGAGAACAGCAAGCCTGGCAGCACCAGGACGAAGACGATACCAACGAGGATCAACCGTACGGGCCAGCGGCGGTCGGCGAAGCGGCGCATCAGCAAGCGAGAGACACGGATGCAACTGCTCCTATTTGTCTGCGTGGGGTTAACATTGCTGGGTCCGCGCTGAAAGCAGGCATGAATCCAAACCTCCCATCCGGCGGTTCGTTCACGGATACGTGAACGGCCGCCTGGATGGGAGCGGTCTAGGGCTGGCGCATGATCGCACTTGTCGCTCCCGCCCTGCCACGAACCGCCCTGGTCACGGGGGGCGCCCGCCGGCTCGGCCGCGCGGTTGTCCTGGCGCTCGCCGACGCCGGATTCGCCGTCGGCATCCATTGCCACGGCAGCCGGGCGGAGGCGGAGGCACTGGCCGGCGAGATCGGCCGCCAAGGCGGGCGGACGGTCGTGCTGCAGGCGGACCTCGCCGACGAGGCGGCGACGCACGGGCTACTGCCGCAGGCGCAGGCGGCGCTCGGCCCCATCGGCGTATTGGTCAACAACGCCAGCACCTTCGAGCGCGACGAATGGCGGGACGCGACCCGCGCCAGTTGGGACCACCATCTTGAACCCAACTTGCGTGCGCCGTTCGTCCTCACCCAGGCGATGGCGGGCGGCTTGCCCGAAGCCGCGGAGGGCTTGGTGATCAACATGCTCGACCAGCGGGTCTGGTCGCTGACCCCGCACTTCGTGTCCTACACGGTGTCCAAGGCGGCGCTCTGGGCCCTGACCCGGCAAATGGCGCTGGCGCTGGCGCCGCGAATCCGGGTGAACGCCATCGGGCCCGGCCCGGCCCTGCCGAGCCCACGCCAGACCGAGGCCCAATTCGCGCGGCAATGCGCGTCGGTGCCGCTCCGCCGCGGCACCAGCCCCGAGGAAGTCGGCCGCGCCGCACTGGCCATTCTGTCGCTGCCCGCCATGACCGGTCAGATGATCGCCCTGGACGGTGGACAGCATCTGCAATGGGGATCGGGTGCGCAGGCAGGGGCGGAATAGGATGCACGGCATCGCGGACGCCGCCGCGCGGGTGCGGCATGTCTTCCTGCGCGACATGGTGCTGCAGGCCAGCATCGGCATCTATCCGCACGAGCACGAAGCCCGCCAGCGCGTCCGCATCAACGTCGACCTCGGCGTGGCCGAGGGCGGCCCCATCCCGGCGGCCGACCACCTGGACCGGGTCGTCGATTACGAGCAGGTGGCCGACACGGTCCGGCGCATCGTCGCCGCCGGGCACGTCAAACTGGTGGAGACCTTGGCCGAGCGGATCGCGGCAGCCTGCCTGCTCGACCCCCGCGTGCGCCTGGCCCGGATCAGGGTCGAGAAGCTGGACGTCTTCGCCGACACCGAGGCCGCGGGGGTCGAGGTGGAACGCATGCAGACCGCCCCACCAGGCTAAAAAATGCAATTCATCCACGGACTGGATCGACTTCCAATGTTTGCAGGGACATGCGCTAAACTCCTGAAGCAGCGATCAGTGACTTAGCCTAAAATAGTTTAATTTCAATAGTCTAACTCTTGTGCTCAGATTTCGTGCAAACCGTCGGCAACCGCGGGCGACCGCTACAGAGCGGCAATCGCCCAGAGCCAATCCACAGAGTTGTCCACAGGTTCAGTGGATAGGTCGGGTGGCTCTCCCTTGAGCTTGGAGGCCACGGCCGCCTAATCAGGCGGCATGGAGAGCGTTGCCAGCGAACAGGACACAGCTGCCCCGGCGCCCGGCGCCGGCAAGGGCGTTAGAGTGATCGAACGCGCCTTGGCCACCATGCCGCAAAGCCCCGGCGTCTATCGCATGCTCGACGAGCGCGGCGAGGCGCTCTACGTCGGCAAGGCGCGCAGCCTGAAGAAACGGGTGACCTCCTACACGCAGACGTCGCGCTTGCCGGAGCGGCTGCGGCGCATGGTCGCCGATACCGTGTCCATGGAGATCGTCACTACCCACACCGAGGCCGAGGCGCTGCTGCTCGAGGCCAACCTCATCAAGCGGCTGAAGCCGCGCTTCAACATCGTCCTGCGCGACGACAAGAGCTATCCCTGGCTGATGCTGACAGAGGACCATGCGTTTCCACAGATCACCAAGCACCGCGGCGCCCGCGCCCGGAAGGGCAGCTATTACGGCCCATTCGCCTCCGCCTGGGCGGTGAACCAGACCGTGACGGCCATGCAGCGTGTGTTCCTGCTGCGGTCCTGCCAGGACACGGTGTTTGCCAACCGGTCGCGCCCCTGCCTGCTGCACCAGATCCGACGCTGCTCGGCACCCTGCGTCGGCCGGGTCAGCGGCGAGGAGTACGGCCACCTGGTGGCGCAGGCCCGGGCCTTCTTGGGCGGCAAGGCCAGCTCCGTGCAGCAGGAGCTGGCGGGCGAAATGGAGCGGGCCGCCGAAGGCCTGGAGTTCGAGCGCGCGGCCGTCATCCGCGACCGCATCCGCGGCCTGACGCACGTGCAGGGCACCGCGGTCATCAACCCGGCCAGCCTGACCGACGCCGACATCGTGGCCGGGCACCAGATCGGCGGGCAGACCTGCGTGCAGGTGTTCTTCATCCGCGGCGGCCGCAACAACGGCAACCGCGCCTTCTTCCCCACCCATGCCCGCGACATGGAGGTGGAGGCCGTGCTCGCCGCCTTCCTGGCGCAGTTCTACGACGACAAGCCCCCGCCGCCCTGGGTGCTGCTGAACCACGACGTGCCGGAGCAGGCGCTGCTCGAGGAGGCGCTCGCCCTCAAGGCCAAGCGACGGGTTAGCCTGGCCGTGCCTGCCCGCGGCGAGAAGCGGGCCGTGGTGCTGCATGCCGAGACCAATGCGCGGGAGGCGCTGGAACGCCGGATGGCGGAGAGCGCGGGCCAGGCCAAGCTGCTGGAGGCGGTGGCGACGCTGTTCGGCCTGCCGGCAACGCCCGAGCGGATCGAGTGCTACGACAACAGCCATATCATGGGCAGCAACGCCTATGGCGTGATGGTGGTCGCGGGGCCGGACGGCTTCCAGAAGAGCGGCTATCGCAAATACGGCATCCGCGGCCCGATTGCGCCTGGAGACGACTTCGCCATGATGCGGGAAGTGCTGGAACGCCGCTTCGGCCGCGCCTTGCGCGAACAGGCGGCGGCCGAGCAGGGCGGCCCCGAAGCGCCGGCGCTACCCGACCTGCTGTTGATCGATGGCGGCGCCGGGCAGCTCTCGGCGGTGCGCGGCATCATGCAAGACCTGGGCATGCACGGCATCCCGGTCGTGGCCATCGCCAAGGGCCCGGATCGCGATGCCGGCCGGGAGTGGTTCCACATGGACGGCCGCGACCCCTTCCAGCTGCCGCCGCGCGACCCCGTGCTCTATTACCTGCAGCGCGTGCGGGACGAGACGCACCGCTTCGCCATCACCACCCACCGCTCCGGCCGCAGCAAGGCGCTGGTCACGAGCGAGCTGGACGAGGTGCCGGGGGTCGGTTCGGCCCGCAAGCGGGCGCTGCTGAACCATTTCGGCTCGGCTCGCGGCGTGAAGCAGGCGGGGCTGGCCGACCTGGAGGCGGCACCGGGCATCAACCGGGAGACGGCACGGCGGGTGTATGCGCATTTCCATCCGGGCTAGCGGGACCCCCGCCGGTCGAGGCGGCCGGGGTAGCCTTGAGGGACGCTCGTGTGCTACATGTAACGCATGGGAACGAACGGCACAGGCGCGGAACGCGTGCGTCGGCGGCGCGACAAGCTGCGGGCGGCTGGCCTCCGCCCGGTGCAGATTTGGGTGCTGGACGCGCGCGCAGCGGGGTTCCAGGCAGAGTGCGCCCGCCAGGCGGGGGTAATCCGCAACGCCGAGGGGTCAGAGAGCCAGGCCGAGGACGATGCTTGGTACGATACGTCCGACAAGACTGGCTGGACCCCGTGAGGCGCGGCGACCTGGTGACGATCGCCCTGCAAGGCGAGCAGGGCAAGCCGCGACCGGCGCTGGTCGTGCAGGCAAACAGCTTCGCCGGCCTTCGTGGCGTCGCCGTGCTGCCGATCACCGGCACGCTGCTCGAGGCGCCGCTGCTGCGTATCGAGGTTGAACCGAGCGCGCAAAACGGCTTGAACAAACGGTCCCAGATCATGGTTGACAAGCTCCAGACCCCGCCACGCGACAAGGCCAGCACCGTAATTGGGCACCTCGACCCCACCGCATTGCTCGCGGTCGATCGTGCCTTGGCCCTCTTTCTGGGCCTGGCATGACAGCACACGTCTGGCCAGATGCAACCAACAGGGGGCGACGATGAACCAGCTCGACATGCAGGGCCGCACCGCCGTGGTGACCGGCGGGGCCCGCGGCATCGGCCGGGCCATCGCCGAACGCATGCTCGCCTCCGGCGCCGCGGTCGCGATCTGGGACATGGACGCGGCGGCGATGGGCTCGGCGGTTGCGGCAATGGGCGAGCGGGTCAGCGCCCACGACGTCGAGCTGACCGACGAAGCCGCGGTTCGCGCCGCCACCCAGGCCACCCTGGCCCGGCATGGCGCGATCGACATCCTGGTCAACAACGCCGGCATCACCGGCGGCAACGCGCCCACCTGGGAGCTGCCGGCCGACCAATGGCGACGGGTGGTGGACGTGAACCTGGTCGGGCCGTTCCTCACCTGCGCGGCGGTGATCCCGGCCATGCTAACCCGCGGCTACGGCCGGGTCGTGAACATCGCCTCGGTCGCCGGCAAGGAGGGCAACCCGAACGCCAGCCACTACAGCGCCAGCAAGGCAGGCCTGATCGCGCTGACGAAGTCGCTCGGCAAGGAGCTGGCCGGCAAGGGCGTGCTGGTCAACTGCGTGACTCCCGCCGCCGCCAAAACCGACATCTTCAACCAGATGAGCCCGGCGCAGATCGACTACATGCTCTCCAAAATCCCGATGGCCCGCTTCGTTCAGGTGGAGGAAATCGCGGCGCTCGCCTGCTGGCTGGCGACGGAGGATTGTTCGTTCAGCACCGGCGCGGTGTTCGACATCACGGGCGGTCGGGCGACGTATTAGGCGCCTATTCGGCCGCCACCGCCCCGCGCTGCTCCACTCCGCGGCCGATGAAGGCCACCATGACGCTCGCAAAAAGGCACAGCGCCCCCGCCGTCATGAACGCCGACAAGTAGCTGCCCGTGCCGACGCGGCTCGCGCCCGCCGCCCAGGCCGCCGAGGCCGCACCCGCCTGGTGCATGGCGGCAATCCAGCCGAACATCACCGGCGCGTTCTCCTCGCCGAAGCACTTGGCCGCCAGCCGCACCGTGGGCGGCACGGTGGCGATCCAGTCCAGGCCGTAGAACGCCGCGAACAGGCCGAGCCCGGCAAAGCCCACCCCGGCGAAGCCCGCGTCGAACGCGAACGGCAGGAACAGCAGGCTCAGGCCGCGCAGCCCGTAATACCAGGCCAGCAGAGCCCGGTTGTCCCACCGGTCCGATAGCCAGCCGGACAAGGTGGTGCCCACCAGGTCGAACACGCCCATCGCCGCCAGCAGGCTGGCCGCCAGCACCTCGGGGATGCCATGGTCGATGCAGGCGGGGATCAGGTGTGTGCCGATCAGCCCGTTGGTGCTGGCGCCGCAAACGAAGAAACTGCCGCCCAGAAGCCAGAAATCGCGCGAATGCAGCCCGGTGCCCAGCGCCCGCATGGCGCGGACCGCCGGGTTCACGGTCGGCTTGACCCGGGGCACGATCGCGGTGCCGCCATAAGGCGGGATGCCGAGGTCCACCGGACGGTCCCGCATGAAGGCCAGCACCGGGATGATCAGCAGCGCCGCCACGGCGGAGATGGTCAGGCTGACCGCCCGCCAGCCATAGGTCTCGGCGAGGTAGGCCAGCAAGGGCAGGAACACCAGTTGCCCGGTCGCCGTGCTGGCGGTCAGCACGCCCACCACCAGGCCGCGCCGGCTGCTGAACCAGCGGCTCGCGACCGTGGTGGCCAGCACCAGCGCCGTCACGCCGCTGCCGCCGCCCACCACCACGCCCCAGAGCAACACCAGGTGCCACGGCTGGGTCATCAGCGGCGTGAGCGCCACGCCGAGCGCCACCATCGCCAGCGCGGTGCCCACGGTGCGCGCCAGCCCGAACCGCTCGATCACCGCCGCCGCGAACGGCCCGACAAGGCCATACAGCAGGATGTTGACGGCCACAGCGAAGCTGATCATGGAGCGCGACCACCCGAACTCCGTCTCCAGGGGAACAATCAGCACGCCCGGCGTGGAGCGCAGCCCGGCCGCGACCAACAGCACCACGAAGGTGCAGGCGGCGACGATCCAGGCGGGGTGCAGGCGTTTCATGCGCGATCGCTCCTTAGGCGGGGTATACTAAGTGCATATGCACGCATTTTGCAAGGTTGCATTCCCCCGCCGGGCATCCGAGAATCCCATCAGTCAAAGAGGAGTGCGATCCGTGGCGAAAGGCGAGCAGAAATCCAACCGCGAGGCCAAGAAGCCGAAGGCGGCCAAGAACATCAAGGGTGCCAAACCGGCCGCCAGCGCCGCGCCGCCGGCCCGCCCGGAGCCTGGCAAGAAGTAGCCTGGCAAGAAGTAGCTACCGGCGGCGCGACCGGCGCGCGGGCCGCACCGGGCCGCCAATAACGGGCAGCGCCGTGCGGGCGAAGGCGGCGCGCAGGCGGGCGGCGGCGTAGTCCTCCGCCGCCGCCGCCTCGGCCACTTGCGTGCCCAGGCCGAAAAAGTCATGCGTCGTGCCCGGGAACAGCCGGGCTTCGGTCGGCACGCCCGCGGCAGCCAGCTTGGCGGCAAGCTCTTCGCCCCCGGACCGCAGCGGGTCGATCTCAGCCAGGATCACCGTCGTCGGCGGCATTCCGGCCAGGTCGGTCCGCGACACCAGGTCGATCCGCGGGTCCCGCAGGTTGTCCGCCGCATAAAGGTCTTGTGCCCAGCGCACCGTGCTGCGCGTCAGTGGCCGGCTGTCGCCGCTCTCGCCCATGCTGGCGGTGTTCAGGGCGGTCCCGGCGAGCGGCGTGATCAGCAGCAGGTGGTCGGGCGTCGGCACCGGGCTGCCAAGGGCCGCGCGATCGCGCGCCAGCAGCGCGGTCGACAGCGCCAGGTTGGCGCCGGGTCCTTCGCCGGCCAGCGCGACCCGGGTCGGGTCCGCGCCCCATTCGCGCAGATGCGCCCGCGCCCATTGGTAGGCGGCCAAGGCGTCGTCATGTACGCCCGGGAACGTCGCCTCCGGCGCCAGCCGCGTCCGCAGGCTCACCACCACCCAGCCGGTCCGCGCGCTGAGCTGTCGCGGCGTTTCGTCATAGGAGTCCAGCGTGCCAGTGGCCCAGGTCCCGCCGGGAAAATAGATGATCACCGGCGTGTCTTTGGCCAGCTCCGGCCGATACAGCCGGGCCCTCAGCGGCCCTTCCGCCCCGCTGCCGGTCAGTTGACTGAACTGGCGCACCTCGGTCCCCGTCGCCGGCAGTCCCGCCACGTTCGGGATGGCCCGCGCCGCATCGATCAGGCCCGGCACGTCCCGGGCCCGGTCCGCGCTGAGGCCCGCGAGGTCCCGCGCATGCATCGCCTGCCGCTCGGAGAGGACCGCCGCCATGCCGGGGCTGGGCGCGTAGGGCGTGCGCCCCTGGGGCGGCTCCTGCGCGCAGGCAGTCAGCAGGCAGGCGGTCAGCAGAGGGAGCAGAGGAAGCAGACGGAGTAGAGGGGGACGTAGAGGGGGGCGCAGAGGGGGCATGGGGCGGTCCAAAGCGGATGAGCCGCCACCGTGCCGCGGCGGGGGTGATTGAACAAGTGCGGCGGCCTTCGTGATGTGCGCGCCCCGCATCCCGGCAGCCGGCCCTGGACAGGTGGCAACGGCCGAGGCAAAGCCTGGGCTCGGCAAATCAGGTCCGATGATGAGCTATGCCGCCTTTGCGCCTGCATTCCGGCGGGCCGCCGCCGTGTGGCCGCCGCAGCGGCTGTTCCCGTGCCTGTTCCTCCTGCTGGCGGTGCCGGTGCTGGTGTTCTCGGCGGTGATGGTGCCCGCGGGCGAAATCCCGGACGAGGTCGCCCACATCATGCGGGCCAATAGCCTGCTGCACGGCAACCTGGTGGGATACCGCATCCCCCGCGGCGGTGGCCCGGCGATGGACAGCGGCGTGACCGCAAACCCCGCCCTCATCGCGGCCGGTTTCGCCTTTGCCCCTGGCACGCGCAAGGTGCTGACGGCCGACCGGCTGGCGCAACTGCGCGCCGTTCCCTGGGCGCCCAGGGCAGCCTACGTGGCCGTGCCCAACACGGCGGTCTACATGCCGATCCTCTACGCGCCGGCCGCGTTCGGCCTGGGGCTGGGTCATCTGGCCGGGCTGCAGCCCTACGACGCGATCGTGGCGGCGCGCCTTTGCAACGCGCTGGCGTTCAGCATCCTCGCGCTGCTGGCGCTATCGCTGGCACGCGGCGGGCGCGGCGTGCTGTTCGCGGTCCTGCTGCTCCCGATGACGCTCTCGCTGGCTGCGTCCTGCAACCAGGACGGACTCCTGATCGCCACCGCCGCGCTGTCGGCGGCGCTGCTCAGCCGGAGCGGGCGGGGCGCCTGGTGGGCCGGCGCGGCCGCGCTCGGCGTCGTGCTTGCGGTGAAGCCGCTCTATCTCCCCCTTGCCGGCCTGGTCGGCCTGGCGGCCCCACGGCGCCTGCGATACGCCGTACGGGCCGCCGGGATGGCCGTGGCCGCCGTCCCGGCGCTTGTCTGGTACGGCGTCGCACAGGCCTATGCCGTGGTGCCCTTCGTGCGCGGCGCACCCTACACGGCCGGTCCGCTATGGCCGGGCACGCCAGGCCAGATGTTCGCGGCGGTCGACCCGGCGCAGCAGATCAAGGTGTTCCTGCACGACCCGCTGCTGCTGCTTCGGCTGCCGTTCGAGGCCCTCCGCGACACCTACGAGCTGCACGGGTACGGCGTCGTGGGGGTGCTCGGCACCCTCGACATCCTCCTGCCGCCCTGGCTCTACGCACTATGGTATTTTGCCCTGGCCGCTTCGGCCGCCGGGATGCTGCTCGCGCGCCGCGGCGATGCGCCGGGTTGGGGCGCCTCGGCGTGCGCGGCGGGCCTGGCTTGCGTGGCGGCGGCACTATTCACGCTGTTTGACGGCCAATACCTATCCTGGACGCCGATCGGGGCGGCGGCAGTGGAAGGCATCCAGGGCCGCTACGCGATCCCACTGCTGCCCTTCTTTGGCCTCGTCCTGCCCCGGCTGCAATCGGCCGGCACAACGGCCCTGCAGGGCCTGCTGCAGGTCCCGGCCGTGGTCGCCGCGGGGG
>JAABUK010007544.1_pt1 | contig 15658 bp, 3 predicted proteins | sample 5559141 | NCBI WGS metagenome assembly JAABUK01 (sample SAMN10711869, study PRJNA513367) | rock metagenome | isolation source: Antarctica rocks | place: Antarctica: Victoria Land, Pudding Butte nord | collected 2016-01-03
AGATTAATAAAAATAAGTATATTTAATTAATTTTAAGCAATTATAAGTACTTATTCTATTTTTCTATTAATATAATTAATTATAAATACTTACTTATTATAACTTTTATATTAATTGCGATTAAATAGATAAATAAAAGAGATTTAATTAATAAAAGTAATAAGAATAATTATAATTAAATATTATTAATTATTAATAATATTTTTTATTTAATTTAATTAATTATAAGCACTTACGTTTATATTATTATTATTATTATTATTATTATCTACACTTCTTATTAATTTTAAATTATCTTAATTAATTATAAGTATTTTATCTCTTTAATCATTTTTATATAAGTACTTATAATTAATTTTAAATAATTATAATCACTTATTTAATTAATTAATTTTAAATAATTATAATCACTTATTTAATTAATTAATTTAATTTTTAAAAATATGAGTTGAAAGTTTCTAGGTTATTTTATTTAAATTAAGTTAATATCTTTTAAAATTAACTTCTTCTTCTTTAATACATCTACTTATTATAATTACTTATAATTAATTAATCATATTCTATATTCTATAAATTATATAATATAAGTCTTACCGACTATACTTATTATTAAACTTTATAGAATTTTTAGCATTCTATCTAATTTACTAGTTCAGGCGCCGTCTGTAGTTAAGACAGTCCGGCTGCGGATAAAGTACACCTCCGTGATCACCCTCTTCATTGTGCGATGCACCTTTTGCGGTGGCTTTTTGTTGTAGGTCCTCCTTGGCGGCTTACTCAGCATAGGCCTATTTAGCTTCTGCAGAGTTCTCGTAGCTAATTAGCTTCCTCCATACACTCATTCATCACTTTTCAAGGTGCCCCATCAACATGCAGACTGGAAGGGAGCAGTCAAACGATCCGATCCACTATCAAACTCCATGCTCCTTCGCGCCTTCCTTGCAAAAGACGTGCAGCTGCTTCCTCACCGTGCGATCCCGAGTCACAGCTCCGATTCTTTGGATCAAGACGGAGCATTGCATGTTCCCATCAATCCTCTTCCTCCTAAATTTCCTTTCTTCGAACTCCTCGGGCCAGCCATATTTGGTGAAACCGTTCCGCTGAGACCAACACTTGTTGATGTTAGCTTTCTCCCCTTCAGCGACTTTTACGTTCCGGTCTGTGGCAGCCCTGCTGTGGCGCCGGCCTGGCTCGGATATGAGTTCAGTGTAGAGCTTGGGGGCTTGTTGACGAGGGCGGACAGTTCGTCGTTCCGGGAAATCCAGGTTGGGGTATGGAAGCTGGAGAGCCAGGTGGATGTATGGTCTGCGGCTTGGGTTCGTGGCAGCGAGTGGAGGTTAGTCTTGATCAGGACCGAACTATGGACTCCATTCGAGAATGATTGCTATTCCAGCCAAAGCATTGTTAGTGATTGTCGACAAAGATCTTGACTTGACTTAGAATAAATAATATGGATCTGGGGAAAGTGCAAGCACCATCGTTGTGAAAAAGACGACATCAGAGAGGATTGGGTGTCAGAAAGCTGCCCCAGTATCACTTACGGTCTATCACAAGTGATATTCACTCCCCAACTCCAGCCCAGGCTACTGATTTTGAACGCCAAAGCCGGAATACTTTTCCTTTTCTAGGCCTCGGCCTGAAATTCAGTCTCCCAAGACGCATCTCTCCAATGTTCATTCCCTTCGATCCCGTCATTCGCATGAACGAAACAGCTCACCGCTGCCGAATCTGGCGCGACGGGGAACTTCTCGTCAAAGAAAGCATAGCGGTATTGGACCTTATTTGTCGAGAAGGGTAAGTCATGCAATAAGGCGATGACTTCTGCGGGAAAACCTCCGGTTTGGAGCTTTGAGTTATCAAGAGGGGTTTGAGGTGTGGGATGAGGTGGTCTCTGGACGCTCTTGGGTGGGACGTATTCCATTGTGATGAAAGCCGGATACAGCTTGTTCATGCCTTCAATGAGGGAAACATTTTCTGAACGGATTTGAACGGTGGATGGCATAGAGTTGTTTTCGGAAAGTGTAGGTAGAGACCCTGGGAGCAGATGGTCTGCTTCCGAAGACACTTCGTCAGCCGCCTCGGCCACTGCCGAATGACTGGGAAACATGAGGTATTGCAGTGATGTGGAAAGTATGAGGGAAATGGTAAGATCGCAGATAAAAAGAAATTTCCGGAATGTTCTATTTTGAGGCTCCCAACATGCTTTTTGAGGGAGATCTCATGCGAAAGTTCGGAAAGTCGAGAACATGCGCATTCTCCAATGATCCCACCAAGCGTCACAAAAGAGTATTCGGAAGGTATTGCACGTCACAGAATGGTCCATGGTGTTTTCAAGCGTTCCGAGGCCTTTGCTACTGCTGCTCCTCCCAACTTCACTAAATTTGGTTGAGCACTTGGCCAGTATGGCCATAAGCTTTCGCAATTCTTTGCTGAAACACTCTTTCATGTCCTCTTAGCGATTCGTAAAATCACACAAGCCACTGACGAATACTCTTTGAAATTATCAGCATACCTCCTTCGTTACAGCATGCCGCATATACATTCTCATCAAAAATAATCCAATCCCAGCAAGCTGCCACTTTTCCGTCCGAGGAAACATCACGACTCACAATCCCACTTTCAGTTCGCGGCCATGATTGATGACCATCGCTGTGCTTGAATGGGCGAGGGCCGCTCGAAGGAATGGTGAGAGGGGCGCATCAAAGAGGAGAAGGGTGATTTGAAGAGAAGGGTGGCGGTGTGAAGAGCAGGGCTGTTCACCCTGAGGCTGAAGATAGCCTCTTGCTCCTTAAAGACTGTTTATTTACCCCCAACTGTGGGGTTCTGGGTGTAGGAAGGTCAGCCGGTTGGTCACGCAACGGCTGAACGAACATCGGCTGCTGCAACAACCCGATCTATTGCGGCTGAAGGCTGAAGGAGGCCCAGACAAGGAGAGACTCTTCGTTTAGGCTAACCAACTCCCGTGCGATGCTGAGCCGCATGCGCTCCTGCTCTTGTACATACTATAACATAGTAGTAGATGTCAGAATATGCGGTCCCATCCTTGGGGAGATTGTATCCAGAGCACATGCTTTCAGCAGCCTAGGGTAGCGGGCAATAGACTTCCTCGTACGTGATCTTATAGCTGTCTCTGTTGTGACATATCACATGTCTTGTCCTCAATAGAAAGGATGAAAACCAAAGGAGTTGGTAACGTAGAATTCCGCTCATTGAAACATCTCCTCCAAAAGGGATAGGCATAATTCTTGGCAACCAGTGCTTACCTAAAACTACCCAGAAAGAGGAGCAAATAGGCGTCAGTCATTAGCTCCGGATGCCTACGTAGAAGAGCGAATTTCCGGGCCCGATACAGGTAAAATGGACCGCTGTCTTGGCGCGTGGAGGAGAGGTTTCAGTGAACGAAATTGCAACCGCACGAATGTTCATAGTATGGCCATGTATCGCGCTAAACGAATGATGGTAGCCCTTTGTGGAACATTTGCTCATTGGAATGAAGGAGGAAACAAGTCGGTCGTACCAGGCAGTATTGGGGCCATTTTTGAATGCCACCTCCTACTCCAGTCGGCCTCTATTGTGACCTCTTCCTCCCGTTTGGACTTGACAGCGCCGGTAACGACATCAACACACACAAGCCATCCGTAGCGAGACTTCCCTGGCTGTCGAGGAAGCATCAGGAGGTCGTCGATAGTTACTTCAGCATTTCAAAGTACTCCCGAAGTGGGCAATATTAATCTCGAGGATTGCTTGCTGCAGGCAATGGAGAGAGCGGCGTATCATTATTGTATGGTTGGGCCTTGATAAGACTGAACAGGCAGCTGATGATTCGCGCGCGCCACTTGCTCACGAAACAGTGCCTTATTTTCGGTGATAGTTAAGAAATCTAAGTTCATCCAAAGTCCAACCCAACGCTAATCTACGGAAGTATGATTTTGTCAGATTAAGTTGAGTCCATGATTATACTTTGAATCTCCCACAGAGCGCCATCCACCGACTAGTCCCGATCTTCCATTAGATCTTTGTCTTTTCAGACTGCGTGGTCGTTCCCCAAATAGACTTTAGTGTCTAGTTGGGACAGTCTTCATTTGAGATCAGGCTTCGCGTCATTACAACCACGTCATTATAAAAGGTATTATACAAAAAATGAGGACAAGCCATATATAAAGTCGCCTCGTGCTCATCTAATCGCAAATAATAGAGAAAGTAGAAGGAATAGAGCAGAATATCCCAGCGTAGTGAGTCATATATCATTTATGAGAGCTTTCATTCATTAGGTTCGGGTCGTGGTGATTTCAGTGGGTATTGCCTGCGCGATAAATAACTACGCCGGGAACATACTTTTCAATATGATATCTAGTGCTTGTTGGAATGAGTCGCATTCAAGTAGTTAATCGCGCGTCTGTTAATCGCGCGTCTGTTATGCACAGCCCTCAAATTGTTATTCTTGTTGCTGAGAAAGTGTTGTAGATCCTCCTTGGCGGCTTACTCAGCAGAGACCTATTTCCTTCTTCCTTGCTAGTCTGTGTAGATAGCTTCTTCTTCATATACTCATTTATCAGATTATGAGCCCTCAACACTTTAAAATAGCGCAAAACAGAGCTGTATCGATATAACATAACTGTTATATTCTCTTTAACTAATGTCTGCAGATACTAGAGTCTCTTCTCGCTCAAAATCGCAGAATTCTGGGGGTGAGCGATTGAGAACATTTGTAATCTTTATAAGATCTACAGTAGATTCTGCAGAAGATCTCTATACTTCTTCTTAAATAACTTAATTAGGCGAATTAATAATAATTAAATAAAATCAGAATTAATTAGATGATATTAAGCGAATTCCGATATAGAATATAATTGTAGAAGATTAGTTAGTATTCTCATCTTCACTTATAAGATCTTAATATATAGTATTAATCTTAAAGACTAAATTTAAGAAAAAGCTAAATTTTTTTAAGTTTAAAATAATTACAATTCTGACAAGATTAAAGATATATCTTTAATAAGATAATTAACTTAAATAAAAAACACACGAATTACGAGTTTTAGATATTCTAAAGAGCTGTTTAAAGAGTATTAAATCTGATCTATTTAAGAGTGTGAATATAGCTCTTTAAGAGCTAATTCTAGCGTTATTATTATTAATAATAAGATTTGAATTTGAGAATAAATTTGTAAATAAGGCGTATTTAATTCTATTAATTAGATATTTAAATTTGAGTGTAATAATCTATATCATCTTATTAATGAAGTTAAGTTTATTAAGATAAGTTTTTAAGCAGACTTATTAAAGACTATCAAGACTAATTATAATAAGGTTTAGATATTAAAGAATTGTAGATAGAAATCACTGTTCTCATATAAAAGAGTTAAGAATATAATGCAATTAATAATATAAGTTGACTATAGAAGAAGAATAGAACTATAGAATTATGAGATATAGCGTTATTTATATACTTAAGAGAAATCGTTACTTATAACTACTCACTCGTGAGTCTGAGTGAGCACTGACTGATTGCTCACGACTGCTCACTCGTGAGTCTGAATGAGTACTGACTTGTTACTCACAACTGCTCACTCATGAGTCTGAATAAGCACTAACTTAATATTAAGTCTTAAATTATATAATTCGACTAATCTTTCTATTTTAAAAGATTTTATAATATTATTTCTCTTTTAGTTAATCTTTATTTTGAAGATTAAGAGCTAGAATTAAGAGCTTCTATAAAAGAAGTCCTTTATCGTTCTTTCTTCTTATTATACTTATTTATCGAGTAAGTAAGTCTTCTTTCTATCGTTATTAGACTTTAATAAAGAGAGTGCTAAAGCTGAATTCTTCTACTAAGATATTCTGCTTTAATTATACTCTCGCAGATATTCTATATATCTTTTCTGCGTAATTCTTTAAATACTTTAAATATATTTATCGCGGTCGTTATTATAATGAAAACTTTTCTAATAACAACTTTAATAAGTTAAGTTAAGAGAAGAAGAAATTGTAGTTAACTCTTCGCATTTCTTATAAAAGATCTCTAAAGAAGACTGCGAAGATTATAAATCTTTAAAGACGAATTAAGTCTCTGAAAAAGACGCGAAAGATTATAATATCTTAAAAGATTAAGTCTCTAAATAAGCTTAATTAAAAAGAGAAATATTCAGAAGAGAGAGAATAATTAGTTAATGCGGGATTGAACATTATTTCTAATAAGATATAGTTAACTATTCTCTTTGATTTTTCTCACATTAAGAATTCCGATGATGATAATTCTTAAGAATCGCAAGATTGAGATTTGTTTTCGATTCTTATATATTTTCTGATATATTATATTTTAATTATTTTATTAAATAATGAATTTTATCTTTAATCTCTTGATTATTTAACACTCGTTTCATCTTATACTTCTAATTCTGATTATTTAAATAGACTGAAATCTATTTAATATTCTTTAATATAGATTCTAAAAGAGAAATATTAAATATAAAATAAATTCTTATAATATTTAAAAGTTTAAGTTTATAAATTGATTTATTTAAAACTCTTTAAATTAAGTAGAAGTTAAGTTTTATATGATTTAATTTTATACTGAATCTTTTGATTTTAATATTTTGGTGAAGTAAATATACTGAATCTCTCTCTTTAAGATTTGATTCGTTAATTCTCTTAGAGTTATAATAGATTTCAAATCTTTAACTAATAAACTTAAGATCTTTTGTTAATTTTTGATGTAGACTGATTAATAGTTATACACTGATAACTGATTTTTGTGCAAGTTATTCTACTTCTCTTAATTATCTATACAAAATGAGTTCATATCTATAATTCATGTAGAATAGTAATACTTCGATTGCTGCCGATGCACTATTATACGCGAATTACGTTAATAATAGAAGTATTACTTAATTATTCTAACGATAATTTACATAATATTGTAAATATTGTTTCAGTATTTAATTAATTCTTTTAGTTTGTTTATCTATTTATAAATAATAGACGATTAATAGTTTATACTTAATCTTAAACTAATTTATTAATAATTTCTAAAATTTAAAAGTAAATAGTTTATCTTAATTAAAGAGGATTTCCGCTGATATATCATGATTTGCGAATATTATTCGCAAAAATGTGTAGATCAGATTCTCCGCATTAAATACTTTTAAATAATTGATAAAGTATGTATACTTCGTTAATCTATTAATAATAACTAAAATATTATTATAGTTAACATTTATTATTAAATCTTTAAATAAAAATAACTTAATAATGAAGTCTAATATTATAAATTTCCAGACTTTCTCTAATATCTTTAATAACTGCATCTTTTCATATGATTTATATCAAAAGTACTTTGTTTTTTAATAAATATCACAGTTAATAATTCACTGCCGAACTGCTTTATTTATCTCAGAAAAATAGTAGAATCTAAAAATATATTTTAGAGTTTTTTCTATTTCTTAATACTTATAAGAGATCTTCTTATAATATTATCGAAGAATTATCTTTTTAACTTGATTTATAATATATATCAGTCTCTTATATAAAATCAGCCCGCTGTTCTATTATTAAAAAACTGAATATTTTTCGGAGTTCTTTTAAATTTTATAAAATAAATAATTATTTAAATATAATCTAATAATTCGGCGTTTCTAATCTTAATCAGAGATTCGAAATATTGAAATAATTATAGCGTGATTATATATTATAAATTCGTCTAAGTTCTTATATAAGACTGATTATAAAGCGGATTTAATATCTCGAGCGTAATCTACTTAATAATTTAAAGTATTGACTTTAACATTATCATTTTCTTTTCGATAAAATATCTTAAAGTTATATGTTAATAACAGCTTAAACTATTATATCTGACGTCTATTTAATATTTTAATAATAATAAAGTATAATAGATTTTTATAATCTGTGTAAACTTTTATAGAATACTTAAATTCTTTTAAGTATACTCATCATTTATCAAACGCGGCAATTATAGTTAGGAGTTTCTTATTATGAATCTTGTAATTAAATTCCGCAGGAATTATTTTTTTAGAATAAAAGATAACAAATCTTAATTATTCTTCATTATTAAATTGACTTATACACATATCGATAATATAGTCTAATATATTCATCTCGAGCATAATCTATCTCTCAAAATCAAATATTGTAAGAATGAGAATTGTTGTGAATTTCTATTTCAGCTTCTGAAATAAAGACTCTACTTCTGTTCTTTAGATAAAGAATACTTTCTTTCTAATTATTTATATTAATAAGGCGATTATTTTTGAGTAATTTGTAATGAATCTTTAATAGAAGTTGATGAATTCGAGAAATAATTATAATTTCTTCACTAATATAGATTATAATTATTTAAGTATAACTATAATCTTGAATTTATTTATCTGAATCCTTATAATTATCAGAATAAATTTAAGAAACTTAACACTTTATTTATAAAACTCGCATTTCTCAATCTTTATTAATAGATTTTTCGCCTAAAAGACGCGAAACATCTTTCGAACATGTTCAATATATTATTTTTTGATTTCAGAGTATATGAGAATATCGTTAAGATAGATAATATAGAACTGATCTAGATATTCTTTAAGAACATTATTTATTAGAGATTAAAAGAAGATTAAAATGTTTATCAATCTAAATAATATGATTAGATACTCGTAATAATTGTAATAAGTTTGAAATGCTATTTTTCATTTCTCTTCTTTTTTTATTTTTATTAAATTATATGCTTTCCGTAAGTCAAGCGTTATAAATCACTTAATTTCACAAATATGATTATATAACTTAAAGATGAGAGATAATGCGTAACAATTTTTTATAATTATATTATTCAATTATCGATAATTAATATATAAACACATTTCTTTATTTAGCTTTAAAATAAACAGAATTAAATATTCTATAAATGAAGTTGAGAATTAAATAAATTCTTTTTTTTGATTCTCATTAAGATATTCTTATAGAATCTTAAGTTCTTTCTCAGAAAGAGAATAGATAGATTTATACGTAAGTTTCTTACTAAGTTTCAATAGAATTTCATAATTTTAGAATTGATATTTAGATAATGTAAATGCGCTTTTATCCTTAATAAATAAATGTTTAAATTCGTTATATTCAGATAAATACTTAAAAGATTTTTCTGTTATTTCTACTAAGTATCTATTATCAGATTTTATCTATATTATCTTAATAAATAATATTATCACTATAATTATTTCGCAGACACAGTTAAGAAAGCTGATAGTTCGTTATTTCTAACTTACTTTCAAATTATGAATTTCTAATTATGAAATTTTTAGAATAATATTATATTTGATTTTTATAATATTTAATATCACTTTTTCGGTGTGTTATTATATAGCTAAATTGAGCGAATGAGTCTTTATTTTAACTTACTCTTGATTTTACTTTATAAAGCTTCTATTTATTAATGCTAAGCGATAGAATTTATTTTTCTTTCAAATTAACAGATGTGAGCGAGTTACGTACGCTAAGAAAGCGTAATTTTCGATAACTTCAGAATTTATTATAATCTTGACTTTTTATTATTTAATATTCTCTTATAAGATTATATATCGTGCATAATTAATATAGATTATTATTAGTTTTTAAGACTTAAGATTAAATTCTTTATTAAGTCTTAAATATAAAGAGTCTTCTTGTTTTTTAACTTTTTAAGTTAATAATTCTGAAAATAAGTATGTTCTTTCTTTATAAAGTAATAATCAAGATTATCGCACGAGAAGTATATATATAACTTATAAGAAGTGTGATACTCTTTATCACAAATCATTCTTATTATCTCTAATTCTTTAAGTTCTTTAATTTATATTATACTTGCGCTTTATATTTCTTCGAAATAAGCGGAAATATTAATCTTATATAAGTTAACTACTTCTTAAACATTATTATCTTAATAATAATAAATCTGTTTCTAATTTTAATTTAAATAATCTTCTATATAATATATTCTTAATTATAGTTTCAACTTAATTCTTTAAGATATCTTTTCGGGTGTATATATCTTATATTAATATTAAGATTTCAACTCGCAATTTATATTTATATATAATACTGACTCTCAGAACTTAATAATTATTTTCATATAATTCTCATTATATTTGAGATTATTTAATACTCGCTTCTAAAATACTTTAAAGATAATACTTAATAATCTTATCTTCTTTTATTTAAATTTCTTAAGATGTTATTCTGAGCTGTTTTTATCTAATCTATAAATAATATATTAATCGTTATAATAAACAGTTCAGAATAAGCAGACGTAAGATAATTTTATAAGTTTTTAATCGCGAATTTATTTAAATAATTTAATGATTATTTTTAATATTAATATTTCGATATTAGCGCAGCTAATATCTTATATATTATCTAATTTATTTATTCTCTATTCCATCAATTCTCTTAAGATCGCGTGTAATTATTATTTATTGAAATAATTATTAACTTAATATTTAGATTTCTTATAATAAAGATATAAGTTCTTTTTTATTTACTTCTCTCGCTAAGCTAAAGAGAGTTTATCTTAATTAAATTTCTTTTTAAACTTTCTCTGATTTATAATATTTAAATTCATTTCTCAGAAGTATTAAACTTATTTAGATTAATATTCTTTCTTCCGATACTTACTTAAGATAAATGCTTGAGTACGTTCTTATTCTTTTTTCATCTATCTTTTATACAGATAATTATCTATCTTAATAGATATATTAACTAGATTCTCTAATTTATCTGATCTCTTAATTTAAGTCAGCTCGTTCTTAATTAAATTCTTCAGTTCTAGATAATATTTTATTATAAGCGCTGCATTATCTTACTTAATTTATAATATAATCTGCTGAAACTTAAATATATATTTTATTATTAAGTTTATCTATCAAAGTTTCTGAACTTCTTATTTAGTAATTTATTCTTTGTTCACTTCTTTATACACCCGTTTAATACACTTCTTAAAGTAAGAATAGCTAATAAAGATTCTTTTTATTTTCTCTTTCTTATCTTTAATCAACTTTTCTAAGTAATTTATTAGATGAGATTCGAATTAATTAAAAACTTTATTTCTAAGATAAGTAACTGCGAATATTATTTTAACTTTAATTATTTTTAATTCTTAGATATTAAATCGAATATATATATTAATTTAAGTTAAGAAGACTTGAAGTTTCTTTCTATCTTTATAAAACGTGTTAGAAGTATTAATTTTTAAGAAGACATGATCTATATTAGTAATCTCTTCTCGAGATTATTTTTATTTAGAGTATAATATATTTATCTTAATAATTTTTATTATAATAGAGTGACTGATATTCGATAATAAATAATTAAAGTGTTAAGAATTATTAAGACTAATTATAATAAGATTTAGATATTAAAGAGTTGTGAATAGAAATGACTATTCTTATATAAAAGAGTTAAGAGTATAATGTAATTAATAATATAAGTTGATTATAAAAGAAGAATAGAATTATGAAATTATGAAATATAGTATTATTTATATACTTAAGAGGAATTATTGCTCACAACTGCTCACTTATAAGTCTGAGTAAGCACTGACTGATTACTCACAACTGCTCACTCGTAAGTCTGAATGAGCACTGACTTATTGCTCACGACTGCTCACTTATAAGTTTAAATAAGCACTGACTTAATATTAAGTCTTAAATCACGTGACCCGACTAATCTTTCTATTTCGAAAGATTTTATAACAAGATTATTCAAAATTATATTTCTAAATTTAATAGTTTGAGAGTTTAATTTAAGTCTTCTAAAAATTAAATAAGCTTAGATATACTTATTAAAAACTTTGTAACAAATTTATAATTTTAATTAAGTTGAGAAGTGTTTCTTAAGCTGATTAAATAAAGTAATATCTCTGATTTTGAGAATTTTAAACAGACTTTAATTCGCGTGTTTATTTTCAAGAAGAATTAACGCGAATTTTGTTATTTAAATGCGCCAAAATCTATTATTAAATTAAATAAACGAAATGAGCGAAATAAATAAAATTTCGGCTCTGAAAAAGATGTCAGATCTATATGTACTCACTGTGACTATATAGATCATCTAATAAACAATTATTAAATAAAATATTCTGAAAAACAATCTTCTTAAGACTCTTCAGAATAGAATAGATTCAAAAATAAAGAATTTATAGAAAAAGAAGTAATTGTGAGCTAATTAACAGCTAAATCTATTATAAACATCTGTGTTTTATAAGAAAATAGCTAATTATTTAATTCTATAACTTCATTTTATATAATCAATTCTCAAGAGACTCTTATAAATATAACACTTATTAAGTCTAAAAAAAATAAGAGTAAGTAATAAAAATAAGCTAATTATCACAGAAAAAGAGTTTATTTGTCTAGAAAATAAGATTAAGCTACTTAACATCTATTTTGTTTATAATCTGAATATGAATTTACTGTTTATTAATATTCTACTAATAAATAACTGAATAATTAGCTTTAAATCAGAGTAATAGAGAAGAGCTATTCTGACGAAAAATAGACTCTTAATCTTCATTCTTTTAAAAAATAGAGTATTTTAAGTGAAATAAATTAAATTAATAAAATCCTCAAAAATCGAGAGTTAAAAAGACATTTTAAAGCTATTAGAATAGTTAATTCATTGATAAATAGATCATTCAAATTCCGAGTTCGTGCGTCTGTTATCAGAGATCTCAGAGCGTTAATTTGAGCTTAAATATAAAAAGAAGAAATTCTATAAATTTTATATTCTCGAAAAATAGCGCAGAAGATTAAATTAAGAGTTTATAATGTTCTTAAAAGCTATTCATCTTGATTAACATATTTACGTTAATCTATATAGAGGAGAATATACTTTTGTCTTTAAAGAAGCTTAAATAGCTGAGAATTTTGATAAATTATCTATTAATAAGAATAGAGCTAAATTCTTTATAATTATAATCGATAAATTCAGTTGATTTCAAAGAACTGTCTCTCTTAAACGCAAAAATGAGACTGAAAAAGTTATTTAAGAATGGATTCTTAAGTTTAACGCAAAAGATCATAAAATGAAGGCTATTTATAAGAATAAAGAGTTCGAATTTAGAAGTTGAAAATTTATAAAATAACTTAAATTAAGAGGAATTTAGAAGAAGAATTCAGTCTTATATACTTCTAAACAGAATGATCTCTTTAAGAGATTAATTAGTCTGATTTGCTTAAAAGCTAGATTTATATTAACAGCAATAGACCTCCCTATCTCTTTATAGACAGAAGTTATAGATACAATTACTTAGCTCTTAAATTACAACTTAATAAGATTCTTAAGTTATGAAATAACATCTTTTAAAGCATTTTATAGTTATAAATTATTCATTCTCTATTTTCGCGTTTTTGACTGCGTAACTTACGCGCGAATTTCTTATGTAAATAGTTAGAATAAACTCTTTTTAAGAAGATAGAAAATGAGGCTTATTGACTATAATTCTACGCAGATTTATTGTCTTTAAAATTCAAAAAGTAGAAAATTAACACTTTATAGAGATATTAAATTTAACGAGCAAAATTTAAGATCAGACGAAATAGCTGAGTTCAATTCTTCACGCAATTCTACAGCTAATTTAGATCATTTAGAGCAAATTCAAAAGTCTTAAATTTCGATTAATAAGTCTTCTTCTTTCTCTGAAATAATTGAAATTAAAGAGGAGAAATATCATATAAAATGAAGAAAGATAAAGCTATTAGAAATAACTTAAAATACTTTAAATTTGCTTGAATCTGACTGAATATTTAAGAATATAAATACGTTCTCTATTACAGCTTCTGCGCGCGTTTTAAAGAGATTTTTAAATTAATATTTCAAATTCTTTAATAAAGCTTGAAATGACTTCAAATTAAGAATATAATGTAAAATTATAAATATTCAAATCAAGATTCTTAATAAGAATAAGATCTGATTAGTTATTAACGCTAATTCTGTGTTTAAGAACAGTAATATATTATTAAATAGATAAGTATTTACAGAAAAAGAGTAGAAAATCGGGTCTAAAATATAAAAAGCTTAATGAATTATTCGCGGATTTAAGTAGAAAGACAAGAATATTAATTTCGATAAATTAATAATCTTAATATTAAGAACTGTCAAGACTAATTATAATAAGATTCAGATATTAGAGAATTGTGAATAAAAATCACTGTTCTCATATAAAAGAATTAAGAGTAAAGTGTAATTGATAATATAAATTAATTACGGAAGAAGAGACTATAAATTTAAGAGATAAATGTTTATTTATATAATTATTAGTTGTGATTTGTATTCTATATTCTTAAGTGCTTCTTTCGAGCACTCTTAAGCACTTACTTCTAAATACTTCTGTTAAGCATTCTTAAGTACTTCTCTTAACGTTTAATTTACGATCGCTCTTATTAATTATAGTTATTAAGAATAGATTTATCATAGTTTTATATAATATTATGCGTAAGTGAGATCTTATTTCTTAGTTTACTATTAAGTCTTAGCGGTTCGTGTTAAGTCTATCAATTATTAATCTCTTATTATAATATTATATCTTTTTAAGTTAGCTTGATCTCTTAAGCTACTTAAATCTTTTTCTATAACTTTTAATTCTTTTACTTCTTTCTTTCTTTATTATATCTTTATATCGTGTTAATAAATCTTTCTCTTATAAATAATATCGGGTTTAGACGGAAAAGATAATACTGCTAAAAGTGTTAATTATAATCGCGTGTTTCATCTATACTGCACGGAGTTGTTTATATATATTTTTTAAAGATGTCTTGAAATGTTTGAAGTATATTTATTATAATATTTGTTATAATAGTAATTTCTTAAAGACCGACTTTTAGAGACTGCGATAAAAAGAACTGTGATTAAAGACTGCTTGAAAGACAACTCTTCTTCGTCTTTAATAAAATATTATTAAAGTAGTAAGTCTTGACTCTCGCATAAAGTCTCTTTAGATGACTTAGAGTAATATGATTGCTCGAAAGATTAAGTCTTTAAAGAAGCTTAATCGAAAAGAGAGATATTCAGAAAAGAGAGAGTTGCTAGCTAATGCAGAATTGAACGTCACTTTTAACGAGGCGCAGCTGATTGCTTTTCTTGATTCTTCTTATGTCAAGAGTTTCGGTGATGATAATTCTCAAGAATCACGGAATTAAGATTTGTTTTTAATTCTCATATATTTTCTGATGTGTTATATTCTGATTATTTTATTAGATAGTAAGTTTTGTCTTTAATCTCTTGATCGTTTAGCACTCGTTTTATCTCATACTTCTGATTCTGATTATTTAGATAGATTAAAGTCTGTTTAACGTTTTTTAATGCAGATTTTAGAAGAGAAATATTGAATATAGAATGAATTCTTATAATATTTAGAAGTTTAAGTCTGTAGATTAACTTATCTAAGACTCTCTAAATTAAGTAGAGGTCGAGTTTTATGTGATTTAATTTTATATTAAGTCTTTTGATTTTAATGTTTCGACGAAGTAGATATATTGAATTCTTCTTTTTAAGATTTAATTTATCAATTCTTTTAGAGTTATAATAGATTCCGAATTTTTGACTAATGAACTTAAGATCTTTTATCAATTCTTAATATAAACTGATTAATAGTTGTATATTAATAACCGATTTTTGTGTAAGT
>JAABUK010007545.1_pt1 | contig 15656 bp, 15 predicted proteins | sample 5559141 | NCBI WGS metagenome assembly JAABUK01 (sample SAMN10711869, study PRJNA513367) | rock metagenome | isolation source: Antarctica rocks | place: Antarctica: Victoria Land, Pudding Butte nord | collected 2016-01-03
ACCGGGGACTGAGCAAAACGCACTTGCAGCATCTGGCGACGGCAGCGGCTCTAAATCTGTTGCGTGTAGTGGTTCATTTACAAGGGATGCCGCTTGCGCGAACACGGGTTTCACGCTTTGCCCGGCGAGCGGCCTGATTTCGCCAACAGTATCGGGACGTTTTGGGGATGAGGCGTGCGACTGAACTACCCCGATTACCTTGATGCTTCATCAATCTCACCGGCTAAAATGGATATTCGTTGGTATTCAGAAAGACATCATGGGATGGCAAACTATCAGGCGATAATGCAGCCTTCATCTTTATACTCGGAGAACTGTGATTGGCTGGCCTGCCAGAGCTTGAGCAGTCGCTTGAGATCAGTACGTTCTGAATACGCCCCAAAGCCCGTCGCTTGCCTGATAGCAACGAGAATCATCAGCGCCGCCGGCAAAGACGACGCGGTTCTGCGGGTCCAGCAGCAATGCCTGCGGCATGATTTTTCGCGTTCAGCACCAGAACGACCTGGTGCGTTGGGTCGAGCAAAATCGAGAAGGGAAGACGCCGCGATCTGATGCGCGAGTTGACCCGGCGGCAGTGTGAGGTCATAGCCGTCAGAAGCAAGGGCGTAGAGCGTGACTTTGCTTTTGCAGCGGCGGAATAAAGATTCTGGAAGCAAGATTTTGTAGTCCAGAGGTCTTAATTACGGCGCAGCAAAAGCATGGCGACATCATCGCACCGGTTGCTGCTTATGTAGTTTGTCAGGGCAACATCCAGCAGGGCTAATACGTTTTCCGACGCTGAAATCTTTTGGCTTGACGCCGTAAGCAGAGCGTTGCGGAGCAGAAGCCATGTCCCGTTGCTGTCCAAAAACTCTCCCTGCTCATTACGGGCTTCGGTGACACCGTCCGTCACAAGAAGGAGGACATCGCTTTGCGCCAGAACGACAGTCGCCTCTTTATAATCCACAGTCAAGCCAACCCCCAGGCTTTGCAGGAACTCGCGCCAGTGGACCTCGTGTTCGGACAGGGCCAACGACACGCCCAGCACAGAGCGTTTTTCCGCCTCGTCTACGCCCACAGCGATCAGAACGGCGGCTTTCTGCACCAGTCCACTCTGGCGCACCCGCTCGTAGCGGGCATCTAGATACACATACGGGCAAGCACAAAGCGGGCGGCTGCGCCATGCGGCAAGCGTCTCATCGAGCGCCTGCGCTGCTTGACTGACCTGGGTGCTGCTAACGGCGAAGCCGCAAAGCTGCTCGGTGATGGCGGCCACCTTGCGGGTGGAGACGCCCTGCACGTACATCTCGGCCAAAGCCAGCTTCAAGGCCCGCTCGGAGCGTGTGCTGCGCTCCAGCGACTCCGGATAGAAGCCAGCGCCCTGCCCGTTGACCTCGCGCACCTGAGGGACGGCGACGGTGATCTGTCCCAGGCGGGTGGATAGGGTCTTGTCCTGGTAGCCGTTGGCGTGTCCGTTTCGCTCCTCGGTGCGCTCGTGCGGGGCCGCGCCCAGATGCTTCTGGCGCTCGATCTGCATGGCGGCGTTAAGCAGCACTTGAAACAGCGCAGGCTGGGCTTCCAGCCCACTGGTCGTGTTCCTTGTTGTGGTAACTTCAAGAATACTCCCTGACCTACTGATTTTCAGCAGTGACCATTCAATTTTACAGAAACAATCTTACACTAACAATTTTTCTTCCTAATTATATCGTTTTATTCGCTAAGAGTGTGTATAAAAAGTTAGTATTTGGTCAATACTGTTGGTATGGATGAGCGAAAACCCTATTCTTCCGATCTGACAGACAAACAGTGGCAGCATCTGCAGCCGCTTCTGCCTGCTGTCAAGCAGGGAGGGCGGCCTGCCCGCTACAGCCGCCGCGAAATTGTATGTCCAGGAGGCCATTACTTCGTATGAACGCCATTTTGTATATCACACGCAATGGCTGTGCCTGGCGCAATCTGCCCCATGACTTGCCGCCGTGGTCTCTGGTCTACAATTACTTCTGGCGCTGGCAGCGCGACGGCATCTGGCAATCTGCCCACGAACACCTCGTCGGCGACCTGCGCCAGAAAGTGGGTCGAAACCGTCTGCCCTCGGGGGCTGTTCTTGATAGCCAGAGCGTCAAGACCACTGAAAAAGGGGGCCTCACGCTTATGATGGCGGCAAGCGCATCAACGGACGCAAGCGTCATCTGATTGTAGACACGCAGGGCTTGGTATTGGGCTGCCTGGTCACACCCGCTGACATCGGTGACCGCGAAGGTGCTCGAATGCTGATGCGTCGCTTGTGGCTCAAGTACCCTGGCCTGCACGTCTGGGCAGACGGCAACTACGATGGGCCGCTGGTGGAGTGGGCCAAAAACTGCTACGGCTATGAACTCGAGATCGTGGTCAAGCCAGAAGGCCAGGTGGGCTTTTCGGTTCTGCCGCGTCGCTGGGTGGTAGAGCGCACCTTTGCTTGGCTGGGGCAGTGGCGCAGGCTTTCCAAAGATTATGAGCAATCGCCGCGTTCCGAGGAAGCCTTCATTCAGGTTGCCATGATCGGCCTGATGCTAAACAGAATTGATCCCTGACACTTTTTATACACACTCTTAGATAGTATACCAGAACTCCATCGGGTAACAATATTAGCTTTTACTGAAGGACATGAAATAAGCTACGGAGCGGCGGGGGGCTGGCCCCGCCGCTGCAAACGACTACACCACCTGCATCGGCATTCAATTAAGAAGCGGTGTATTCACTTACAGGAAGCAACTATTGGCTTCTTAAATCAGCGGATGTAGAAGGTTTCCTCTTCGGGCACGAAGACTGCAAAGCCCACGGCTTCCCCTGTTTCCAGCAGGGCGGAGGCAAGGGCTTTGCGGTCCAGCGTCTCAGTGACGGCGGCGGGGCAGCTTGCCCGCGCCCAGTGCAATGCGGCGGTAGGGTTTGTGACGCTGACACTGGCGGGCTTGGCACGGTAGCCGACAACGCCGTGGTACAGACGCTTGCTCTTCTTGACTCCCTTGCCCTCGGCCAGTTCGGCGTTCAGCCATGTCTGGATCGCGGGGCCGTATTTCCATTCCAGCTTTTCAGCCTCCCGCTCTTCCTCGCGGGCCATTGCTTCGCCGTTCTCTCGGATCAGCGCGGCGGCGGCGCGGCGGGCAGCAATCTTTGCCAGCACCCAGTCCACCTTTGCGGCGCTATTGGGAGTAAAACTCTCTACCTCACCCTCGGTTTCTGGTTCGGGCTGGTTCTGCCCTGTGCCAGTTGTGGGGGTGTCAGAAAACACGGTAGGAGCATCAGACGGCGCGGCGGGGCGCGTATAAGGAACTGAGGGCATTGCAGCTTTCTCGGTCAGTGTTTGTTCGGCACTCATGGTTGGTTTTCCTCTTGAAGCTGGTTTCATTAGTGGGGGCGGGGATACACCCGCCCCTTTCGCTCTAGTTTTCGTATGCGCCTGTGTAACCGTTCTTGCGGCCTTCAATCAGCCCGTCCGCCCATTCCAGCAGGCAGGTTAAGAGGGTGTTGAAAAAGTCGGCTTTCTGGTGTCTAACGACGTTTTTTTGTATCAATGGAGGCTGGCGTTTTAGAAGCCATGCCCGATTTCAGACGAGCAAATTCCAGCCCAGCATTGGAAATTTCGACTTTTTCAACACGCTCTAAGGAGAAGTGGTCTTCGCCGCTGGCCTCCCGCTCGGCCACGGCCACTTCCCGCGCTATCGCGGTTCGCTCTTTTCGCAGGGCGCGGGTGGTCAGCGTGTCGAGTGCATCCTGCCGGGCTTGGTAGGCTTCTTCAGTGATTGTGATAATCTCGGTTTGCATGGCCTTTGTGTCTCCAATAGGGGCGTTCGTCCCACCCCCGGCTGTCTTTCTTGTTAAAACCGGAAGGCTCCAGCTTCTGCCAGCCAGAAGGACTTCTCTTCTTCAATCGCCGCCTGCTCATCGGCCCAAGCATTCTCACAAACTTCGCACACGGTTCCTTTGATCTTGATGAAGCCGCAGGCATCGCACAGATCGGAAGTTCCAAGTATCAGGCTTGTCACCACCTGGGCACGGACGGCGGGGGTGGGATACAGGGCGACGGCGGCGGTAACGGCTTCAATCAGGGTCATTGTCTTGGGTTCCATTTCTGTCGGGCAGTTCGTTTTGTTATATATATAGTATACCTAACGTTAGGTAGTATTGTCAAGTGTCTAGCCAAAATAAATGAACTATTTTTAGACAGCCTAACGTGTTGCTTTTTTACCTAGCGTTGGGCTATAATAAGTCAATGAACAAAGATACACAAACTCCCCCGCCGGTAGACAAGCCGGGCGCGGCACTGCACACTGGGAGCGCAGAAACCCGGCGGCAGGCAGCGGCGCTGATGGGCGCGGCCAGCTCACCGCGCAAAGCGGCCAGCAGCGCAGCAAACGGCAAACTTGGGGGCAAGCGAATGACCCCGATGCACGACCTTAGCTGCACTTGCGGCGCGGGAGATGTGACCGTAGACGAAGACGGAAAGCCGCTGCATCCAACCACCTGCCCACGCGGGCGCGTCATTCGCTACCGACTCAAAAAAGGACTGCCGCTGACATGAACAACGACGAGCTGAACAACGACGAGCTGAACACAGAGACACCCACCGAAACAGCGCAGCGCGAGCTGACCGAGGCCAGGGAGAAACACGCGCTGGCGTTCCTGTCCGCCCAGGCCGCGCCGGGGGACCCCGAAGAAGCCGCCCTGTTACGGGAGGCCACAAAGGCAGGCAAGTCAGCCTTCTGGGGCTACGTGCAGGCCGCGATGGACCCGCTGGCCGCGCAGATCAACGGTATTGTGACGGATAATGGGGATGCGGAAAGAGTTTAGATTATGAACTTGAAAAGATTATCTCTCAAATACACCACACTCGGCCTAACTGCAATGCTCGCCCAAACCGTAGTCGCACCGCCTGCTACACCGACGCCTAGCTGCTATCACGCCTGAGACAGTTTATCTGGACAAGTATCTTGACGAGGAAATGTTCCGGTTCAACAATCGGGAAACCAATGATGCAGGGCTGTTTATATTGGTGGGGCTGTTTATCTCAGGCAAGCGGCTGAGGTATGAGGAACTGACGCATTGGTATCTGACGCTGTAGGGGAAGGAACCAAACTCCGAATAAAGAAAAGGTAGGGGGCGTTTTGATTGAAAGGAAACGCTCCCATGATTGACCCAAACTTGACCGCAGCCGCCAAATATAGCAGGTTTATAGCCGACCGTTGTAGAATTGAACGAGCGGCTTGCGAAAAATTGCGGGGCGATCTTAACCCGTTCCGACTGGTAAGCCTATTGGAGATTATAGGCTTTATGGATGGCTTTAATGCCGAAGACCTGAGTGGCATATCTGATTACACAGGTCGGTTCTATGTGCTGGCGAAACTGATTGAATCTGATATTCCGTTTCCGTCGAAGTTGCTCAATGTCGGTCAGCCACTTTCAGGCGATTATGACAAATTACGCAGCCAGTTGGCAAAAATGGGCTGCGATATGAGTGTAAAAGCCTTTGATCGCATGATGGCACACCCCGCGCCTGAACCCGAAAGGGCTGATAAGGATTGGTTCGCGCAGGAAGCCTATTTGCAAGGTCAGTTCACCACCGTACTTCACGACGAACTGGCTTCGATCACATTCCTGTCCGTCACAGGTTCCCACAGGAATTATTACGTGTCGCCGTTAGAAGGCTGGGAGGATGTCGTTAACGCATTCCCTGACACGGCGTTCGAAGTCACAGAATCTAGTAAGTGCTACGCCTTAAACCGTCACACTGCAACAGTATTCCATATCATGCGGGCTGTCGAGATTGGGATACTAGCCTTACTTAAGTCTATCGGGAAAACGTCTCCTAGCATGAGCTGGGGAAGTTATATTCAAATGATTGAGGTACATACTAAACAGAACCCTGCTCCTGTCAACAAAGACGTGCTTGTAGAGGTAGTTGCTCACCTGCGTTCTGTAAAAGATGCTTGGAGAAACGGTACAATGCACGTTGATAAAAAGTTCACATCAGAAGAGGCGTGGGAGATTTACAATGCGTCTAAAAGTATCCTACGCTCAATAATCAAGGTGATATAACCGACACTCCCGACGATCCCAAGCCCGAAGCTTGTTCGCCTGAGTTCCAAGCCTTTGAGGAACTTAGCCGCCGCCTGTTCGCCAAGCTCCGCGTGAAGGGCAGGCGTAGCAGAACCTGCGCGTCCCGGCGCTGCTTGGCCTGTGGTGGGCATTCTGGCTGCTGTCGAACGTGCTGGACACACTGGCGGCAAGAACCCCGCACGAACCGATACGCAATGCGCTGGCGTCGTTTCTGGGTCTGGGTGTTGCTGTGCTGGCGCTGCTGGTGGTGCGGGGATTGACGGACCGGCAGGAGAACACGGTGCTGCAACTAAGTCGGGCCAACTGAGGCGGGCCAACTGAGGCGTCTGCAACTTTTTATCACGTCGCGTGTCTGCATTGGTATCAACCGAGGATTGAATATCAATGCGCCTTTCCCAAATCCGGCTCTCAAAAGTCCGGCCCGCCCCGCAAAAAGTGATACAAAAATCAGAGCAGAAGCCGCGTGAAAACCGGAAGCTGATCATTGGTGGGCTGACTGCCTTCTCGGGGGCGTGCGTCGTCCAGCTTCTTGGTCTCAGCCACCTCGACCTGAGTTTGCAGATTGCTCTCTGGCTTTTCGCCTTGTCCTTACCCCTTCTTGTCAGGGACCTTCTCGATGTTCAGGAAGAAGACCGGCATGGTATTTCGATCAACTTAGATGCTCGGCTCATCGCAACGACGGCAGGGATTTTGGGGTCTGTGGTGGGAGTCGCTGCTATCTTCTGGCACTTCTCGCAGTTAGCGTTTTCGCTCTTCACCATTTCCGCCATCTGGTGCGCTTGGACACATACATCTTATTCGGAAAAGTTGCGCGAAGAGGTAGAGGTAACAGGACAGGATAAGCCGACAAATGGAGATGATTAAGAGGCAGAATATCCATGCAAAATGAGAAGGACTTTCCCCACATCCTCCTTGCTATCAGTGTAGCCCTCGTCGTCCTGCTGGCCGGATGCAGCAGCTCGCCAGCAGAAAAGACGCCCGAGCAGATACAGGCGGAAACGCAGTCGGAGATTGCCGCAAACAACGCGAAGCTGGAAACGGACCCAGTTGCCATCAAGTGCCGCCAGTATAGCGGCACAGCCTATGACGGGGCGCGGCGGGGCCTGTGCCAGCACCTGAAGATGAACCCGCGAGTCGCAGATGCCTCCGTGGACCCGGACAGCGGCGAGTACGATCCCACCCTGGACGTGTTGCTTCGCCCCGGCGTCACAGCCTCTCAGACCCGCGCCCTAGCCTTTCGCATTCGGGACTACATGACCGCCCACTACAGCGGCGACCGCGCCCTCATCGTCCGCGAGATCAACATTCACCACCAGGCCAGCGAGAACGCCAACATCGCCGCCCTCAGCCGCGTGACCGGCGGGAAACTGGGCATGGTCGGGGCCATCGTGCAGAACGGGGTGGAAGACACGGACACGCGCATTGACCCGGCGTGGCACATCGAGATCGACCGCAAGCAAGTCCGGTGACTTTCATTGGCCGCCCAGCAGGAAGCCGTAGAGTAAAAACCTGAACGTGGTCTACGCCTACGGCAGTGGCGTCAGCAGATAGCCGCGTTTCTTGCCGTTGTGCAGGCCGTCACCAACGATTTGCCCGCGATTGTTGACGGCGTTTGCGTTGTTGAGATGCCAGCCGCTGTCGTCTGGAATAGAGCGATTGAGATCATAAGCCTGTCCCGCCCGCCATAGGACCGCTGTTGTTTTCGATGGGGCGGAGCCTGTGCTGCTAAAGTCGGGTGCAGGAAAATATGTCGTCTCTTGATCCGTCTTGGGCACATTCTCTATACCAACGATGTCGCCCTTGTCGTTGATCCCAAACGGAACGCCCGTGACACCGCCTTCCAGCCCCTTCAGTTCTGTTAATTGATTGTTTTTCCAAAGGAACCCGCGCCTTGTGCCCATCGGGCGTTGAAAAGTTTCGGCGGAACTTTGCCCAATAATCTCCCCGATGCTGTTGATCCCATTCGCGCTGGACGAGTTGCATCCCGGCAACAGGCCGAGGTCTGTCCGCCTCCCATTATGCCAGAGATATGCGTGGTTCAGAATGCGTAATTGACTCCCCACGCTCTCAAACCGTTCGGCGCTGCACACAATGTCACCCTTCGAGTTGATACAATGTGCGCTGGCGCTGGGATAGCCGGGGAGCGTGCCGAGGTCTGTCAACTGTCCATTCCGCCAAAGGGCGGCGTGGGCACTCAGGTCACCATGCGAGAACGGCAGGCTCAAAGTGCCGACTATCTCGTTGTGGTCGTTGATGTCGAATGCGAGGCTTCCTGTTGCGCGAGGCCCAATCGGCAGGAGATGGACTTTCCCAGACTGCCACCAGCAGCCGCGTGAAATAGTGCGAGCAGTCACCGCATAGCCTGAGTTATTCACAGTGCCCGCAATTTGCGCCGTGCTATTGATATGGAAGGCTGCGCTGGTGTGAAAACTTGGGGCTGCGCCCAAGTCATACATCTGCCCGGACTTCCACACGAAACCGTGTCCTATATCCTCTCCGCTGTCGCTGTGTGTAACGATGCTCTTTCCAACGACCTCTCCCTTGTCGTTCAATCCGACTGCCTCACTCTCAATGTCGCCTGGTAGGACGCCAATATCAGTGATGGAATATCGGGGCAGAGTGCCTGCAAAGTGTTCCGCGCCCGTCTGGATATGAGCGTCTGTCTGAGGGGACCAGAGGGCGATCTGACGGGCTGACAGCGGGTTTCCCGTGCCTTTGTCCGGGCCGCAAACGATGGCTTCGAGACCAGCCATGTCGCTGAGGCCGGGAGCTGTGCCCGTTGTGTTTGTCTGCTGAATAGCCGTCTGGGGGCTGACAAAGACGGTTTTAGGGCGCGGCAGGGTGAATGCTACTCTGCTGCCGCCTGATGGAAAGATGGCTGACACGGCAAGGACGAAAGAGCCGTGACCCACATCCACAGACTGAATGACGCCCTGGACGCAGATTTCGCCTTTCTCGGCTGAGATGTGGATCGCATTGTCTGGGGGCGTGTCGCTGGGAGCCTGCTGGGCATGAACCGGTGGCCCGCAGAGAGTGAGCAGGCCCAGACCGAGTGCAGACAACGAGTGAGAGTGACGTTTCATAGAGGCTCCTGGTATCAACGGCTTCCTTAAACTGAGTGAGGATTGCAGGCGCTTCTCGCTGTGCCAGAGCCTAAACCTGCACTGTTTCCAGCACTTCCTCACCCAGCATATCTATTATCTTTACTCCTACCAGTGTCGGCGTTTGCGGAAGCGTCAGCTCATATTCGCCTGCAACTAAATCGTTCTTTTTTTCTGGCACATCTGACAGCACGACGTTGAACACGGAGCCGTCATAGTTTGTGTCAATGAGAACGCAGTCTGCCATCGCCCGCCAGTCGTCAATCCTGGGCGAAAGAACGCCCGCCGCCTGTGCCAGCCGTTCGAGGATTGTCGGAGACACAAAGTTCTCAATCTTGACTCGCCCCGTCTTGCCGTCGCGTGTCACAGACACCTGGGCGCTGGCCGGTTTATGCTCAAAAAACTTGCCATACTTGGGATCGGTCCGCATCTCGATGTAGTCGATCCGGTGTGGAGAGCCGATTTTTCGCATCCGGTTCCAGTCTTCAATCCAGCCCTGCGCCGCCAGCTCCACGCCCAAGCAGACCATCAGCACGGAGCGCGTTTCGTCAGGGCGGTTTTCCAGTGCGATTTTGACTTCCTCCAAGTCCAGCGGCGAGAGGGGATGGTTGAACGGCACGATCTTGACGAGCTGCTGCCCGCGTGTGCCGTCAAAGAAGCTGTCACCTTTGGTGCGTGTGACGCCGAGGTGCTGACAAGCAATCTGCACGGCTTCATTGTGCTGGATTTGCAGGTCAAAGTCGTTGACGCGCCAAATGCTGAATGCACTCTGGGCAGGCTGCGTCGTGGCCGGAACTCCGGTGGCTATGTCATCCACGCCCGCCCTGTCATCCACGCCCGCCCTGTCATCCACGCCCGCCCTGTCATCCACGCCCGCCCTGTCATCCACGCCCGCCCTGTCATCCACGCCCGCCCTGTCATCCACGCCCGCCCTGTCATCCACGTCCAGCTTTGGCTGCGCTGTTTTTGCCTTGACTTTTTTAACAGCAGGTACGTCTTGGGTGGTGTTTTGTGCCGTGATGATGCCTTGCAACCGCTTGGAGGCTGTCTGAATGGCTCCCTTGTTGATGTCACACCCGATCCAGCGGCGGCCAAGTTTCTGTGCAACGGCGGCAGTTGTACCAGAGCCGATGAAGCAGTCCAAAACAATGTCGCCAGGGTTAGAAGAAGCATTGATAACACGCTCTAGCAAGGCTTCCGGCTTCTGAGTAGGATAGTCACCCCGCTCCTCTGCTTGGCTGTTGACAGCCTTGAGGTCGGTCCAAATAGACTGGATTGCCGCTCCTTTTGTTTCGTCAAGGTAGCTCTTGAGCCGAGGCCAGCCTCCTTCTTTCTGAGGCCAATAAATCCGCCCCTGCTTATCTAAATCGTCAAGCTGAGATGTCTTGAACTTCCAGTGGTTTCCTTTTGAGGCGGGGTCGAAGCCACGCCAGGGCTTTCCCGACTCGCCACTCTTAGTCAATCCTGCTTGGGTAGCATCAATAGTTGCAAATCTTCGCCCGTCAGTCTCTTTATAAATATAGTACCTATCGATATAGGAAACATCGTGAGGAAGATAAGTCTCGTTGAACAAAAGTCCATTGCTTTTAGAGTAGAACAGAATAACATCGTGTATGTGATTGAAGGTGTGCGAATCACTTCGGGCTGATGTTCGTTTCCACACTATCTCATTTTGTATATTTTCTTTGCCAAAGATTTCATCCATCAGACAACGAAGGTAGTGGCTTTTGTGCCAGTCACAGTGAAGATAGATGCTGCCGTCTTCTGCCAGCAGCTCTTTTAGCATCAGCAGACGCTCGTACATGAACTGCAAGTAGTTGTCATTGGCCCAGATGTCTGTGTATTGCGTCTGCTCCCCCAGCGTGTACGTCTCGCCTTCGAGTTTTGCCCCAGTTCCGCCCCCGCGCAGGCTCACCTTCCGTACATAGTCCGCGCCGGAGTCAAAAGGTGGGTCGATGTAGATCAGGTTCACCTTGCCCCGGAAGCCCGATGCCAGTAGGTGCGCCAGCACTTCCTTGTTGTCGCCGTGAAAGAGCAGGCCGCCGTTTGTGTAGGCGTCGGCTTGCTCCGTGCCAAGAACGTGCTGCGGGTCAAACCGCTCCACGGCTTGCGCGGGGAAGGCGGTCACAAGGCCCAGAGGGCGCTTACCAACCCAAGAAAGCATCGGGCGGCCTTTGGCGACGGCGATCTTGACGGGAGCGGCGTCAGCAGCGGGTGTCAGGGGGGACGTTGTCTCGGCGGTGGTCACAGGGCGGCTCCTTCCACAAAGCGGCGGGCAGATTTAATTTCGTCTATCGTGAAGTCTGAGGTTTCCGCAAAGAACATCTCATAGCGGATTTTGTTGCGGCTGGCATTCTGCCAGAGGCGGACGGCTTCGGCCTTGCGGCCCTTGCGTCCGTCCAGCGCGTCGTCCTCGAAGCGTTTGGCCTTGACCTCCACAATCAGCCAGCAGCCATCTTTGCGGTGGATCAGAAAGTCGGGGGTGTAGGAGCGCCACTTGTCCAGGCTGTCTTTGTAGTCCACAAAGAAATCGGTCTTGTCGCCGCTGGTAAAGCCGCCGGTAAAGTAAATATCTTCGATGTCGTCCGGGTGCTGGTTCAGGGCGGGGAGCATCTGGGCAAAAAACGACTTCTCCGGGGCAGAGTCAAAGTTGTATGGCGCGAAGTGAAAGCCGTAGCCTGCTTCGTTCTTGCCGACTTCATCTGGCAGCAGCAGGTAAGCTTCACGCGCTTTGGAAACGCTGATCTGGGCAACATAATGGCCCTCGGCATCGCGTTCAAAGCCGGAGGGCTTGACAATCTCTAGGGCGACTTCCTCCTGATGCTCCCGCGTCTCATAAAAGCACGTTTGCGCCTCAATCTGCCCCGCTAGGGCGTCTAGGTGGCTCTGAGGCACATCTTCCCCGCTGTAGCACGCTTGCAGAGCGTTGTAGAGCGTCCAGAAGGGCAAGCGGTAGACAGCAGCGAGATCGGCGGCGGCGGTGTAAAGGTCAAGCGCGGGCGCGGCATAGGCCAGCGCCTCCGTTTCCCCAACCTGCTGTAGAACGGCCTTGACGGAGGCTTGAGTGGCAGGCGTGTAGACGGCGCGGGTCAGCACGGAGTCTGGCGTGTGGGTGGGTCGTGTCAGTGTCAACGGCTCCGGCGCTGCACCTTCCCGGCGCACAATGCTACGCCGCGTCTGTGTGACCGTCATCGGCTCCAGTGGGAGCTTGCGGAGCTTCAGTGTGACCGTGCGGCTTTCGCGTTCGGCGGCATTCAGGCCGGACAGCGTTTCGCCATACGTCTCTCGAAGCTGCGTCTCTAGCAGGGCACGGTTCTCTTTAGACAGGTACATCCGGGCGGGGCGGGAGTTGCCTGTAACTTGACGCAGGCAGCGCGTGGCCGCTTGCAGCACAAAGTTGTTGGACGACTTTAGTTTGCGAACCAGGGCGCAGGCGAACAAGCTGGGGCAGTTCCAGCCTTCCGTGCCCTTGTTGACAAGCAGGATTACTCGATGCGGCGAGGCAGGGTCATTCAGGCGATTGAAGTCATCCACCTCCTGCTGACTGGATTCGGACGTGTTTTTGAGAACGAGTGTGGTTGCCTGCCCCGCCTCCCGAAGCGCAATTTCTACGTCCCCGCGCAGGTCGTTTAGGTCGTCATTCTGGGGGAAGTAAAGGGCGATCTTTGCGGGTGCGCCATTCGGCAGGCGAACGTCGGCGTAGTCCGCAAAGAAGTCGCGGATGATTTCGCGCACGAACGGCCCGGCGTCCGCTGCATCGAAGCCATACCCCTGAATGTTGTCCGCCACATCTTTCAGAATGCCGTCGCTGATGCCCCGTGACAGGCCATACCAGATTACCACGTCTTTGAGCGGCTGCTTCTCGTAATAGGGGGTCCCGGTTGTGTTGACCACACAGATCAAGTTTGGGCTGTTCGTATGCAGGTAGTTGATTGTCTGCCGAACGCGCTTGATGCCCTCGCCCATTGCCTGCCCGAACGTGTGATGCGCCTCATCGGAAAAGACGGCCAGATGGGGCAGGCTGGCAATCGCTTGAAGCCGCAGGTTTGCTTCTTCCGCCTTCTGTTCTTCCAGCGCCGCCAGCTTCAATTGTCCCAGGTTGCCGCGTGGCTTGCCGGTCGGCTTCTGAATGCGTATTTTCTCCGTGTTCGTAACCACGATATTGAACAGCGACCCGCGAATGATGGGGATGTCTTTTTCCCCGTCGCGTGTGAATGTCAGCTTGACCGACTGCTCAAACGGCGTGTAAAGGCGCGGCGGCAGGATTTTGGCGTAGGGAATTTGGGCGATCTCTCGCAGTGACTCCACGATAGTCGTTCCCGGCGCGAAGACCAGCGCGTTCTGCACAAAGTCGCCCTGGGGATATTCCATGCCCATTGCAAACTCGGTGGCAATAATTGTGCCAATGAGGATTGTTTTGCCCGCCCCCATCGCCAGCGCCAGGATGTAGCTAGGATAGGCCAGTGTCAGCGTCTCACGCAGGGCTTCCAGCTTGTGCGCGGCTACAAAGTCGTCATCCGTTTTTAGCCGTGTCAGCACTTTGTCCACACGGTAGTTGCACGCCTTGAACACCGGCAGGCTGATCCCCAGCGCCTCTAAATAGGCGTCAACATCCTCATCCGGGTCAAAAAACTTCTCGTATAAGTCGCTGATGTGAGCCGTTTTCTCAACGAGGCGCAGATACCAATAAACCTCCACCGCTTGAAGCTGAGGGGGCCGTAGGAACCGCAGCGACCCGGTTTCTGAGTCCCGCGCCCAATCTAAAACTTCACTGATAGCTGGGAAATCGGCACAGGGGTAGCTTTGTTTGCGCCATTCCTCCGCACGCTTCGCAATCTTCTCGTATAAGTGCATTCAATTCCCTTTGGCGTCAAGTATCAATTTCTATAAAGCGCAATTATACCCGTCTGCTTCTACGATTCTGTGTGAAAAAGTCCGTTCACTCATCAGAACAAATTGTGTTGCAGCAGCTCCTCCGGCATCTACGCAAGGAACAAGGGCTGCTGCAGCGCGAACTTGCGAGCAAGCTGGATAAGCCAACCTCGTTTGTGTGCCGTTTCGAGAAAGGGAGCGTCATGCTCGATATGCCCCAGCTCAGACAAGTCGCTCACGTTCTTGGGCTGACGCTGCCTGAGCTGGTTGATCGCTATGAAAACGAGATTGAGCGTCAAGTCAATCCCGATGGGCTGATTTAGCAACGCCTGACAATGCCTCGAACTCCGGGAACAAAGCCTTGCCAACTCTCTGAAAAACTTTTTGAAGCTTAGACCCAGTGCATTTTATGCCTTGCTCAGTCTGCAATCTATTCGATAACTTCTGCCAACGCTGTTTAGACTCAGGGCCAGGAGCAGCGTTGTCCAGCACGAATTGGAACAAATCTATATCTTTCTGAGGGGGCATCGCACGTTTTCGTGCGCCTTCGGCACGTTTGTCTCGCCAGTATTGAGCAAGTTCTTCCGGCATCACCCAGGGCTGGACCATCAATCCCATTGGCCCAGCCGCCCGAAAACGCTCCCCATCCCAGATCACGTCTTCCTCAGCACCGTTGTATGTAGCACGTATTGGCGTGTATTGAACCTCACGCCCTGTAACCGGTTCCAAGTCGGGCGCTATTCCCGTAAGCAGGAACCGCAGGGCGTCCCACAAATCTATCCGGTAGGCATCTGACAGGAAATCAGCCGTGCTGAGAGCCTCGCTGATGACTGAGTAACAAAGTGACTCCACCCTGCGATCACTGCCTCTTCTTTGATAATACGGGACATTGGCGGGGATCAAGCCAGTGGAAGAAGGCCGATAGCTCACTCGTGAATACAGAGTTTGCGCCAAAACTTCTTCCGGTCCATTTGGCTCATAATCTTTATCAACCTTCTTCGTCACTGTTCCCCCGTCAGGCAGAAGCATCTCAAACTCGGCCTGGACCTTTTGACCCCCATTGCTTTCTGGGTAAATTAGCCCGCTATTTTCAACCAAATGCCCCACTGCGTTCACGGGAAGGATGCCCATTTCCTCGAAGTCATTAAATGACATTGTCGCCAGCATGGAGGCGGTCAAACACTCCCAGCATTCCTGCTCGCCCAGCAACCTGCCCTCTGAGAACGCCTCTCTGAACCGCTGTACGTGCCCATCCTGCTCCATATGCCAAGCGAGAAACTTCGAGGCGGCGGCGGCCAATCCTATGTGTTTTTCCTGCGCCTCTATTGGTAACTGCTTCACAACTTCCTTCTGGGGCAGCACTTCCTGCGTGCTACCTTCATTCGACTGCTGTTTGCTGGGCTGCTTGGCCTCAGTCAAAAGGCGATTGTGGTCTCTAACAACCGCAGCCTCTAATGCACGAAAAACATCATCTAACTGGTCAGCTACTAGAAGAACCAGGTAGAATGGATAAGACTGAGGAGGCTTATCCATGTCTACGAAAAAATATCATGTTTCTTTGACCGAAGCCGAGCGCGAAGAGATGCTGCGCCTGAGCAAGTCTCAGCGCCA
>JAABUK010007546.1_pt1 | contig 15655 bp, 15 predicted proteins | sample 5559141 | NCBI WGS metagenome assembly JAABUK01 (sample SAMN10711869, study PRJNA513367) | rock metagenome | isolation source: Antarctica rocks | place: Antarctica: Victoria Land, Pudding Butte nord | collected 2016-01-03
TGAGCAGGTACCTGTGTAGTTGCCTTGCAGCATATCCCCAACAGGGGCTCCATCTAAGTACAAGTCAAACCCAGTGGTCATGTCAGCATGGGTACTGATGGTGACCATGTGCCAATTGCCATCTGCCATAGGGTTTGGGTTGCTGCTGACGCTAGGGTTGACATTGTCAGATACCAGCCCATCAGAGTCTAGGTAGATCTGCTGTGCGCCACTGGTACTGTTATCTTCATCGTTTGTGTCTTTGATGACTGCCCTGACCACACCATACCTAGGATGCTGCTCCTCTGGAACATAGATTGAGATCTGCATAGCACAAAGTATATATGTCAGTATATGAAACGGTCTAGGTAAACCCTGAACTCTCAATCTACAAACCCTACAGACCTGCATAGCATAAGCCAGACTGAGCACATAGCAGCCTTGTTGTCTACTAGTTGGTGGCATTGGTAATGCACGTTACAGTCTTGATTGCACTTGCTCAGATGTGAAGCAGCAAGCTGCTTGGTCGGTGCTTCTCCAAAGTGTTCTGCTGTCAGTGAAGCTTGAAAACAGCACATGCAGACATGTGCCTGCAAGGCATTGCTACCACATGTCATCAAACATTCTGTGCATTGCATGCAGACCTTCCTCTCCATGCAGCTCCACCACAAAGCTAGGATCCGCAGAGACACCTGTCATCGATCATGCGTGCACAACACGCTCGTGCGATTCATGTCATGCTGTGAAGAAAAATGTTTGCAGTTACCTGGTTTGGCCCCCATTCACTGCCATCTGGATCACCCATGTGACTAAATAGGTACTGAAACAGCTCCCCAGTGGTGTTGCCTGCTTTGAACCATAGATTGATGGTGAAGGATACAGGGCCGTCGTCTAGGGTTGCATAGTAGGGTACTGGCGTCAGCCACACTGTGCTGCCCACACCCTGCACAGCAGCAGAAGCCCTAAACCCCAGGCTGCAGTGGCTTTGGCGATTGTCCCTGCAGTACTGACGTGTTGCTCAACAGGACTGCAGTGTTGGCCGCGTATGTGTGCTACCAACAGTGCACAGCTGAACCCACAGGCTGCAGTGACTGTGGTGACAGCCTCTGAAACACTAAAGTGATACTCAACTGGGCTGCAGTGTTGACTGTGTACGTGTGCTGTCAATACTGCAGAGCTTGTCACTTGCAAGGCATTTGCTAGGAAACATGTGCTGCCTGAGAACAGAGCTGGAGCTGTTACTCAACAGGGGGGTAGTATGGCTGCATACGTGTGCTGCCAATGCTCACTTGCAAGGCATGTGCTGGGAAACAGAGCACATGCTGCCTGAGAACAGAGCCTAGCATACTTATGTCCAGTTTCCACAGGACAGCTTGTCACGCAGCCTTTGCAAGCTGCAGCTGCGGCCCTGTATTAGCACATCTGTAATACTAGTGTAATGCAGCTGTATGCAACTGCATGCAACTGTATGGTACTATACGCAGCTGTATGCAAGAGTATGTAGTGCAGCAGCTGGCTGAGATGCATCAGGCCAGAAGCTTACGCTAGTGCACTGTAGAGTGCGGCCGAAGGTGTCTGGGTCCTCCACAAACGTGGCATTTATGCCTCCACCAGAGTACATGAAGCCTCCGTCTAGCAGAGGGTCATTCATCAAAGACCCATCTGCAGACATCAGTCAAGTCAGCCAACAACGCCATGCAGGGTTTTGGCAGAGATGCAGAGCAAAGAATGCTGTTGGCCTGAGTTTCTGCTGAGGGCTACCCTTGTTCACCTGCATGCTTTCCTTTATGTGCATCAGACATGAGCGGTTGTTGCATCCCATACAATACCAACCTGGCAGCACACATGGTAGGTAGTGCCAACTTGCCTGTGAGTTGATTGGAAGGTCATTGAGTGTTGTGTGCATATTTCGGTATTGAGAATTTGAGCAGGTGAGTACATTGTTTCTGTACAGTCTGATTGCAATCAGCTGGAGATTTGAAGACTTGTGCCTTGATTGATGATGTGCTGAATTGTGCCGAGGGAGCGCATGCGCTCGCCTCAGCCTACCATAAATTATTCCGTAGACACACCCACTTGGAGTAGTCTTACTCAGAGCCGCAGGCTAAGTGCAAGGCGAGCAGCTAGAATAGCTGGTTGGCCGTCCTGATCACCAACCCAGCCCGAACAGGTAAGTATGATTCAACTTGCAATGCAGAGACAGAATATAGTTTGTTACAACTAGATGGCAAACCCGCAGGTATGGGATGAGCCAAAACCCTGACGGAACCCTCAAACTGCAATGGAGGGTTGAAGAGCCTGGATGTGGGCACCAAGCTCAGTGCTGCATCAAGATGCCTGTTGATTCATGAGCCTGGTAAAGCATGTATAATACATGACCTGGTTTCTGCACCTAAGAGGCATCCTTCATGCAGTAATCCTGCACATATGATACAGAAGAACAGCATGCAGTCATTGCCCACATGTGTCACAGAAAATAGGCATGCTGACCACAAGAGCAGTCAACAGCGCATACAGACCTGACAAGGGGAAGAAGGCAGCTGGAGTGGGAAGGCTGGCCAAGGTGGCATTGGATGAAGTGTTGGGGGGTAACTCTGGGTATGGCTGGAACATGCCCTCCCCTTTCACTGCACCACAGAAACCACTCTGAGACTTGTTGCTGCGGGCACAGTCTTGATGGTGCTCACAAACTCAACAAGTCATTTGTGTCATGCTCAGTCAATCTGTAACACATTGCATGTTGTGCAGACAGGCTCGCATCTAGCAGACAACAATCAGAGCAGAAACTACTGAAGTTTTATCCCAACTCAAATTGCTGGCAGATGCCCTCTGCAGTCTGACAGCAGCGCAAGTAATCCTGTACTTCTTCAAGGTGTGTATATGATCTTTCTCCTACCAAATGGGTCTTGGTGACCGCTTCATCACTGTGCACTGAGTCTGGAATCAGTGATGACGTGAATCACCTATGCATGCCATGCACACAACAGATGCTACCATGTAACATGCTTGAGAATTGCTGGCAAGCGCAACATGCAATGTTGTGCACACTTTGCACAAATGGCTAGAGAGCCTTACCAGCTGCTTGCGTAAGAGGCTGAATAGCAGCCGTTAAAGAGCCAATCTGACTTCCATTCACGCCCTGAAAAGCAGTCATCACACTCAGAAATTTCAACTGCCATAGCTCTTGCATGCTATATGCTCTTATCTTTGGTGCCTAAGAGTGTCAGCAGGCCGCCCTACTTGCCACATTGTGTTGCAATAGCTGCGCATTGCATCACAGCTGCAATTGTGTTTTACTGATCTTGTCTGCTTGATGCAAGTAGACATGTGCCCATGAAATACACTTGCCTCTGCTGCAAATGACCCAACTTACTAACAGTCTGCATCTGGCACAGCAAGCTGCATACCTGATGGAAGAGTGCAAGCACTTGCGAGTAGTTCAAAGCGTTGTCATATATTGACAGGTGGCTCAGAGCCCCATCATAATTTCTGGGGATGGTGGAGTCTGAGTGGTCACACAGCACAATCTGGCCATCCAGTTGCATGGGACGGCCGCCATCACTGCCTGTGAACACACTGCCATTTGCCCCTGCATGTCACCACAGTTCATGCTGTTGCTTAAAGAGTCTCAGCCAGTCAGCAACCGACACACTAGGGCCCAAACTTGAATTAAGTATTGCAGACTTGGGCCGTACCACAGGGCCTCATCTCATATAGTCGTGTCTTGCCTTCTTATGTTATCGTCTTTCTCGCAACACCTCAAACAGGCGAGATGACGTCCATCTGTGTGTGCAGGTACTTGATGTGAAGGAGCAGCCAGTCATTGCTGTCATCTGTTTTGGTGTTGAGTCACAGCTTGCACAAGGCAGCAAGGTCAGACCAGACCGCTGGTGTACTCATGCTGTAATGCAATGAAGGGGCCATGCATTCCTCACCTACGTAGAACTGATCAGCTGCTTGGTACGCCACCTGCGTACCGTCCAGAGACATAACGTAACCTTGCAGACCTGATACATTGTTGGATAGGGTTGACAGGGTGAGCATATGCCATAAGCCATCTGCCAGGAAGTGTCTGCCCCAAGCAGGTGGACCATCTGCCAAGCTCTGATAGTTGACCCCAACTCGGCCGTCTGAGTCAGTGTACGAGCCTCGGTTAGATGTGTCAGTGGAATCTTTGACCAGGGCTCTGATTACGCCGTAGGCTGGATGACCTGTTTCTGGGTAGTACAGCCGGATCTGTAGACCAGAAGACGCATAGATTCGATGCCCTGCCTGATCTCACAGTTGCAGCAGTCGCAGTCAATCAGGTTGAGTCATACAGCCATGATCTGAGGCAATGTGTCTGGAGATGCCACTGTAATCATGCAAATTGATAAACAGCAGCAAGGGGAAGAACCAGATGTGCACAGCATAAGACTCTCCACATTGTGATCATCACGAGGCAAATGCATCTTGAGCAAAACAGTCGCACCTGATTTGCTGCATATGGGCAAGCTGTGTAGTTATAGCACTGAGTGCTGTTATGGCTGTACAGGTACTGGAAGCTGGTGCCATATTCAGAAGAGGGCTTGAACCAGAGGTTGATTGCCCAGGGGCCTTGAGTGCCGTATGGTGCACCTGGTAACTCCACCCTGCTGGTGTTTGCCTGCCACAGCGAGCCACACCATGTCAGCAATGCCATGTGATCAACCAGGAACAGCTCGGTCATCGGCTTTTGCCGTCACGAAAGGCTTTACAATCATCCTGTTTTGTAGACATTGTTAGAGCAGTCTTGAGTACATCACAGGATGCGAGGTGATCTAGCAGGCACAAGAGGCTGTAACAGCACCCCATCAGAGACTTGCAAACATGTACACAGCAGCATATGGTGAAGGTGCTAAGTGATGCTCATGCATGCAGAGTCTGGTTGACATGTAGCAGAGACCTTCAGCAGACAATTGTTGACTAGCAGGACTGCCACTTGCCAACATCAGCAGAGTTGATCAAGACACAAGTGTGAGTGTGTTTTGTTTGCAAGTTGCTGAATACCTTTGAGCACTGCAGCACAATTCCTGCATCTGCATCCTGCACCCATGTATGATTGTGACCAATGCCAGCAAAGTAGGAGCTGCTGGTGTTGCCATGACCAATGAGGTCTCCTGCAAGTAGAAGCAGCACAGCATTGGCAAGCATATGCAGACCATGCAGATGTGTCGCGTGCAACCGCAAATTGACACCAGATCAATGTCAAGAGCTGTGACTTGCCTGTCAGTGGAAACACAGCAACTGCTTCAGGGATGCCTGAAGAGGCTGGTGCCTGTACACAAAAGAATCAGCTGCTATTGTTTGCTCACTGGTTTGGCTGCATCAGCATTGACACGACCAAGCAGGCTGCTGACCGTATCTGTGTCCAGAAGAGAGCGGTCGTGACTGGCAAGGAAGCTTGCTTCCAGCGGACTGTGAAAGGCCGCCGCTGCTTCTTGAGGAGAACTCAAGGCGATGAAGGCAAGCGCACATGGCAAAAAGATGCAGAGGCGTCCGTGGGCAGCCGCAGGCATAGCACTGACAGACCGCAGCAAAGTTAGCTGATGGAGGTACCCCAACTGCCCGCTGCAGAGCACCGCTGACTTTTGCAGAATCTGATACCCAGTGTCCAGCCTTAGCTGCGGCGATTTTTGTGTTGAGCCTTACGGAGCAGAAGGCAGAAGAAAAGCCTGCCGTATGAGGTCAGCTCATGGCCTCGTAGTCATCGTGGGTCCTCTGACAGACTCGCTGTGCTTCCGTCAGGCCTCATAGGCAGGTCCACGGGACTATTCCAACAAGATCTCATGTCTTGGAATACTCAAAGGCACATGTGTGTACACGTCGACAGCCGTTAGGGCATCGGCCATGCAAATCACATTGCTAAAGACGGTAAGAGGAGGTATGAGACCATCTGATGGTTCATGTCCATGGGAAGAAGGCTTGGTGCTCCTGTAGTAGTGAGAGAAACATCAATGGAGTCCCTTTTTGGAGGACATCTGTAAAAATTAATTGAAGTTTGCTCACTGAGACCTGACAGTTTAACAGCGTCAGCTTTGTAGAGCCAGGTTGCATCACAAGATGTTGGAGCCTGTAACCTAGCTGCAAGTGCTGCCGGGCTATAGGATGGGCTCTTACAGCTCGTAACGATTATCGTTGAGCACCAGTGTATTTTCATCTGCAAGCTCATGCGTTCAAGTTCAAACAGTTGACAAGCTGCTAAGCAGGACAAGATACAGCGACAGCTTTGCAATGTCCATCTGTACAGAAACATGCTGCACACCAGCTCAAGCCCTTGATGAGGACACACGATTCTTCAGTGCATCTGCTCTGGACTGAGCAACCTTGTTGTCTGGGGCATAAGCAAGTGCTTCTTTGTAAGCCTTATATGCGTTTTCAAAGTCTTTGACCTTCTCACAGGCATCTCCTAGGTTGTTCCAAGCTGTGACATACCCCGGTTGCAGGTCCACTGCCTGTCTGTAAGCTGCTTGTGCCAGCTCGTTCCTTTCCATGTTGAAATATGCAAATCCAAGTGCGTTGTACACCTGTCAACACAGCAGCATTCAGTGAGCTGTCATTCCTTTACATTTCATTAGGCACCACATGATGGAGCGTTTTTGGAGCAAGGAGAGACAAGGCAATCAGTCAGTGGGACGTTGTGAGTGATACATGTTGGCACAAATGTCTTCTACCAAACACAGTTTTGGTTGCTCAGATGCAGGCTGCTAATGTCAATATCAGCTTCTGGGCCAGTGTGCTCTCATGCTCTTGTGCATGCTAAAGCTCCCGCCAACAGTTGCACATGACCAGTGAGCTGCACTCATGAATCATGTGATATAGATGACAATTTGATGATGGACGTACCTGTGCTAGCTCATCTGGCTCGCCATTCCAGGTCTTCTTTGCCTTTTCTAGGTTCTTAGTAGCTTGCGTGAACAGCTTCTTCCTCAGCAGGATGACGCCCAGTTCAAAGTAATCCTGCACAGTTATAAGAAAGTCTGTTGCCACTGACACCATTGCGTGACTTGGCCAGCAACAAATTGTACCACTTTGAGAGCGCACTGCTGGCTCTCTTGAGCACTTGTATGCCAAATCAAACTAGCAGAGGAAGCAGGTGTCATCAAGAAGCACATTAAGGTCATTACAGGCTGCATGAGCACATTGCCTGACATACCTCACAAGTTGCATCCTTTTGTCGCACCCGGTCACCTAGTGTCTTAGCTGCCTCTTCAAGCTCTCGCCTGATCAGCACCTGCAGTGGTTGTATATTTATATCTCATCACGATGGCAAAAGTGCGTTAGCATGGCACTGATTGTATTGTGGTCAGGTGTACCTGTCTGACCACTAAGTAGGCACCAACCACCAAGAAGCCCAAAAGTGTCACTAAATAGACTAACTGAACAGGAGCTTCCAAGCCTTCTGCTAGATCTGCCACCTGTGTGGGTTGGATTGTTGCCAAGACTGATGTGCTGCAACACTTGTGTGCTGTGCGCCGCCTTTTGCAAGGCTGGCCACTAGCACCATATGTAGCTCCCAAAGTAGGTCCTGTACACAAAAGCTCATGACAACATAGATGCAAGGTTGAGCCTTCGACAGCCAACTTGTCAGCTGACAATGACCAGGTGAGCACAGTTGCTCTGAACAAGCAACTTGTTTTACCTGCAGGAGTGTCTCTCAATGTACACAAAGCTGCTAGCGGGCGCATTGACATATGGCTCCGACTGTGCGATTGAAATGCTGCAAATTTCCGCCGTAAAAGGCATCCCGGGCAGCTGGAGAGTGACGCTTGTGCAGCAGCCTGCCCGACCATGAAGGATGCAGCTGAGCTCAGTTGCCTCTTAGCAGTCTGCAAAGCCGAGCTCGATAGATTGGTATGACAGTGTGAGGCCAAAAGATGGAAGAAACAGCGGCAACAGGAGCGCAGCGAAAGTGCAATCCGTATGCAACACCCATCCAGGTTTCCGATCAAGTTTGACCGGATTTGCAAGGTTGACTAGCTGTTGTTAGGCGGAAGGCCTGAACGACTCTCTGCCCGACGACAAGAGACTATGAGAACACTCTTCAACGCAATCGGTGTTTGCGAAATTTGTGGTGTGTCAGCAAGTACGATCCGAGCTGTAGAGGCGAGCAGCTGACAACCTGTACAACGCCCAACATTCAAGATTTGACAGCTTCAGCACGGTAGCGTTTGCTACAAGCATCTAAGCGGGGCGATGCGCATACAGCTTCAAAGCAGGAACTGTGGCAGCTCCTTGAGACACTGCAAAAAACCTGCTGTGTATTCCCACCAACTTGGCAGAAGGCGGTGTCTCAGGTCTATGACAAGGTCACAAATATCACATGATCGCAGAGAATCTATAGCATTTGCTGGTACGTGCAAGGCTTACCCGAGTCATGGACACTGCCTCCTCGGCACTATTGTATGCACAGCACGCTGTATGCTCATGACTGCGCTCATGTGCAGGCTCTAGATGTGACAGTGTCCAAGCAGAACCGCATGAACAACAGGTATAACTTGCGCAGCTTGCACCCTGGTAACTGTTCTTGTGCAAGCAACATGCCCAGGCAGCTACAGCTGAAGACAGCACTTGTTGTTTGCCTAGTCACAGATTGTGCCATATTGTATTTCCTTCTCACTATGCAGCAAGCACAAGGGTTTGTACATGCTGCACCATTTACATGCTGCATCACATGTTACACGCTAGTCAGAACAGCCACTCAGGGTCATTGTGTCACTCTGCAGTATGTGCAAGGCATATCGCCTACACCTACGCCCAGGATTCAGGATGACCAGCGTGGCCCAGCAGGTGCCCCTCTTTGGGTTGCAGGCTTGGCACTGGCAGCAGGCCTTGCATGCTCTATTGCCTGGCGGTCAATGTTTGGCTCCTCGCCTGACAACAGGTGACCAAAAGTCATTGTACCTACAAATCTAGTTATTCTGATCCATTGTGCATCTGCAAGTGCCTGCAAGGACTGCACATAGCAGACTCAGCTATGCTGACTCTTCTCAGTAGCGGTCGCAGATCTCGTTACACTGAGACAACGTACATCAGTCTTGCAGCATTGCTGTGGTCCATTAGCTTGTGTCGTCTCCTCCCTGTCATCCATCTCTCTTGCCGTGTGTGCTGGGTTTGCAAGCTCGCGCAGTAACTGCCTCGCATGACGATTCTGTCAATTTCTGCTGCAGTCAGAGGGACAGCAGGTATCAGCAGGACCCACGAGCAGAAAGGGCTCCCAGAGACTCCATCAGAAACCTGCCCCAGTCTGTTGCAGCAACCCTGTCACAGGATGAAGCGCAAGAAGCACCATTTCCCAACAGCCTGTCGGCAATGAAGACACTGCCTGTGGAAAGTAACACAACATCACTGGAGGCAGACGCACGTGCAATTCAGAGCCGCCTTGCTGACCAGCGTAGCTCTTATGACAAACCTGCAGATGCGAAGGTCACCGATCTGGACAGCGCAAGCTCGCTGAGTCAGCCACAGAAGACACAGCCTCAGAAGGATCCTAGTGAACAAAAGCCCAGGTCTGATACGCCTCCTACAGAGGCCACAGCTGCACAGACGAACAACGACAGTACTGCTTCTGATGACTCAGCTCAGGTTGATGGCGTGCAAGACCATGACAGCAGCCTGCCAGCCCCACAGAGCATGTCTGCTGAGGACCAGACCTCTCCCAAGACTGATCTTGACGCTCCTGAGCCTCAAGCTGCTACTACCAGTGAGAGCACCAGTGACAGCAAAGCAGCAGCTGTTGAGCCGGCAAGTGGTGGTGCTGTCACCGGCTCCACAGACACCTTTGGCACGGCAAGTGACAGCAGCGTTCTGCAACCAGGCACTGCAGGTGAAGCAAGCACTGCGCTGGATGCTGAATCAGCTGATGAGGATGACACCAGAGCAGCGAGGGAGGAGCTGCATGATCTCATCTCAAGCAGCAATGATGATGAGTCTGACATCCCAGCTGCCTTCAAAACCTTTGACTCGAATCTGCCAGACGAGCCAGAGCCAGATGCCAGTCAGCAGGGCCCAAAGCTTTTTCAATCAGCCCCAGAAACCGAGACCAGTCTGCCCAAACCCCAAGGCCCCAATGCAGATGGCAGCAGCCCCGTAAGTCAACCACAGGAAGCTGTGACTAAGCCAGATGGTGAGTCACAGGACTCAAGAGAGCAGGTGCCTCCTGGAGAGGGACCGTCAGGATCCCAGGAGCGCTATGAAGACCAAGAAACCAACTCTGCACTGGCCGAGCTGGGCTCACGGCGGCCACTGTCTGAGTTGGATGTGGACTCACTCCCTGGCGGTGCATCAACATCTGCACAGACTGACAAGTCAGCCGTCTCCAAGCAGCTCAGCTCACGCGCTGAGCCCGCCGGAGCGAACTCGCAAGCTGAGGTGCAGCCTGCTGAGACCAGAGCGCAAATTGACTCCCAGGCTGAGTCCAGCCAGACAGCAAGCTCACCTCAGCTCGAGCGCGACACAGCAAAAGAGAACGAGGAGGCTGGAGATGAAGATGCAGCTCAGCTGCGGCAGCGCATGCAGCAACTGCGGCAGGCCATGGCAGACAAGGAAGCTGCTCTGGAAGCTGCCCAGGGGCAGCCGCCGCAGCAGCTGAGCAAGCAGCAGGAGTCTGACCTGGCAAATAAGGAGTCTGCTCTGGTGGATGCTCTAGCAGCTGCTCAGAGCCAGCAGCAGCAGCAGCAGGAAACTGAGTCAGACGCCTCAAATGTGACTCTTGAACAGCCGGGTCAGCTAAGAGAGGAGCAGCAGCAGCAGCAGCAGGAACCTGAACTTGGTCCTGGCAAATCTGCTCGTGTGGTGCCACGTCCATCTGGGTCTGCAGAGGCTGCCACCATATTCCTGGAGAGGCCTGGTGCTGCTGATGACTTGCGCAGTTACCCCATCCAACCTGACCAGCTGGAGGAGTCTGATGATGAAGATGAAGGCATTGATTTGGTGGCGCTTGCAGCAGGTAACGTGCTCTGCAGAGTGAATGTGTCCTTGCTGAGCTTGATGTTTGCCTCCTTCTGACTTGTTAGTATGACAGCTGCGCCTGCGCTAGAACTGCTGTTTTTAGCACAAACGTAACATCATCAATAGGCTCCCTGGCTACAGATCTTGCGTTTTTCTGAGTCATGTTGTTTGCATGTGACTGTGCTGCTGAGAGCGCTGTTTGCACGCGTGGGTTTGAAAGCTGCTTCAAGTCTGGTCTGCTTGCCTTGCATGCTGACATGTTGCAAAAGGCTAGATGTACACCATATGTCAATACAGTAGTGTAGTGTGTACCTGTTCAGCCATTGACATTGACAGCTGAGTTTGCCCATTTGCTGCAAAGTCAGCACAGGCATGACAGCTATTGCATCCAAAGCGAGCAGCAATAGTTTTGTGTCAGCATTGTGCAGTAACAACAAAATTGAGCCATACTCCTGGCTTTGGCCTTTGTTGGGGATCCCAGCACCAATGAAAAGCTACTCAGCACCCTGAGCTCATGACTGGCGAGTCTGAGTGTGTGACCAAGACTGCTGTTTGAGCTGATGAGTTGGGGTTGCAGGTGCTGTGTTGCCTCACCCTGACAAGGCTGAGACGGGCGGGGAGGATGCCTTCTTTGTGAGCAGCCATGGGCAAGGGGCCTTTGGGGTGGCTGACGGGGTGGGTGGCTGGAACTTGGAAGGGGTCGACCCCTCCCGCTACTCTAGGTCTGCCCCAATTCCCTCTCCCCCCCCCGCTGCATTGGATGACAAACCTGGCCTAGTGTGCTGTCCTGTCAGTCACATCTCCATGCAATGAGATTGGATGTTATGTGACTGCTTTAAAATGGGACCAAGCAGCGCTCAGATCAGGTCAATGAAGGATCTCTGCCAGCGGGTGTTGTCTGGTCAATGCTTGACGCTGCAGAGGCTTGTCATGATCTGGTGCATTGTCTGTTGCTGTCCATGTTGCTGATGCAGCACACAGAGCTGAGCTGCCCACTCAAGGGTAGGCTTCGTAGTTGTCTTACCAGAACAGCCTCAGCTTGGCTTACAGCAGCAGCAAACACAGCAAACAGCATCAGACTCTGTCTCTTGCTTTGAGTAAGTTGTTGGTGCAGCATGTACAGCAGGCAGTCCTGCAACTGCAGGCTGACTGCAAACACAGCTCTTTTTGCTGTTTGCATGACAAATGTGGCCCTCCTTAACTTGACACAGCAGGAAGAAAGAAAAGAAAAGAAAAGAAAAGAAAAGACTAGACTAGAAAAGACTAGAAGACACTACGCCTTTTGGCGTCAATTTAATGAGAAGCCAAGTATTATGCCGGGCTGCCTATGCACAGCAGGCAGAAACACAAACAGTCACGTGTGCTTGGTGGTGCTGCTCAGGCTGCTGATGGAGCATGCAGAGCAGGCAATCCTGGAGGGCAAGGGCGACTGTGAAGATGGTGCGAGGGATGTGGTGGGGCTGGCGCATGACAGCATCAGCTGGCTGGGGGAACAGGAGGGGGCCGTCATTTTGGGCAGCAGCACCATCTGCTTGGGCCTGGTGCGCCCTGGTGGCCTGCTGGAAATGGCTAACGTGGGGGACAGCGGCTTCAGAGTCATCAGAGGGGATGAGACTGTCTTTGCTAGCGAGGTGAGCTGCTTACAGGGCATCAATCAATCATCACTCAACCAACCAATGAATCACTCAACCAACCAATGAACCGATCAATTAATCGATCAACATTTTGCTTTATGTGCTTGAGTGAGCATCTCTTGTTCAAGTCTGATACAACAGATGAGATCATGACATCTGCGCAATCAAAATGGCATTTGAACCTGGCTAGCAGCGATCTCTCCCACTTGTTCTGCCTGTACATTGCACCACTGTCACTGCGCTTCATGAGATCTGCAACTGGGTCATCAACAAGTCATTGCAGCATCAGTGTCACTATGCTTGAGGCAGCTTTGCAAGTCTTGTTTTGTGGTGCAGTCGCAACAGCACAGCTTCAACATGCCCTTCCAGCTGGCCTGCCCAGGGCCGGACCAGTACAGTGACACCTGTGAGAGTGCCACAGTGTATGAGCTGGAGCTGGAGCCCGGTGATGTGGTTCTGCTGGCCACTGACGGTGTGCTGGACAATATGTGGGATGAACAGATCGCCCATGTCATCCACAAATGCCTCAGGGTGAGTAAAGCACCCCTCCTCATGCACATACACTCAAGAAGACGAAGAAGGATTTGACAAGATTCTGCCAGCCAACATGGCAGATCATTCGTGCCAATCATGGCAATCATGTTCAAATGTACATGAAATGCACTCACATCATGCGCATCTTATGCGTACATGCATAAGCACCTTGTGTAGACTGAGTGCATTTCTAGTCTACACAAGGTCCTTATGCATGTATGCATAAGATGCGCATGATGTAAGTGTACATGCCTTTGGATACACACTCTGCCTAGATTTCAGTCCTGGTTACACTGCTGCGGGTCAGTTTGCAAAGCCTTGCAAAGACATGCACCTGCTCCCTCTTTGACACTGAATGCCTGTCTGCATTCTGACGCTTGCTGCCCTTTGATCACAGGATGGACAGCGCTCTGTGGCAAAAGCACAGGAGTGTGCTCGCGCAATTGTAGAGGCTGCTCAGGAGAACAGCTTCAATCCCAAGTTCAGGTCGCCGTGGGTGGTGGAGGCTGCCAGGGCTGGTGTGCTGCCTTGGTGGCAGCGCTTCAAACCAGAGGGCGGCAAGGTTGATGATTGCACTGCAGTTGTGATCTGCATGGAGCCTGCTTCTGCTCTGCAAGGATCTGATGCACGGCCTACAACAGCTGGCAGCTCTGCTGCAGTCACAGCAAGGTAGCAGCAGATGATCAAGTGGTGCGCCGGTTATGATGTTACTGTATGGTCAGAGTAGCAGTTGTGCATAGTGTATGTTTGTGTGGATATGTTGGACTGCTTTGCGTTTGTAAAAAGTGTTAGGAACAGGACCCCAGGTGAGGTGATGATCACGGACAGCATGTTCTAATTGCATCAGCAGCTTGATTGTGTGAGATTAGAGTGTCATGAGCTGGTGTGTGCAGCTGTGTGATGTGCAACCAAACGCTTTTATATGTTTGGTCATCAGACTGTATTGAGATTTCTGTATTCTTGACCTCACCCTCTTCACAAAACTCGACAAGTTTTGATAACTTGCGTCTAGTGCTGTGCCAGCTTTGTTGGCGCATGTGTGTTTACTGTATTGACAACTGAGATATTTGTTTGATATAGACAATATGTTGCAAAGCCGCCGGACTCTCATAATAGTCAAAATGCTGCTAGATGCGCATGCGTTGGCTTCATGTCGGACAATGCAGATAAAACTGAGACATCTGCTGTCATCATTGACTAGTCCTGTCAAATATGGAAGCATTTTGAACAGTGCTGCAAGGGTGCAGCCGGCAACATTGTTCAAACATGTGCAGTTTAGTAAGAGAAATTGTAGAAATAAAGTCATGAAAAGAAACAGATCTCTTGGTAGGAGTTCTGTGGTGCAGAACTTGGGCACTCCTGCTACAGAGTCCTAAGTTAGTCTCGCTGACTTTGGCAACTTCCAGCGTCTCAACTGGGAGGGCAAACATGCATCACTGCCCTCGACAACAGCTTGAGCCACCAGCTTTCCCAACCAAGCATGATACACCAGACCACGCGCACCAAGCCCACCCACAATCCACCGCCTGCAGGTGTCATCACATCACAAGTGAGTGTATGCAAGCATGCACATGCTGAAAGACATGCCTGCACACATTGCGTGCTCTTGCAAGACAGAAAGCTGGCTCTCACATGGCAGCCAGCAAGCATGCTTACTCTGTGCTGTGGAGAAACACAGCAGGGGCATGCAACTATGCGTGTGTTAGGCCTGCATGGATGTTTCAGCAGTGAAAGCTGCAGGCAGCAAGGCCAGTAGCACTGCAAAGAAGACAGGAAATAGCTATTTACGGGGGTTCTTGGGTAGTTCGGTCAAGCAAGACACAAGAGCAGCGCACTGCTTGTCCTTGGGAGTCGAGGGGAGCTGTCCTGCCAGTGGAACAGCTCCATCAATTGTGTTCTGAGGGAGAGCTCTGACACCGGTCCTCACTCGCGCCACCTGTAACCACAGTAGCGTAGTTTGTACACTTCACACATGATGACTGTCTGTGGTATGGTTGGCAACACAAGACACAGCAGGTGCTGGTGCATGTTCTGATCCCCAGAGGTTGCAAATCACATGCTAGCTGGCACTGTTTTGGTGACAGAATGTCACCATCCTGCCCCACAGCAGCCCTTCTTGTATTGCTGCTGTGGGCAGCAAGACAAAGGCTGGCAGTCAAGCTTTGCGCTGACATCACTGGTCAAAGCACATAGCTAGTATGCTTGACAGTAGTTAATTGAAACAGATGACGTGGCCTGCAAAATCAATACTCTTACATTAATTGCATTGACGTGGACTAATAGCCACTTGATGGTCAGGGGCTATGATACCATGTGCTGCTAGGCATGCCCGCTGGCTGCCATCAAGTTCATTCATTCATTCATTCGTTTGTCCATTCGTTCGTCTGTTCGTTCGTTCGTCCGGTTGTTCGTCTGTTCGTCGAATGCAATGAGTAGGGCCATCAAGTTGCGCATGATCGAAGAACACACAGCAAGCATACCTGCCAGGTGGAAGCAGGGCTCCACAGAGCTTCAGCCTTTGGTCTCAATAAGTTCTCGGC
>JAABUK010007547.1_pt1 | contig 15653 bp, 13 predicted proteins | sample 5559141 | NCBI WGS metagenome assembly JAABUK01 (sample SAMN10711869, study PRJNA513367) | rock metagenome | isolation source: Antarctica rocks | place: Antarctica: Victoria Land, Pudding Butte nord | collected 2016-01-03
CGCACGCATTCAGCGGACAGAACAGGAGCGCCGCATGACCCGTTTCGTGGGCACGCAAATGCTGTTGGCCTTTGCTGGAGCGGCGGCCGTAGGATTGCTGACCGGCAGCGTGTCGTCGCACGCCCGAGAGCGTACGGGCGCGAGACGGCCCCGGCGGAGTAACCGGCAGGCTTGCCACGTGGTCGTCGTCGGGGCCGGATTCGGCGGGCTGGCGGCCGCCACACGATTGGCAGGAAGGCCCGGCGTCGATCTCACCGTGATCGATGCCCAAAACCACCATCTCTTCCAGCCACTGCTCTACCAAGTCGCCACCGCCGCCCTGTCGCCCGACGACATTGCCTCGCCAGTCCGTGGCATTCTTCCAGCGTCACCGGACATGCATATCTTGATGGCCCGGGTGACCGGCGTCGACACCCAGGCACAGCGCGTGCTGTGCGACGGACAAGCCATCCCCTACGACCAGCTCATCATAGCGACAGGTTCGCGGCCCAGCTACTTCGGCCACGCTGACTGGGCGGCCCTCGCACCCAGCCTCAAGACGCTGGACGACGCGCTCGGGCTTCGCCGCCAGATTCTCGACGTGTTCGAACGGGCTGCGCACGCCGACGCCGGCGACCGCGAACGTCTGCTGACATTCGTGCTGATCGGCGGCGGCCCCACCGGCGTCGAAATGGCAGGCTCCATCGCAGAGTTGGCTCGCGACGTCCTGAAGCGGGATTTCGATTTGCCGGACACCAGCGCGCGCATCGTCCTCGTGGAGGCCGGGCCACGGATCCTGTCCACCTTCCCGCCGGACTTATCGAGTTATGCGGCTGCCGCGTTGCGACAACTGGGGGTCGAAATCATCACGGGAACCAAGGTTACCGCTATCGCTCCCGGCGAGGTGCATCTCGGCGAAAGACCGGTCGCCGCAGCCAGCGTGATCTGGACGGCGGGCACCGAGGCCACGCCGGTTGCCGAATGGCTGGGCGTGAAGCCCGCCCATGGCGGGCGTGTAGCGGTCGGTCCAGACCTGCGCGTTCAAGGCCACGCCGACATCGCGGTCATAGGGGATGCGGCTCTGGCAGTCGGCAAAGACGGGAAGCCGCTGCCCGGGTTAGCGCCAGTTGCCAAGCAACAGGGGCAGTTCGTGGCGCATGCGATCCTGCGCCGTCTCCGGGGACGGCCTGCACCGGGTGCGTTCACGTACCGGGACTATGGTTCGCTGGCCACGATCGGCAGAAACAAGGCAGTCGCGGAGTTCGGGGCGCTTCACATGACCGGATTCCTTGCCTGGGCGACCTGGGCCGTCGCGCACATCTTCTTCCTGATCGGCTTCCGAAATCGCGTGATGGTCAGCGCGCAATGGGCATTCGCCTATCTCACCCATGAGCGCGGCGACCGATTGATCCTCGGCCGCAAAGCCCGCCCCTAGAGAAGAGGCAACGAGTTTGTGCAGCGCGGTATAGCGAACATCGGAGCATGCATTGGCCCAACTCATTGAGGACTACGCGCTGATCGGCAACTGTGAGACGGCGGCTCTGGTCGGCCGCGACGGTTCGATCGATTGGCTCGGATTGCCCCGGTTCGATAGCGCCGCCTGTTTTGCGGCCCTGCTGGGTTCGCCAGAAAACGGACGCTGGTCGATCGCTCCCACGGACGGCTCGGCCCGGTCCACTCGGCAATACCGCGGCGACACGCTCATTCTCGAAACCCTGTTCGACACCGAAGCGGGCAGCGTCCGCGTCGTGGACTTCTTGGCCCGGCGCGAAGGGGCCACCGATGTCGTCCGTCTGGTGCAGGGCGTCCGGGGAACTGTCCCGATGCGTACGGAGCTGGTGGTCCGCTTCGATTACGGGTCCGTGGTGCCGTGGGTCTCTCATTCATCGGATCAGCTGCTTGAGCTGGTCGCTGGGCCTGATCGGCTGACCCTGGACACTGCGGTTCCAATGCGCGGCGAAAACATGCACACCGTCGGCGAGTTCAATGTTCGCACGGGTGATGAACTGGGTTTCACGCTCACGTGGACACCATCGTTCCGCCCCAGGCCTGTGGCGTTGGACAGGCATGACGCGTTGCGCCGAACGGAGGCTTTTTGGCTCGACTGGAAAGCACGCTTTCAGTCCACGGGCGACTTGGCCGATATCGTGCTTCGTTCCCTTCTGACCCTGAAGGCGCTGGCGCATTTCGAGACTGGTGGGATTGTCGCAGCCGCGACAACCTCGCTGCCGGAGCAGATCGGCGGCCCACGCAACTGGGACTACCGGTATTGCTGGCTGAGGGACGCAACGCTGACACTTTACGCCCTTATGCAGTCTGGATTCCTTGAGGAGGCCGCTGCCTGGCGGAAATGGCTGCTGCGAGCAGTGGCCGGTAGTCCGGATGACCTGCAGATCATGTACGGCGTTGCAGGCGAGCGTCGGCTGACCGAACACGAGGTGCCGTGGCTGGGCGGGTACGAGAACTCCGCGCCGGTGAGGGTCGGCAACGCGGCCCACGGACAGCGGCAGCTCGACGTCTACGGTGAGGTGCTCGACGCGCTGTACGTCGGTCGGTGTCTAGGTTTGGCGGAGGACGACTCGAGCTGGAGTCTCGAGTGCCAGCTCGTGACGCATCTGGAGACCATCTGGGACCAGCCCGATGACGGGATCTGGGAAATTCGCGGTCCGCGGCAGAATTTTACTCATTCCAAGGTGATGGCGTGGGTCGCCTTCGACCGCATCATCCGCTCCGCGCAGCAGTTCAAGCTCGATGGACCCGTCGCGCATTGGACCGAGCTGCGGGACCGCATCCACGAGGATGTCTGCCAGCATGGGTTCAATGAAAAGCTTAACTCGTTCGTGCAGTCGTATGGTTCGGACCAGCTCGATGCCAGCTTGCTGATGATCGCAATCGTGGGGTTCCTGCCAGCCTCGGATCCGCGCATCGCCAGCACGGTGGCCGCGATCGAGCGGACGCTGCTGCGCGACGGCTTCGTGCTCCGTTATGACACCGGCTCTGGTACGGACGGGCTCCCGCCAGGCGAAGGAGCTTTCCTGGCTTGCAGCTTTTGGCTGGCGGACAATTACGTGCTGCTGGGACGCATGGACGAGGCACGGGCGCTGTTCACCCGGCTCATCGCCCTGCGCAACGACGTCGGTCTGCTCGCCGAGGAATACGACCATGGCCGCAAACGCCAGGTTGGCAACTTTCCACAGGCATTCTCACACCTGGCACTGATCGGCACCGCGCATAACCTGCTCGACGCGTCCGGCCCCGCGCACCAGCGTTCCGCGAATACGTCCGCCACCAACCAATCCGCGAACCCTGGAGGCTTTCAATGACCGATGCTGCCGCCGATCCGAGGAATCCCTCAGCGCCCGCGCTGCCCGATGCCGCACGCCTGCCACATCCGCGCTACAGCCCGGTGCTTGCCGGTCAGCCCGCGCTGGTCACCGGCGCCAACTCTGGCATTGGCCGGGCGGTGGCGCTCGGCCTGGCTCAGGCAGGAGCCGATGTCGTGGTGAACTACGTGACGCATCCGGAGACCGCCGACGAGGTGGTGCGCGAGATAGAGGCGATGGGCCGGCGGGCGGTCGCCCTCAAGGCAGACGTCAGCAAGGAGGACGAGGTCGAGCGGATGTTCGCCACGGCGATCGTGCAGTTCGGCACTCTACATATCGTTGTCAGCAATGCCGGACTTCAGCGGGATGCGGCGTTCGACGAGATGACGATCGAGCAGTGGAACACGGTGATTGGCGTGAATCTCACCGGACAGTTCCTCTGTACGCGCGCGGCTGCCCGCGAGTTCAAGCGCCGGGGTGTCGTGGCGTCGGTGTCACAAGCCGCGGGTAAGATCATCTGCATGAGCTCGGTGCATCAAATGATCCCATGGGCCGGTCACGCCAATTATGCGGCGTCGAAAGGCGGCGTGATGATGTTCATGAAGAGCATTGCACAGGAACTGGCGCCGCATTTCATTCGGGTGAACAGCATCGCCCCAGGTGCTATCCGTACACCCATCAACACGTCCGCCTGGGACACGCCTTCAGCCTATGCCGACCTCATGACGCTGATCCCCTACAAGCGCATCGGCGAGCCGGATGACATTGCTCAGGCAGCGGTTTGGCTGGCGTCCGATGCAGCCGACTACGTTACTGGTGCAACACTGTTTGTGGATGGCGGGATGACACTGTTTCCAGGCTTTGCCTCCGGAGGCTGAGCCGGAACTGCGCATGGATGATACATTATGACAGACCGCCCGCTCTCGATCGACATCCGCCATCCGCTTGTACTCAAGGCGAACGACCTCGTGTTGCTGACTCGCGAAGACGGCAACATACCTCGAGAGTTTCCAGGTTTTGGATTGTTCTACCGGGACACTTGCTATCTCAGTGCCTATGTCTTGCATCTGCACGGCACAAATCCTTTGCTGTTGATGGCTTCCGATGCAGAAGGCATGGCGGCACAGATCGAGCTCACCAACAGCAAGCTCGCAACTGCAAACGGCAGCAATATCCCTGACCACAAGCTGAGCCTCAAGCGAACCTTGCTGGTGCTCGACGACGGGCCACTCTTCGTCGACACGATTACGGTGCGCAACTTCGCCGAAGACTCGATCGTGCTTCCGGTCTCGCTCGAATTTCAGACGACTTTCGAGAGCATGTTTGTCCTCCGTGGCACCCCGGAGGGGAAGCGCGGCCAGCTGTTGGCACCCGTGTGGGAGGACTCCACGCTTCGGTTCTGCTACGAGGGTGCCGACGGTATCCGTCGCAGCCTGCTCGTAAAGTTCTCGCTGCCTCCGATCATTGCGCCGCGAACAACCGAGCAGACCATCGCCCACTTTGAACTGTGCCTGGCGCCCCGCAACGCCCAGGACCTGATTATCACCTGCCGGGTTGACGAGCGTGCGAACGCAGATCTGGCGCCGTCGGTCGCCGCGTCGGTCGCCGCGTCGGTCAGCGCGGAGGCCATGCGGACGGCCAAGGAACAGGCTTCCGACCACTTGCTGGATGGTTACGCGCGCCTGGAGACCTCAAGCAGGGGCTTTGGCGAGGTTGTAGCCCGGTCCCTGTCGGACGTGGCCCTGCTTCAGGTGCGGCGCGGCAGCCATCGTTTCACCGCGGCTGGGATGCCGTGGTTCGTAGGCCTGTTCGGCCGTGACAGCCTGTTGCCCACCATCCAGTGCCTCGCCTTCAACCCCGACCTCGGCACCTGCACGACACGCGCGCTGGCGCACTGGCAGGGTCAAAAAAACGACGAAACCACCCGCGAACAGCCAGGCAAGATCCTGCACGAATTGCGCGTGGGCGAACTCGCGAACTTGCACGAGGTAACACAGACACCGAGTTACGCGTCCGTCGACTCGACGTTGCTGTTCCTCATCGCCATCGCCCGGCACGTGAACTGGACGGGCGACCTCAAGCTATTCCAGGAACTGCGCTCCAGCGTCGATGCGGCCCTGGGCTGGCTTGACCGCAAGCTCTCGGAGGGGAATGGCTACGTCACGTATGAAGGGCTGGCGGAAGGCGGCCAGCCGGTCAATCAAAGCTGGCGCGATTCCGGGACTGGCGTGTTGCGCAAGGATGGCGCCTATCCGGTCCCGCCCCTGGCATTGGTAGAGGTGCAGGGCTACGCTTTCCAGTCAATGACGCTGGTAGCGGGGCTGCTGCGCCAGGTTGGAGACGACGCGCATGCGGAGACGCTCGAGACAACAGCAGCAGATTTGCGCGCGCGCTTCCTGCGTGAGTTCTGGATAAGGGCGGAGGGCTGTTACTGCCTGGCACTGGAGAAAGATGGACGGCAGGTCGCATCCGTCACCTCCAACGCCGCTCAGGTGCTATGGACTGGAATCTCAAGCTCTGAGCATGCGGCGCAGGTCGCTGCACGCGTCATGCGGTCCGACATGTTTTCCGGTTGGGGTGTCCGCACGCTGTCGGCCGACCACGCCGCGTTCGACCCGCTTGCCTATCAGCAGGGCAGCGTGTGGGCGTTCGACAACGCACTGATCGTATCCGGCCTGCGCCGCTACGCCGAGGATGCGGCTGCCCTGCGCGTTACCGCCGCAACGTTGGACGCCGCACGAGGCTTTCCCCGTGGACGGCTGCCCGAATTCATCGCCGGAACCCAGCGAGAACCCGGTGATGGCCCGACCCATACACCGCGCGCGGACCCTCTACAGGCTTGGTCGGCAGCCGCAGTACCCTTCATGGTTACCGAATTGCTCGGTTTGCAGGCAGATGGCTTTGCTGGGCGCCTAACGGTGCGCCGCCCGTTGCTGCCCGATGGTGTAAATGAGCTCGCGTTGCACGGCTTGCGCGCAGCCGGCGGCACTGCCTCGCTTCGGTTCACCCGCCACGGCGACGCAGTTGAAACCGAGGTCATCGCAAGCGATGGCCTGGAGGTTGTCATCGAATGACGCCCGAAGGAGCCCTATCCTGCCCACCGCGAGCATGGCAGCCCCGGCACAGGGGCCTCAAACGCCACTATGCTCCCGTCGAGCGGGTGGTCGGCCGCGTCCTTGTCGGCGATTGCCCATCGCCCGGAGGTGACGAACAGCGTCCGCAAGTCAGGGCCGCCGAACGCGACCATGGTTGGGAACTTGAATGGCACAAGCACTTCGCGCTCCACCCGCCCATCCGGGTCGAACCGCATGAGCTTTCCTTGGCCGTTGATGGCCGACCAGTAGAAGCCGTCGCTGTCCACCTCCGCCCCGTCCGGTCCAGGTGGGCCGTCCACATGGGCGAACAGCCGGCCGCGCGACATCTCGCCGCTGGCTGGGTCGTAGTCCCAAGCGCTGATTTCGCCGGTCTGGGTATGGCTGTGATACATTGTGCGGCCGTCCGGGCTCCAGGCCAGTCCGTTGGACAGCGACGCCGGCTTGCCACATGCGACGAGCCGGTCACCATCCAGGCGCCGCAGCGGTCCCCTATCTGGGCCGGGCTCGCCCACCAACGGCAGCAGCGAATGGCGCATCGGTCCGACCCAGAACCGGCCGGCCCGGTCGCATTTGCCGTCATTGAGGAAGAACCGGCGCGGGTCATAAGGAGCAGGTGCGACCAGCGACAATGCTCCGGTGGCGAGCTCGAACCGGTAGGCGCCGGTGCGCAGCCCGACCAGGATGCTGCCCTCGGCCACATCGCCGCCCAGGGCGAGGCAGCCAATCCAGGCCGGCATGATCCAGGTCTCGTTGATGCCCGTCTGCGGATCGAGCCGGTGCAGTGCAGGCTGCTGGACATCCACCCAATAGAGCCGGGCAGTGCGTTCGCACCAAACCGGGCTTTCCCCGGTAATCGACGGCCGCTGCAGCACCAGCCGCCACGGCGGCATTTCCGGTTCGGCCATCTTCGCTCCTCTCTTCTAATCGGCGGTCGCCGATGCGTCGCGTCTCATCCACGGCTTTAATCGAGGATACCGTCATGTCGCAGAACGTCGCGGAATTTGTTTGGCAACGGCTCTCCGAGTGGGGACTCTTGCGGGTCTATGGCTATCCCGGCGACGGAGTCGGCGGTCTCGACGTGGCGCTCGAAAAGGCGAAGGACTTCATGCACTACGTCCAGGTGCGTCACGAGGAGATGGCCGCCTTCATGGCGTCGGCGCATGCGAAGTTCACCGGCCAGGTTGGGCTCTGCTACGCGACTTCCGGCCCCGGCGCCATCCACTTGCTGACCGGCCTGTACGACGCGAAGGCCGACCACGTTCCGGTGGTGGCCATTGTTGGCCAGCAGGCGCGCACGGCGCTGGGCGCCAGCTATCAGCAGGAAGTCGATCTGCAGAACCTGTTCAAGGACGTGGCGAGCGAGTTCGTCATGACCGCGAGCGTGCCGGGCCAGGTGCGCACGCTAATCGACCGCGCGGTCCGCATCGCGCAAGTCAAGCGCTGCGTCACCTGTGTGATCATTCCCAATGACCTGCAGTTGCTGACGTACGAGGATCCGCCGCTGGTGCACGGCACCACGCACACCGGAGTTGGCTACCCTGGCGAGTCACGGTTGCCCGGCGAGGCGGCATTACGTCACGCGGCAGACATCCTCAACCAGGGCAAGAAGGTGGCCATGCTCGTTGGCGCCGGCTGCCTGTCCGCGACGGACGAAGTGATCGCGGTGGCGGAGCGGCTCAACGCCGGGGTCGCCAAGGCGTTGCTCGGCAAGGCCGCTGTTCCTGACGATCTGCCCTACGTTACGGGCTCGCTTGGATTGCTCGGCACAAAGCCGTCCTGGGATCTGATGCAGGAGTGCGACACGCTGCTGATGGTAGGCTCCGCCTTTCCTTACAGCGAGTTCCTGCCCAAGCCCGGCTCGGCGCGCGGCGTGCAGATCGACATCGATGGAGCCAACCTCAGCCTGCGCTACCCGATGGAGTACAGCCTGGTGGGCGACAGTGCCGAAACACTGCGCGCCTTGCTGCCGATGCTGGAGCAGAACACCAACGCCGCATGGCGCACCACGATCGAGAAGAACGTCGCCTCTTGGTGGAAGACGTTGGAGGCGCGGGCGATGAGTTCGGCCGACCCCATCAACCCGCAGCGCGTGTTCTGGGAGCTATCGCCGCGTCTGCCGGAGAATTGCATCCTGACCGCCGACTCCGGCTCAGTCGCCAACTGGTATGCGCGAGACATCAAAATCCGGCGCGGCATGAAGGCGTCACTGTCCGGCGGGCTGGCCTCGCTGGGCGCCGCGACCCCCTACGCGATGGCGGCCAAGATGGCCTTCCCGGAGCGCGTCGTCATCGGCTTCATCGGCGATGGCGCCATGCAGATGAACGGGCTCAATGTGATGATCACCGTGTCGAAATACTGGCGCGAATGGGCCAACCCGCATTTCATCATCATGGTGCTCAACAACCGCGACCTGAACCAGGTGACGTGGGAAGAGCGGGTGCAACTCGGCGACGGCAAGACCGAGCTGACGCAAGCCATCCCCGACTTCCCCTACCACAAATATGCCGAGCTGATCGGATTGAAGGGCATCTTCTGCAACGATCCCGAGAAGATAGGCGCGGCGTGGGACGAGGCGCTCGCGGCTGATCGTCCGGTGATCTTGGAAATGTACACCGACCCGAACGTGCCGCCACTGCCGCCGCACATTACGCTTAAGGACGCAAAGAACTTCATGATGATGATGGGCAGCGAGCCTGAATTCGGCAGCGTGCTGAAGAACAGCGCCAAGGAGATGCTGGCGGGCATCCTGCCGGGTAAGAGCTAGATGGTTCAGTACTTCGCAAAGGAGCAGGCCTCGTGAGCCGGCTAGTTCAGGTTAAAGTCCGCGGCGGTGTAGAATCTGGGTGGTTCGGTCGCCCGCCGGTGACCCATGGGCGGCCGGTGACCACGGCAGCGACAGCGTCGCTTGCCTTTCCGGCAACCCCCGTTTTGGGCGAGCCGGCGACTGTCAAGGCCGCGCGCCGCCTCAATCGGGCGGCCGGCATGATTGCTGGCTCCGTGCTGGCCGACAGCGCGATGGAGCATTACCGCGGCAGCTTCCATAACAACGCGATGTGGGCGCCACTGGTCTCGTCGGCGCTATCCTTGGCCGCCAGTGTGCACGGTCACCGCGACAACAGGCACGGCGCGCATCGTGGGCGGGACTTGGTCTATGCCGTCGCAGGGCTGACGGGCATCATCGGCACCGGCTTTCACCTCTACAATATCACCAAGAAGCCCGGCGGGTTCTCCTGGCAGAACGTGTTCTACTCGGCGCCGATCGGCGCACCGGCGGCGCTGTCGCTGTCCGGGCTGATGGGTTTCCTCTCCGAGCGCGTGCGCGACAATGAACCCGGCACTAGCCCGAAGATCGCCGGCTACTCCGCCGGGCGGGTGGTGGCGGCGCTGACGAGCGCGTCTTTGCTGGGAACGATGGGCGAGGCCGGCCTGCTGCATTTTCGCGGCGCCTACCACAATCCGTTCATGTTCGTACCCGTCTCGGTGCCCCCAGTGGCGGCTGCCCTGCTCGGCAAGACGGCCCTGGGCAGTTCACGCGTGCGGCGACCCGTCACCCGGTGGTGGTTGCGCGCCACCACGTTGATGGGCCTGATGGGCGTCGCGTTCCATGCCTACGGCGTGTCGCGCGGCATGGGCGGCTGGCGCAATTGGCGGCAAAACGCATTCAACGGGCCACCGCTGCCCGCACCACCCTCGTTCAGTGGGCTGGCCATGGCCGGTCTGGCGGCCCTGGGGCTGCTTGAGGATCATCCCGATGACTGAGCACCCCATCTATCCCGGCTATGATGTGCTGGCCAAACGCCACACCCCTTCCTGGGACGCGGTGACCCGCCGGGTGATCGATCGCCGGCTTGCTGTTCCGCACGAACCCCGGTTTTTTTCCGCCGCTGAATGGGCGGTCGCTGACGCGATCTGCCGGCGAATCCTGCCGCAGCCGGCGGACCGTCCACCCGTACCGCTCGCCGCACTGCTCGATGCCAAGCTGCTGGCCGATGTCGGCGATGGCTTCCGCGAAGCCGACATGCCCTACATGCGGGAGGCCTGGAAGCAGGGAATCTCCGCCATCGAGGCCGAAAGCCAAGCCCGTCACGGCATAGGCTTTGCCGCCCTGAACGCGGCCGATCAGGACGCGCTATTGGGAATGATGCACCGGGGCGAGCTGTCGGACCCAACCTGGGCGGGCTTGGCGGCAGAAGACTTCTTCACCAAGCGTCTGCTGTCCGACATACCGGGCCTTTACTACAGCCACCCGACGGCCTGGTCCGAGATGGGCTTCGGCGGACCGGCCAGTCCGCGCGGCTATGTCCGCATGGCGCTCGACCGCCGCGACCCGTGGGAGGCAGCCGAGGCCAAGCCGGGCGACGAGGCAGAAGCACTGCGGGCAAACAAGCATGTCGTCTGACCCGATGGCGGCGCCGCGTGCGACGGCCGGCCGCGCGCCGGACGTGTTCGCACTAGGCGGCTGGGTGCCAATGCGCGAGTACGGCGAGTCCGAGGCGGTAGACTTCGCCATCGTCGGCACAGGCGCCGGCGGCGGCACGCTAGCCGCCTTGCTGGCCGAACAAGGTTTCTCCGTAATTGGGTTCGACGCTGGCCCGTATTTCCGGCCATTGGAGGACTTCGCTTCCGACGAGGCCGAGCAAAACAAGCTCTACTGGACCGACCGCCGGGTGACAGGTGGCACCAATCCGATCCGTATGGGCGGTAAGAACAGCGGCAAGGCCGTGGGTGGCTCCACCGTGCATTACGCCATGGTCTCGCTGCGCTTCCGGCCGGAGTGGTTCCTCTCGCGCACCAAGCTCGGCTACGGCGCGGATTGGCCGATCCCGTGGGAAGAGATGTGGCACTGGTACGCAGAGGCCGAACGGCAGATCAATATTGCCGGGCCGATCACCTATCCCTGGGGGCCGAAACGGCCGCGCTATCCGTATCGCGCACACGAGCTGAACAGCGCTGGCAGGCTGCTCGCCCAAGGTTGCGAAGCAATAGGCATCAACTGGACCGAAACGCCGCTGGCGACGATCTCCGCCCCGCTGCGCAGCAATGAGGGACACTCACCACCCTGCGTGTACCGCGGCTTCTGCCGGTTCGGCTGCTCAACCAACGCCAAGCGTTCGGCGCTGACGGTGTGGATCCCCCGAGCACTGACCGCGGGAGCGGAAATCCGCGACCTGGCCATGGTCGGCCGGATCGAGATGGGACCGGATGGGCGTGCTACTGGAGTGCATTACCATCGCGAGGGCGAATGGCGGTTCCAGCGGGCGCGCAACGTCATTGTCGCAGGCTATGCCGTGGAGTCGCCGCGGCTGCTACTGAACTCGGCCACCGACCGCTATCCCGACGGCCTGGCTAACAGTTCCGGCTTGGTCGGCAAGAACCTTATGACCCAATCCAACCAAGCGGTATGGGGCCGCATGGACCAGGAGGTGCGCTGGAACAAGGGACCACCCTCGCTCGCGATCACCGAGCACTGGAATTACGAGGACAAGAAGGACTTCTTCGGCGGCTACTGCTGGATGGGCCAGGGTCCGCTGCCGATCGAGTGGGCCGCGGTTCAGACGGGATCGCGCGGGTTGTGGGGACAGGCGCTGCACGACGCCATGCTCGACTACAATCACATGATCGGCGTCAAGATGGTGGGCGAGATGCTGCCCGACGAGGCCAACCGCGTCACGCTTGCTGACGACAAAGACCAATACGGCCTGCGCGTGGCGCAGATCACCTACAAATGGGGCGACAACGACAAGGCTCTAATCCAGCATGCGTTGGAGCAGATGGGTCGTTCGATCGAGGCGATCGGCGCGCGCGACATGTTCCGCCAGGAGGACGACACCAACCATCTAGGGGGCACTGCGCGCATGGGCAATGACCCGGCGCGCAGCGTCGTCAACGCGGATTGCCGCAGTTGGGACATTCCGAACCTCTGGGTCTGCGATGGGTCGGTGTTCCCGACCGTAGGTGGGGTCAATCCCGCGTTGACGATCCAGACAATCGCCATGAGGACCGCGTCGCGGATCGGCATCCTCGCCAAGCGGGGCGAGCTATGAAGGCTACTCGACGGGATTGGTTGGGGCAAATGGTGGTAGCGACGTCATGACCAAGTCCAACCTCGTCATCCTGATTATCCGGTATGGCCTCGTCGTGCTATTCTTCCCGGCCAGCGCGCTCGACAAGTTCTTCAATTTCAATGGCGCCGTGAAGCAGGCGTCCCAGGTGTTCTCGTCGCATCGTATCGCGGCGGCGCTGATCCTGGCCGGCATGTTCGTCGAGCTCGTGATGCCGCTCGGCATCCTGTCCGGGGTGGCGGACCGGCTCGCGGCGTTTATCATGGCCGGCTATTGCGCGGTGACCGCTGTCCTGTTCAAGCGGTTCTGGCAACCTGGGGATTTCTGGAAGCCCGGCGAGAGCAAGGGCCGCGATCTGTTTTGGGACTTCCTGAAGAATTTGTCCCTCGCATCCGGCTTCCTGCTGATAACCGTCGGACTAGACGGGCATGACTGGTACGCCTTCCTGAGCGATCCCCTCGCGTCATCCCACCCCTATGCGGCCTCTGCGCCGATGCATTGATGTCTGGAGACTGGCGATGCAAAACCCGACCGCTATGATAACGTCCGAAAGCGGACAGGCCGAAGACGGCGGGAAGAGCGGACCGAAGCCGCGCGTTCCCTATTGGCACCTCTGGACCGACGAAAACGGCGTCAGTCACCAGAAGAAATGCGCACTGACGGAGTTCGAGCTGAAAGGCGTTGGCGGGGCCGACCCGCAATGGAACAACAAGCACGAGAAGGTTCCATCGACGGTCGTTGTCACCGTGCAGCCCGTTGGCTGGGTCGGTGACTGGCACGAGAACCCGGCGCCGCAATGGATCATCGTGCTATCGGGCCGCTGGTGGATCGAGAGCATGGATGGCACCCGCATTGAACAGGGGACGGGCGAGTTCTCCTTCGGAGAAGACCAGGGCTGCAACGAGAGCGCAGATGGCCGGAAGGGACATCGCTCTGGCACCATCGGTGACAATCCCGCGGTCTTGATGACGGTACAGCGCCATGTCGATCCGCGCCATGAGCCATGTCACATCAGCTAAGCCCTGCAGCTTGCCAGGTGCCCGTCCTAGGCGTGACGCGATGAGCAAGCCGACACTGCGTGTGATCACCGGGTTCGGCGTGGTTACGGCTGACCTTCCCCGCCTCGTTCAGTTCTATCGCGAGGTGCTAGGTTTTACAGCGCAAGGCGAGGAGAGGCCGATCGATCAAGCCGAGATTGCGCTGCTCGGTTTGTCCGGCGCCGGCCGTCGGCAGTTAATGAGCCTCGGTAGGCAGACCGTTTCCATCGATCGGTTCGAGCAAGCCGGCCGGCCCTACCCCCCAGATAGCGACGCAGCCTCGTTGTGGTTCCAGCACCTCGCCCTAGTGGTCTCCGACATGGGCGAGGCGTTTGCCCGGCTACACGACGTGGTCCCGATCTCGCAAGGCGGCCCACGGCAGTTGCCAAGCTCATCGGGAGGTGTGCAGGCCTTCAAATTCCGCGATCCCGATGGGCATCCCCTCGAACTCCTGCGGTTCCCTTCCGACAGGACGCCCAATGCCTGGCGAACCGAGCAGAAGCTGGCTGGGCAGATCGGCCTTGGCATCGACCATTCGGCCATCAGCGCCGCCGACGCTGATGCGAGCGCTGCGTTCTACCATGCGCTTGGCCTCAATACAGGCGACCGGACGCTCAATGAGGGTCCAGAGCAACAGCGTCTCGACGATCTTCGCGGGGTCAAGGTCGCAGTCGTTCCGATGATCCCGCCTGAAGGAACACCGCATCTGGAGCTGCTCGGCTACCAAATCCCGAGCGGCGACAGAGGCCCTGCGCTGGAGGCAAACGACGTCGCAGCCACCCGCATCCTGTGGGGCGGCTCGGAAGCGAAGCTGATCCGCGACCCGGATGGGCACTTCCATCAAGTCCACGAATACGGTCGCTGACGACCCTTGCCCAACCAATCGGGAGCCTCCCCATGACCGAAGAGACCTCGCTGCTTCCGGGACGCCTGTTGCGCAGGGCAGCGGCCCCCGAGCGGGTCAAGAAATTCCAGGGTGTGCAGATCGATGACCCGCGGCTGGCTGAGGTGTTATCCCCGGACGCGCCGTTGCTCTGCCTCTATGAGGGAACCCTGCACGGTGAGGGGCCAATCTGGCACCCGGCGGAGAACTGCCTATACTGGTCTGACGTGCCGAATCGCCGGCTATTGAAATGGCACCCTGGGGACGGGCGGGTCACGGTCGCGCTCGACGGCACGTATTTTATGAACGGCAACGCGCTGGGTGCGGATGGCCAGATGGTACACTGTGAGCATGGCCGGCGTTGCATCAGCCGTTCCAACGCCAACGGCGACGTCGAGCCGATCATCACCCATTTCGAGGGCAAGCGGCTCAACTCGCCGAACGACATTACGGTCGCAGCCGACGGCGCCATCTGGTTCACCGACCCGACCTTCGGGCTGCTGATGCCGAACCAGGGCAGCCTCGAAGAGCCTGAGCTCGACCACTGTAGCGTCTATCGGTTCGACCCAGCTAGCCGCGAACTCCGCCGGATGGCCGATTTCGAGCAACCCAACGGCCTGTTTTTCTCGCCCGACGGCCGCACGCTCTATGTGTCGGACACCGCTCTCTCGCTAAACGAGATTCCCGGGCCGCAGACCGGCAGCACGCACGAGATACAGGCCTTCGACGTGGCCGCCGACGGCACGTTGTCCGGCCGGCGCTTCTTCTGCCACACCGACCACGGATACCCGGACGGATTCGCGGTCGACGCCCGGGGCTGGGTTTGGACCACGGCCGAAGATGGCATCCACGTCATCGCATCGGACCGTACCCCGCTCGGCTATATCTCGGCTCCAGCCGTCTGCTCCAACTGCGCCTTCGGCGGTCCCGGAATGACACGCCTTTTCATTGCTGCATCCAATTACCTGCTGGCGATCGATCTCCTTTCCTAAGGTCTAGGGACAAAGTTTTGGCGAGGTAGGTGGCCACGAGGCTGGTTGGCCCCGTGGCCTACCCGGGCCATCATGGTGTTGCGAGGCACTATGGAGGCGCGGGCATGGAACAGCATCTCATTGAGGACGCGGTGTGGCAACGCATGCTCGCCGCTTTGGAGACGGTGCCGTACATGCACTGTCGCGACCTGGACCGGCTGCGGCGCTTCATCAGCGCCTGCTTCGTCGTGATGCGGACCAACCTGACCTGGGCCGAGCTTGGCGGCCTTGTGCCGTCTGCCG
>JAABUK010007548.1_pt1 | contig 15651 bp, 19 predicted proteins | sample 5559141 | NCBI WGS metagenome assembly JAABUK01 (sample SAMN10711869, study PRJNA513367) | rock metagenome | isolation source: Antarctica rocks | place: Antarctica: Victoria Land, Pudding Butte nord | collected 2016-01-03
GGATGTTCCAGAGGTCCAGGGGGTTAACAATGCTTTAGACAGCTGACCAGTCTGATCAGAACCTTGATGAGCGCATGCACACGACATCTGAATGTCTAAAGCAAGGGCATGCCATGGTCTCTTTTGTGAGTAGTCAGTTGATTTTGCAGCATAGCAACATTGAATATATTCAGTCAAATGCCCAAGTCAACCTGGACATGCAGATGCACTGTCTGCTGGAAAGGCAGATCTGTGAACATCAACGCTGCTCAACCAACCAATGTCCTGGAGGCCAATTGTCTTCAAGCTGCAGTGAACAAGGAAAACACAGATGCAGTTTCAACCCAAACAAGCTGAAAGCAGGACAGGCTTGTGTTTCTAATGCCTGCACATGCGCAAAAGGGAGTGTGCAAGGGACACGACCTGCATCCAGCCTTTCCATTCCTCTGTTTGCTGCCTGTTGAGGAGCACAGGCACTCTGCACTGCTTCAAGGATGTAAACAATGCCACCAAGGTCAATCCAAGGAATATGAACCCTAGCACATCCCTGCTATAGCTCTTGGCCCCATACTCAAAGACGCTTGTTCTGTCAGCAACATAAAACCACAACAGGATGGTGCAGCATTCCACCCTGCAGGACACAAGCAATGTGCAATTTCAGCAATGAGATGACATTTTGAGGCCTTGTATTTAGGCAGGCTTCAAGTATAACGTTGCTTAGATGCAAGCTGTATGGCTGTGACGTGTTCATGATCTCATGCATGGCAGTACCAGCATGGTGCATGAGGGCTGTTGTGGAGAAGAGACCCGAGTCTTCATGCCTGAGGCTGTGCGTATTAGCGGCAAGCAGCACAGCAATCAGGCTGCAATGCAAGGCTGTAGCATTGCAGCATGGAATGCTGTTTGGCATGGAACCCTTGCCTGTGCACATGTAGGCTACTCAACTTGAGCAAACATGCAATGTAGATGTGGTTGATCTTGAACTGACTTGCTAGTGCATTCTTGTAGATGAAAGGCTTAAGACATTGCATGGGCACAATGGCAGCAGCCACACAATAATGCAAGCTTAGAGCATCACTAGTGTTGAACTTACACTGCTTTTAAAGCACCTTTGCATTCCACGAGGGCTTGATGATCGAGTGCAAGACACCTGCATGCTCAACGACCAGGATGAGGCTGCTGTTCAATATCAAAACTATCTGTGGGCGTAAGGACTGATGCATGGAGCGGCATGCCCCACAAAGTAGTGCACCTAATCAAACCGCTTTTGGCTACCCCTGCTTCAGCAACTGCATCTTTGTTGCTATCAGACAACTGCAGATCTATCTGATTGGCACCCAAGGGTTGCATGACAGGAGGCGATTCCTTGTTTGGCCCATTTTCTTCATCTTGCAGGCTAGACTTTCTGCCACGCCTGCTGGTGTGATCAAGCAACGATGCTGAGCACTTATGAGCACAGCAATGTGGTGCTCAAGCAGTGATTGCAGCCTTGCTCGCACCTTGTAAAGTCTACCAACTCTGCATAGGTCCAGAGGGCAAAAAAGCCGGCATAGGTCAAGAGACAAGCGATCTGCCCTGAAGAGACCGTTGCTCGCAGCTCCGGCCTCGCCACCACTGCACTGCTGGCGACGGCGGCCTCCAGCGTATATGCGGCCAATCTGGCCAACGATACCTAGGGACTGAAAGGTAGTCGACGCGTACAAGCCCGCGACTGGTCTGACAGTATGCGTCCTTGCACCTTTTTGCGCGCTGGATATGCTTAAGGCAAAGCTTGCGCTTACAAAGTTCGCTGCGTCAACTTCGAGATGGCGTGTCGCTAATACCACTGCCTCCGGCGGTATTGATGCCGGTTCTTGGAACAGGGGGTTTGACTTTCAGTCGGAACTTTGTATACGCCTCGTTCGTCTTGTTGCTGGCCAGGTTCCCCCAGTCAGGACCAAAGATGATTAGTCACGGCACCGCTCCGAGACCAGAAGGCATTCTTTCGTTGCTTCAAACAGGTGCGGGTTGCCAAGTGCAAACAGTTGCGGCGAATCTGCGCATCAACAAAGGGAATGCTTCCCGGACAAGAAGAGCCCGTCGGACCAGTCAAGGGCGCATTTGGCCAGCAATTTCTGAACGGATCTAGCATCAGAAACAACTTCACAATAATAAGTTTCAAGTAAGCACGTCGATGTTGCGCTTGTCTTGCGTATAATCAACAGCATACTCATGATTTTGCCCTTGTAGCCGTGTCTTTGCTTCCTTGGTCGCGGGGTTAGCCACTGGCGTCTTGGGCGTAACAGGCTGGGGTGGTTTTGCATACTATTTTCTGGTGCACGCGCTGGTATGGACTGGTATCTCTTGAGCTTAGTGCATTTCCAACGACATCATCTTACACGTCAACGCATAGGGTACAATGTTGACTGACGATGCTATGCAGCTGGGGTTGCCCTTGTACTTGAAAACAAAGTGCCAACCTACTGAATATCTTCAATCTGGGTAAGCAGTCAATCTGCAAACAATTTGATCTTGAAAGGTCTGCTCCCATTTTTTTCTTCCCTCACTTCAGCTAGCTGCTGCAGGCGCTCACTATGGGTCGATGAGGTTTTGACAAGCACCTCGCTGCTTACCTTCATTCTGTTCTGGACCCTGACACACAATTTTGTTCACTTGTTCTAGGTGAGGTTGCTACTGCAAGCCATGAGTAAGTGCAATGTCACTGGTTTCATTTGTGCTGCCCTAGCGCTGAAGTCTGACCAAGGGTCAGTGCCAACTTTCTATGCCTCCTCATCATCTGACAGTTTGCTCTGTTCTTGCAGGTCAACAGCGGATCCCCATGTTGCCTATCAAGCAAGACACATACAGTCAGGCGGCACCTTTTTCAACTGCTGCTTAGTGCCATGGCAGCTTTGATCTAAAGCAAATGCACTTAGTGAGGTGGACATCACTGCCAGGCACATAGGGCAAATCCCACCAGGATAAGGTCAGCATTCCCAATCTGGGAAGCTGACACCGTGTGGAGAAAAGCGCAACCCATTGGCATGCCCATGGGTGCACTTGCAAACCCCTGCCTGGCTCCTGTCAGGTCACAGATCATCTGTCCGCAGTAGTTTCAGTTGTCACCTGTGTCTCAATCAGAGTGTGAACCCAGAGCTGACATCAGATCTGCCTGAGAGTTGGTGAAAGTGTCAACGATAAAAATTCAACAAAGCTGCTGTACATGCACGTCAAACTGCATGAAAATCTTGAGGTAAAGTGTGTGGAGGTGTGTTGGTTAGATTGCATTGCAAATGTGCAACAGGCTTCAGATGCCAAGTCTTTATGGTCAGGGCTAAAGTTTGCCAAAGTGGCTTTGTAAATGGAACATACCCTCATGGCATATCCTGCAACTTGCAAGCCCTCGCCATTGCAACAGTGTCTAGCTTGCAATTGTATGGACCCTCTTTCGTCACACTCTCGAGAGGGTTGGAAGCCTTGTGGGCTCAACAGTGGCCTCAGGTAAAACATTTCAAGTACCACATGCCAAAAGCTTATCTTGCAATGGCAAATTTTGCAGGCTTGCTAGGTGGCAATGTAAGGCTGCATGCTGCAAAGTTGGTTATTTGATAAGACAAAAGCCTGTGGCATGCATAGTAGATCTGGCTTCCATTGTTTAGTGCAACGGTTCAACCTCTGCCAGCTTTTCAGAAGACCTTACTGCCTGGCAGCCCTTTCCTCCTGACTGCTGTTAACAGCACCATGTCCTGCAATTTGCCAGAGCAGTCTGTTACTGTCTCAGAGTCTGGCTTGCAAGCCCCCTTTGTCAGAAACTTTAGCAGGGATTTTGAAAGTGAAATGGCCTCAGCCCAGACAGCTTAAGGACCGTGTATCAACAGCTTTTCCAGCAATGATAAGATTTGTTATGGAGCCAAGTGACAAATTGATTTTGTGCAGTGCACAAGTGTATATATTACTGCTTGACTTACCCTGCGTGCACGTGATTTGCCAGAGCTTTGGTGTTACACCCCTGCTAGCAGATTTTCTTGTCCTTGAGTCACTCAACTCGACTGGTGTGTAACATGTGCATGTCCCTGGCCGTCTGGGGTCAGTCTGACACAGACATCAACATTCACCATGGTACAAACGATCATATCAGGAAGATGGTATGACAGCACTGGCTAATGGTCGAGGAAGGCTGTAATGAGACGCTGTAGCGCAATAGCAACTTGACATTGAGATTTTGGTGTCAGGGCAGGTCAATTCTGATTGGTCACGATTACGCATGACGCCAGATTCCCGGGCAGCGTACTTGTCAAGGCGTTGTTACCACGCGTTGCACCACGACAGGTGCAATGCGTTTTGCGACAGTTTCAGGTGTGTTGCGCAGCGCGTGGTCGCGGCATGATGCGTGCTACATGAAAATTGCTGGGCGCCATCCTGCGCATCTCTCTCGGGCCTCTAAGCAATAAGCTGCCGGCCTGTTTATCATGACAGTCACTCGCAGATGTGACGCCAGCGGAGCGGGAGGGAAAGATGACAAGGGAAACCTTGCAGAGGCGTTTGCGCCTCTGCAGGACTTACAGTTCTCTCAGACTGTGGACAAGGTCCGATCTTGGGCAGAGAGTAATGGTACTGGGGACCGTAAGGGAGTGTGGGGCATAAGCGGAGCTGCTGGGACAGCTTTGTCGATCGCGGGCACTCTGGCTTTAATGTTCTGCTGTCCAATGTTTGCAATCTATATGTGAGTGGCCTTGAGTCCGAATGGTATATGGGTTGTCCAGTTTTGCTGCTTTGATGCTGTGATCAGCAGCCTTATAAGCCCATGGTTTCATGATACGATGCAAGCATTGGTCGTTCGAATCTTGCAGGTGGTTCACATTCACTCACCTTGACGGATCCGTAAGAAAGTTCGTCGAATTTGCGCAAACCGAAGGTCTCCATGGTCTTTGGCAAGCTTGGCCACAGCCAAGTGCTGAAGCCTGGTACATCCTGCTGTCGTTCGGACTCTTCCAGGCAGCATTGCAACGCTTTGTGCCTGGCAAAAGATTCGAAGGTCCTGTCACCCCCAATGGCAACACACCTGTGTATCAGGTGCTTACATTTTACAGCTTGTCCTGTGGTGTTTTCTGGTCCTGTAATGTTTTCTGCCCCTCTGTCGCCTGTAAATATACTGGCTGGCTTTATTGCAAAGCCATCTGATCACATGCTGTATTGCTGACCACAGGCGAATGGTGTGAGCTGTCTCTTCATCACACTTGCAGCTTTTCTTACTGCTTGGGGGTAAGGACACATATCTGATATACGCTTGCTGCTGCTTTGCAAATTAAGCTTTTTCAAGCCTGACTTGCAATTCGACCTTCTGCAGGACCGGTATATGGAATCCTGCCAGAGTGTATGATCTCTTCGGTGAAATGCTTGCTGCTCTGAACACATTCAGCCTTGTTTTTTGTGTCTTTCTCAACGTCAAGGTGCGCTCCATTAGTTGACTATTGTGCAGGCTTTGCTGCAGCATGCTCTTTGGCACATCAGATGGTCAGCATCAGTTTAGAAAGGCATGAAAGGCATGCAGCATCAGCAAGCACAATTTTGCATCTCCATGTTGCTGCATAGCATGATGTGGGGTTGCCCAGAAGAGGGTCGGCCATGCTGTAACGTGGAGTGTCTTGCAGGGCTACATCGCCCCCTCTAGCTCAGACTCGGGCTGCACTGGTAGCTTCATCTACAACTTCTTTTGGGGTGAGTCATTCTTGTGGTCAACGCACCCCGTGCCTCCCATCAGCGCAGTACTCTTGTGTACAGTACCAGAAACACTCATCCATAAGTTGCTGCAGAATTACCAGCAATCCCAACATGCAATCCTGCAAAGCAATGCTTCCTGACCACAGCAGTGAACACTGTGACTTTGCATGTTTGCATGTAGTCTTGCAACACCATACGCTGCATGCTTTGATTCATCCATTCCTTTCTGGTCAAGATGCATACTTGTCAAAGCACTTGCAGCAAGCCTGCTGCAAAGACCCAAACTGGATACAGACTCCGGCATATGCTTTGACAAGCTTTGTCTACACACCCAGCGATTCCTTTCTGCTCCAGGCATGGAGTTGTACCCCCGGATTGGTAAGAGCTTTGATCTGAAGACGTGGACCAACTGCAGGATGGGCATGATGGGCTGGGCTTTCTGGATCTTGTGCTTTGCAGTGAAGCAGTACCAGAGCTTTGGTCATGTCAGCAATGCCATGATGGTGTCAGTGCTCCTCATGGAGATGTACATCTTCAAGTTCTTCCTGTAAGTCTTTCAAGTGCATTTCAAAGAGCATCTGGCCTTACAACAGTCCACATGTCACAGCGCCATGATGCTGCAGGCTGTAGCATATGCACAGCCACCATTCCCATATGTGTTTGCACCAAGATGCTGATCATAACTGCCTTGATTGCGCGACGGCCTTGCTGATGCACTGCTGAATGAATGCTTGACACATTGGATGCAATCTTCAGTATCTGCAGCATCACAGAGCCATTTTCAGCTTGAACTGGTCAATGCTGGACATGATGCTGCTGAGCCAGCAACAACAGCAGCAGCATTAATGCACAGAAGTGCTGCTTTGCAGTGCAGCATGCATGACACGTCTGTAACATACACAACAAGCTGCTCACCCGCAACCCCTTTGAGGATGCCATTCAATTGCTTGCAGATGGCATGATTTTGCATTGCGTCAGCGCTGGCACTTCATCAATCAATGGGCTGAGTTTGCCGTGTGATCTGCTTGCAGTTGGGAGACTGGGTACTGGCGATCCATGGACATCATGCACGACCGTGCTGGTTACTACATCTGCTGGGGGTGCCTGGTGTGGGTGCCCGCTGTCTACACCTCCCCCGCCATGTACCTCACCATGCATGGTGTACACAACCTGTCCACCCCCCTGGCACTGGCCATTGCCTGTGCTGGCACAGCTGCCATCTATATCAACTATGACTCAGACAGGCAGAGACAGGTGAGCACATCCCAAGCCCCTCTGGGGACTCTTGTCCTTATGATCTGAAAGCCGAAAACGCTTTGTTGTACCGTGTTTCGAGAGATGTGAGTCATGGCTGTGTTTGCGTAACACGGCATCAGGTCTTGTCTGTCTGGTGTTTAGCGTGAATTGTCATTTGCAATCAGCATTGCACGTGATCATTTACATGATGTCCTCAGCAGCAGCAGAGTTGCTCAGATGCTAGGTTTACAACACAATTCTGATTACTCCAACTGGTGTATCTTGTGGTGCAGGTGTTCAGAGCAACACATGGCAAAGCACAAGTATGGGGCAAGGCTCCTACCTACATCACGGCCAAGTACACCCCAGCAGATGGGCACGAGAAGACCTCACTGCTGTTGACATCAGGTAGGCTTGGTGCTGGGTAGTTGCTTGTGAGCAGGGCACAGCACACTGGACACTTGCTCTTGCTGCTTGTGCACCATGAAGCAAACATGAATAGGCAGCCTAGCTAGTGCAGGTACAAATGACAGTCACAAGCCGTTGTGAAAAAGGCACTGGACCCTCCATGATGGGCAAGGCATCTGCCCAATCTGCCTTTCTGCACAGTCCAGACTGTATTTGCCATGCTGCTGTACTTATTCAGTCAGTTGTGTCAGGTGTCTGCCATGCAAATTTAACATGCAGTGTGTTTTTTCAATGACTGTGGGCAAATATCTTCGCCAGTGGCCTGGAACAATATGGTCTGCATGTTTGCAGGCTGGTGGGGTCTTGCTCGCCATTTCCACTACCTGCCAGAGATCTTGGCGGCCTTCTGTTGGACAGCCCCAGCCCTGCTTGGGCAGTGCCTTCCATATTTCTATGTTGTCTTCTTGACCCTTCTGTTGACAGACAGAGCTTTCAGAGATGACATGCGTTGCCAATCAAAGTACGGCAAGTATTGGGCCCAATACACCAAGTCTGTTCCGTACAAGATGGTTCCATTTGTGTTCTGAGTGGATGTGAGAGACTGACTCCGTTGTGAGAGCCGTTCTGTCATTGTTTGCGAGCGTGACGCTGGGACTTGATGCTGCGCCATGGGTCTCCTGTACACCTCTAGACTAGACTAGCTGCTTGTAGCAGAGCAATGCAGGGAGAGAGTATGTGCAGAGCAAGCACTCAGCAGAGCATATATATTTTTTGGCGCATGGGAATAAGCACCAGAGAGACCTTTTTGCAGGTTTCAATGTGTTGTTGTTTCCACATAGCTTGTGCAGAGGTTTGGTATGTTTTCGTGAACCTGACAGGAAAAGACTATGGCTTTGCTTGATTTGTATCATCACACAATTGCCATCTTCGCAAGGTATTCATTCTGTTGTAAGCTACTGTACTCTCACGTCAGTACAGCATGAACGTACAGCTGTAGGTGCTGTAAATGCCACACGTGTGTGTGTACACTGTACAGCCATTTCAAATGCCATAGTTGCTGTGGGTGAGACAAGATCACACATAGAGTCTGAGGAACCTGTGAGCCCATGATCTCTTTGAGCATTTCAACAGCATGTTGGAGTCACAGGCATGTGAATGTGGATGGCAACATGGCTAAGCAAATAAATTTCGTGCAAAATGTTGCTGCAGCTTTGTTGCAGAGTTGGCTGGAATTTCACCTACTCAGAAGCATGCGCATGGTTCGACAATCTCGCAACCACTCACATATGACGACATCAGATCATACAAGCAGACAGACATGCACTCGTAGAAAGAACGAGGCTGAGGCTAGACAGCATCAGCAAGCTAATTAAACGGCATGCACTGCTTTTGCAACAGCAAATCGCGAGACTCAGCGACACGAGACACACCTGCAAGGCACTTCTGCATCAAATCTACAGAGGTACCACTACGTTGAGTGCGTCCATCGCTTGTGGTGCGCAGGCATGTACAACAGCAGCATGCACATGGCAACGTTACGGAATGCATGTCCGACCAATTCAAGTGGTCAACCTGGTGGTCAACGCCACATTGTGTTGCGCCCGGAATAGATAAGCTGAGCCAGTTGCCACGATCGGCTTGTGTGGCTCTCTGTCAAGAGTATTTCAGGCCGTAATGCTTTCCGCCACTCGAACCAAGTGATCGAGGCGTTTCGCCCAGATGAAGGAAGAACCTTTGCTGCAGACTATGCTGCAGCACACAAGCAGCATCCGGCAAAGGGTGTGCACGAACAGGTACGGCCTGCAGCAGAACATGCTAGGCACTTTTTGTCTCAACAGTGCAGAACTAGCAGTTATCAGCTGCAGGAAGCAACATGGACTGGTGGCAAGACGTGAGGGCCTGTCAAAGACCATAGTTTATGGGACAGACCTGTTCCATACGATGCTGCATGTAAGCAAGCATTGCTAATTAGCAAAGAGTGCACCCTTGTGTGCCATGCAGCCGTGACTCACCAACCCAAATTCCTTCTGCAGATACCAAAGGGGCGATTCTGCCTGGTGTTCTTTGCGATCTACCTGTTTCAGGTGACATACATGCATGTGACAGGGCCCTCAGGTAGCACTGTTCTAATGCTGACCTGCTCAGACCAAGAGCAGGGTGCCTGACGCCTCCTCAACTGCTGCAGTATGCAGTGTTTGGACTCTTGTACTACCTCCAAGCCGAACACTGCATCAAAGGTGTCAAGCATTACCTACACGCACTGTGGTTCTCAGTCCAAACAGCAGCAACCATTGGCTATGGCGGGGACTTGTCCCCAGACCCATACTGCTCAGTCACGAATGCTTTGGTCACATGCCAAGTCATCATCAGCCTGCTGACAGACTATTCCATGCTGGGCATTGTCTTCACGCGCTTTGCCAACCCCTCCTCCCGCACCTCAACCATCCGTTTCAGCAAGCAAATGGCCATGACGCATCAAAACGGCGTCTGTCGCCTCACATTCCGGGTAGCAAACGTCAGGAAACACCAGATTCTTCGCCCCGAGATCCGCATTTTGCTGCTGCGGTTCAACTCCAAGCACCCTGATGCTGATGATGCTGGCTATCTCCACCAGGAGCTGCAGATCACCTCAGGAGGCTTGACCCCTAGCAAGATAGCCTGGCTAGGATTGCCCACCAGCATGAGTCACATTATTGATGCTGACAGTCCTCTATCAGGCATGATGCCTGCTGATATGGAGCAGGAAGATATGGAAATTTTGGTGCTGCTGGATGGGATTGACGCCACAACATCAGGAGTCTTGCAAGCCAGGTGAGCTCTGTACAGTCATCACATCAATATTTCATTCCCAGCAGCAACTGAGGTTTGTGCTGATCAACATGTGACAGCAGTTTCTTGTTCTGAAGGTCAGGTTGTAGTCAAGTCTTCTGCTTCTGTACCTGTCCATTCTGAAGGCGAAAATGCTCAGACAGCTGCCAATCAATGTCATGGATGCTTTGAAACTGTACCATCACAGATGTGGTCGCCGTATATCATGTGCATGGTTTCATGAATGTGTGATATGCTGACCATTCGTGTCCCCACAAAGCTAACAGCATTGCATGAGCTGATAGCAGCAATGGGCAGGGCAAGTGACAGCTTGGCTGATGCATGACAGGTGTTCCTATCAGCCTTCAGACATCCAGCTGAATGAGAAGTTCAGGCCTGTGGTCAGGCGAGCAAGTGATGGCATGCTGACTGTCAACTTTGCCGCCTTTGATCTGCTATCAAACACAGGTGTGCAGTTGTCATCTATTGCACTTGTCTATTGATATCATGCTGGACCGTGCCACCAGATCTTCACACATGCTTTTAAGCCAGGATGTCTGATGCCACCTCTGCCTTCATACCTCAAGCTGTAAGGAAATGAAGCGAAGTAAGTGAGACGAGACAAAATGCAGATTTGAGGCTCATCAGGCTGTTGCATGCGGCGCAAAAAAATGGCTGATCTTTAGCCGCTTTCTACTTGACGGCACACATTACAATGCATGTCTTCTGTATGCTCTCCAAACGTGCTGTGACTCCTTGCTAGTTGTGTGCCTCAGCAACAGCAGGCTGACACAGCATTCATGCTGCAGGACCAGAGACCCCCGTTGATCTAGAAGTAGGACAGGCCAGCGAACTCGTAGCATTAGCGCAAGGCCCTTGAGGCACATATGTGCCTCCAGCAGCAGAGAGTAGCTGGCTGTCTGGGACCTCAAAGAGTCAGAGTCAGATTAGGCTACAGCAGCTGCAAGCTCTGTGTGCAGCTATCAGAATGGATGAAGACATCAGTGACAACATTCGGAGTGTGTGCACAGCTTTGTATGAAAATCTGTCAACAGCTGATCAAGAATGAATGCATCAGAGCACTAATAAGACCCATGCGTTTTGCCAACAATTTTTGTGATTCACCTGTTCACACCCCCCCTCCCCCCCGTTTTCTGTAGGTAGTCCTAGCAATTGCTTCATTGCAATGCCTGACCTACATATATTCCCTTGCAATCCGGTTACAAACTGTTACAGCCACAGCTGTCTATTCGTTCAGCAATGTCCAACGTTGATCTGCTTGTCAGCTGCACATTTCAAAGACAATATTGCATGCGCCTGTAACATAAGGGGCAGGCACCAATAAGGCTAGAAACTTACTATAGTACACTAATGAAGGCATGTGTCAGATGACTACCAGCATATGCAGCTTTGGTACATTTGCAAGAAGCTGAAGCCCTTGCTAGCCTAGCACATACCTCATCTTGCTACAAGAACAGCTCGCTTAGTTGATGATGTTCTGGTGGCAGATCTAGTTGGACTGGACGCTGGTGTGACTAAGCTCTCACTTGACGTTCTCCTACTGTCATTTGAGATTGGACTGGCTGCTTTTGGAGCATGTCTTCCACCATGTAGGAATGAGGCTTCAAGCTTATTGCTGAAGGCCTGTGCATTGGCTTCCTGCATGTCAGTCCATGCCTGGACGGAGTCTGCCAAAGCCCTTGCTTTGCCAGGAAATCTGCAGACAACATCTGCAGCTGCAGTTCGTTGCAACCACGGAAGGAACAGCTGCACCACAATCTTGACAGCACAATGGTCAGATCACTTGCTTGAACCTGGTACACAATCTAGTATGTCAGAATTGACTGTGCAATCAGGGCTGCAGATACTCTTTCCTTTCCTTCTTTGCATAGAACTTAGGCCTGCAGATGCTTGCTTGACTTCAAGTAAACAAATGTACGCATGCAAGTTGTCAGTCAAGAGAGTTTGCTGGTGGTGAGCATGCTGGCCTAATTCACAAGGGCCTGCTATGCAAGATCCGAAAGGTCACCTTGCTCCTTGACTGGGCTCCAAGCGTAGACGAGGGGGCTTGTCAATACGAGTCAAGTACTGCCGTATGTCAAGCGTATCCCAGTACCGCCGCTGGCACATGTTATGAAGCAACTGTGCATGGGGACCGGGAGCTGTGGCCATCACTAATGGCACACCTGGGGCAACACAACCTCTCTGCTTGCCTGTGTCTATAAAAGATTTGTTTATACTTGGAATCTCTGACAAAACGGATTGTTCTTTGGTATATTTCTGGGTTTTACATTGAAATCTTTTGCATAAGTGATAACATACATACAGCTCCACATTCCCCTGTGAAACATTGCTCCCGCGTGCACAAAGTGTGTAAATGGGCCTTGGCCAGACATGCTGATTGTATCTATCAAAACTTGTCTCTGTGCGGCAACATTGCCATCTGTGCAGAGGGCAGCTTCTATCGTGCATGTTGTGCCAAGAGGACAAATGTCCCATGAAGCACCATAAGCATGTCTGGACAAACCGGGTAAAAGTGCGTGTGAAGACTGCGAAAACCACAAGTGAAAGCATCAGAGGCCGAGCTATGCCTTAGATATGTAACAAGCACTTGTTGGTATCTTTTGCGGCTGCCATTGCCAGCTCTGTCTTGCGTCGCACGTGCCTGATGCCTGCTGGCTAAGTATACGTTTCAATTATTCTTATAATTATTGCCAGCTCTGTGTGCATGTGCATCTGCAACAGGCTGTTACCTGCTTCCTGCTGCAGATCCTGGATCCCCGAGAAAGCCTGGATCTCAAACGCCGTTGCACCAAATGAGTCAGCACCCGGGGAGCCATCTGCTGTGACGCTGGAGGAGGTTCTCCATAAGCTTTCCCCCGGCTGATCTCTTGTGAAGCGCCCAGAGCGCGCCCCATTGTCAGCCGCCTGCAAAGCCAGAGAGCACAGAAACTTTCGATTGTTTTCAATTCAATATATTTAAGTTCCTGGGGGCCAACTGCAAGCATGGCCATTTGATGAACATGTGCTATGTCCCACACAATGTGCTGAAAACAGTTTGTTGCTGAGCCAGGGTTAGAATTTACCAGAACAGGATGTATGAGAGGCAGAAAAGGAGTGGGCAGCAGTATCCACGTGGCAATTCAGAGTTTGCTGTAGCGATTGCAGCCCGCTGCTGGGACAGGAGAAAGCAACTGCCATAGTCTCAAGGCAAGCAGGATGACTTGTGTCAGCAGTCAGGCACGCATTGCTGCTTGCAGTTCATGTCACAGGAGCTGATGATGCATTTGGGCGAGCTCAGTCAGGTAAGCTGTGCAGCAGCAAAGGGGCTTGCACATGGCATAAAACTTTTGATGCAGGGTGCAGCTAGCACCAAACACAGTCAGCACACATGCAGCAACAGTTGCTGCCTGCATGACAGCTGTTGCTTCTAGAACACGCTTACTCAAGTACAAAGTGACCCATGCACCACATGCCAATTGCCTGAACAACTGTGGTGCTGTACTGTCAAATGCCTTGAAAAATACAGCGCTTCAAGTCTAAGATTAGTGTGTGTTTTCAGTTTCTTACTGTTGTCTGGTCAATGCCCTGCTGAGTCCTAGAGACAATGTATAATGTATATCGAGTGACAGAATTAAGCTTGCAGGAATGGCATGGTACCTGACGCAGGCTATCTCTGGTGACAGCAGGAGAGGCCTGTTGGCTGCGTGCTCGGCTGTCAACTGACTCCTCAACCAGCTTGTGGCTAGCGTCTAGCAGGTCCTCCAACTCTGAGAACGCGCCTTGCTGCACAGCACATGCTGATATGACATCACAGTACTGCAGCTGCAGGTGGATGAGGCTGACTTGCCTGCTGTGCTCTTGAGGTAGACATGTGAAGTGTTTGATGTGACATTGGTGCAATGACTTGCTGAACATGCTGTAGGCTTTGCAACAGGCAACTTGCTTGGGCAGAGAAAGGGGAAGGGCAAAAGGCAAGCTCAAAACTCAGCAAGCATGTGCAGCAGCAATGAGTTGTGTACAGTAGGAGCCTCATGATGATGCTGACGTTCATCATGTTGACTTGACATACAACATAGTACGCATGTCAGGTTTGCTGGGATCTTCTTCATGCACAACCAAGACTGAGAGACTGTTGATGGCTGGCATCATAAGGCAAAGACCTGCCTACCGCTGCCAGGGCACTGTCAGGGCTGCTTGCGCGTGTGCCGGTAACAGCCCTTGATTGTCCATCCTTTGCTGCAAGACTGCTGGAACTACCTCGAACAAGGCTTTGCTCTTTTCTGGACGCTTGAAATTGCTTGTCAAGGTTTTTGACAAAGTCTGCCTGAATCAGGTTCGCTTAAGTTGAAAGGCAAGCTCTTGTACAGCTATGTACAGTGGCTGCTTTGCAGGCTGTGTTGGCGCTGGAAACACTGCTGTGAGGAAGGCACTCAAAGCAAGCATGCTACAGCTTTGCAACATGACGTTATAAATACCGGAGAGGGGAGAGGTGTCTTCAAGGTAACACCGATGTCGGTAAGCAGCTCCCTACACTTTAGCCATAAGTCAAAGCTTGGAGCTAGCAAATGCTTTCAAATTGGTTGCAGCAAGTGGGATACCGTGTTATCTGAGGATTGGACTGGAGCTGCTGGATGATGTACGGAGTGCCGAACGTCGATGTCGTCAGCTGGCCCCTCTCTGGGCTCTGCGATGCAAGAGTTTGCATACCGTCAACAGACCCAGCAACGACACGTCTCAGCGGCCATTAATGCGCGCCGCACAGCAAAGGTAGCCTGCGACAGGCCTGTAGCAGGCCGGCGACTTGAATTTGCTGTCTCCAGGAGTTTGCTCACATCCGCATTCGCCAGATTCCTCTGGCTTTCTCCAGGAGTTTCTCCCCATCCCCAGGAGTTTCTCCCCATCCTCAGGAGTTTCTCCCCATCCCCATCTCCAGGAGTTTCAGTCTGAAGCCTTCAGATCTTGGTTTGGAATTGCCAAAGTGAGGCACGACACCCATGCTTTTGACTGAACTGAAACAGTTCGCAAATGGATGTATCTGCATCTTTGTTAAGAATGTAAACATTTCAAAAAGTATTCCGAGATGGTTACGTGCAAGGCTTGCCATTGTGCTTCAGCAATACTGTTGATACACTCCAGGATTTCGTACATTCTAGCATGCAATTGTGATGGCTTATGCATATGTAGACCCCGGGTTGCACCACGACAGGTCAATAGCAATTGTTCTCTTGCTGCAGTGTAATATGATCAGTGTAGTACCGCGTAACCTTTTGGAGGTTACGCGACCGCGAACGCGAAAATTCGCGTTATACGCGTTATTCGCGGTGTACGCGAATCGAAATACTGCGTTGCTGAAATTGAGAGTGGTGTCAATCGAATCCTCTCGATGAGGCAAACCCAGAACCGTTCTCAGATTGCGAGCTGTAAAATCGCGCCCAGACGGCCACACAACGGCCGGATGTGCCCTAAATGATTGAAGTTCGACGGTTCGTCTTCATTTACTTACGTAAAAGATCATTA
>JAABUK010007551.1_pt1 | contig 15648 bp, 12 predicted proteins | sample 5559141 | NCBI WGS metagenome assembly JAABUK01 (sample SAMN10711869, study PRJNA513367) | rock metagenome | isolation source: Antarctica rocks | place: Antarctica: Victoria Land, Pudding Butte nord | collected 2016-01-03
GCCGACTGCCACAAAGCGATCCAGCAGTCATCTAACTTCGCCCGCAAAAAGCTGCAGAAAACTCGCTGAGCATTTGTGCACACCCCTCAAGTACTTGCAGCCTATCCTAACACTTGGCAGCACTCTGAACCATGAGCCGTCAAATCGTGAGCCGTCAAACCGTGAGCCCGCGCTTTTCGAGCTCGGCCTTGGCCGCCTCGACGCGATCTTCGGCCTGCTGCCCCTGCAGCCAGCCCGCCAGCGTTTGCAAGCCCTGGCTGAGCTCAACTTGAGGCTGGTAGCCCAACACTCGGCGTGCTTTGGAGATGTCGGCGTAGCAGTGGCGGATGTCGCCCACGCGATACTGGCCGGTGACTTCGGGCTGGATGCTCTTGCCCAGGGCTTGAGCCATCTGCGAGGCGATTGACAGCACCGTCTGCGGCTGGCCCGAGCCGATGTTGAACACTTCGCCATCGGCTTCAGGGACTTCCAGGGCGAGGCGGCAGGCGCGCGCCACGTCTGAAACGGCCACGAAGTCGCGCTGCTGGAAGCCGTCCTCGTTCACCAGCGGAGGCCGGTCGTTCAGGAAGCGCGCGGCGAAAATCGCCAGCACGCCGGTGTAAGGGTTCGACAAAGCCTGCCGCGTGCCGTAGATGTTGAAGAAGCGCAGGGCCGTCGCGCTGAAGCCATAGGCGCGGGCCGTGAGCAGGCACAGCCGCTCCTGATCGTACTTCGAGAGCGCATACACCGAGGCCAGGGCCGGCGGCTTCTCCTCGGAAGTCGGAGCGGGCACAAGTACTTGCCCGCTCGTGCCGCGCACTTCCCACTGCCGCGCTTCGAGCTGGGCCCGCGTGCGCTCGGTCGCCACGGCGGGCGCGCCCTGAGCATCCAGGTAAGCGCCCTCGCCGTATAAGCTCATGCTCGAAGCCACGACGAGCCGCTCGACAGGCCGCTCGACGATGGCTTCGAGCAAAACCGCCGTGCCCCGGTTGTTGACATCGGTGTAGCGTTCGATTTCATACATCGACTGCCCCACTCCGACCAGAGCCGCCAGGTGATAAACCGCGTCCACGCCTTCGAGCGCGCGCCGCACCGCCTGCGCATCGCGGATGTCGCCGTGCACCAGCTCGACTTCGGGGCTCAGGTAATCGGGGCGGCCCGCTTCGCCGTGCACCTGAGCGTCCAGGGTGTCCATAGCTCGCACGTGGTAGCCGTGGGCCAGCAGCTCGTCGGCCAGGTGCGAGCCGACGAAGCCCGCGCCTCCCGTGATGAGCACGCGCTTGCCCGCGCCTGGGCTGAGGTGTTCTCGCATCGCCTCTTCTTCTACCAGATTTCCGGCGGTACAAGAAGAGCCGCGCCGCTCACAAGTGCTTTCAAGTGCTTTAGCGAACCGTGGGCGCCAGGCCAGAGCAAAACGGCCAGAGCAAAACGGCCAGAGCAAAACGGCCAGAGCATCGAAAAGATGCGCTGGCCGTGCACGCTGCTGCAAGCTGCTGCAAGTACTTGAGGCAGGCAACGATACGCCCAGAGGGATTCGAACCCCCAGTCAAGAAATTATGAGTTTCCTGCTTTGACCATTAAGCTATGGGCGCGGCGACTCCTTTCATTCTTCCAGATCGCGCCGCGCTGCGCCAACCACCGGCCCTTGAGCCGCCAGCCCTTGAGCTCGGCTTAGTCCAGGTCGTCATCGTCGTCGCGCAGCCGCCCGCTGCGCCGCCGCAGCTTCCTGAGCGCGCGGATTTCGAGCTGGCGCACCCGCTCGCGCGACAAGTTGAGCTGAGCCGCCACGTCTTCGAGCGTCTGCGGGCCTGTGCTCTGGAAGTCGCCCATGCCGAACCGCTTTTCGAGGATGAGCCGCTCGCGCTCGCTGAGCGATTCGAGGACTTCCTCGACCTCGCGCTTGAGCTCGCTGCGCGTCAGGTTCGAGGCGGGCTCGTTGCCTTCGCCGCCCTGGAGCGACTCGCCCAGCTCGAAGTCCTCGTCGCCGCCCACGGGCGCTTCGAGCGACAGCATACTCTGGGCCGCGCGCAGAGCTTCCTCGACTTGCAAGACGCTCATGCCCGAAGCCGTGGCCAGCTCCTGGCGCGAGGGCGAGCGGCCATGCTCCTGCGACAGCGCGCGCTGCAGCTTCTGCAGCTTCATGATGGCTTGGGAAAGCTGAGCCGGCAGCTTCATCGAGCGGCCCTGATCGGCGATGGCGCGGTTGATGCTCTGGCGAATCCACCACGTCGCGTAGGTCGCCAAACGGTGCCCGCGCGCGGGGTCGAAGCGGTCGATGGCGCGCAGCAGCCCGATGGTGGCCTCCTGCACGATGTCCAGAATCGGCAGCGTGGTGCGCTCTTCGTACTTGCGCGACATGAAGACGACCAGCCTTAAGTTCGACTCGACCAGCTTCTGGCGCGCCGCGTCCGCGTCCCAGGACTTGTCGCGCACCTTGACGGCCAGCTCGCGCTCCTCGCCCTGGCTCAAGAGCGGCGTCTCGGCCACGCGATCCAGATACTGCTTGAAGGCATCGGCCACCGCCGGGCCTTCGCCGTCTGCGGCCTCGTCCGAGAGGTTGTCCTCGATGCTGGCGATGTTGTGCAGCGAGTCGGGCAGCGCGCTCATGCGGTCGATGGCCGCCAGCACCTCGTCCAGGTCCGCGTGCGCCCGCCGCCCCTGCGCCGCCCCTTCAGGAGCTTCGCGAGCTTCGGAAGCCTCGGGAGTTGAGCCTTCGAGAGTTGAAGCAGGTGGGGTTGAAGCTCTGGAAGTACTTGCGGGCGCGGCTTTGGGATCGGCGATTGTGGGGGCTTTGGCGGCGTTGAAGGGGCTCAGGGTTCGCTTGAGCTCGTCGTCCTCGACGATCTGGATGCGGCGCGACTCGAAGGCTTCGAGCACTTCCTCGACAGCCTCATCATCCACGGCGTCCTCGCCCAGGGCTTCGAGCACCTGGTTGTAGGAGACGCGGCCCGTGGTCACGCCCTCGTCCAGCAGGGCGCGGATGGGCGTGCGCTCCAGAATCTCGTTGTCGATCTCGGTTTGGTTTGGGTTCATCGCGCAAAGTGTAGCGCACGCCCGCTGCGGCTCCGGCCCCTGGGCGCGCGGCGATTGCCTGCAAGTACTTCGAAGTACTTGCGCCAGCCCGCGCCGATGCAGGAACACTGTGGCTCGAACTGTGGCTCGATTCGAGCACCTTGAACACCTTTATGAAACCTGCTGGGCAACGGCGGCCACTGGGCTCCGGGCCAGAACGCTCAGGCGCTGGACGACAGGCTGAGCGAGATCGCGCCGCTGCTGCAATCCTCGCCCTTCGCCGCAGAAATTCCCGGCCTCTTGCGCCAGGCCGACGAGATGCTCAGGGGCCAGGAGAAGAAGCGGCTCAGCCAGAGCGACTGAGGGTTTACAAGGGCGCGCTGAAGGCGCTGAAGGCGCTGCAAGTACTTGCGGGCGAAGATTTTACCGGGCTTGGGGCGCGCGCCCGGAACGTGTTGTGCCGCGCGGCGTTGGCTGCTATGCTCACAAGTCCGCCTGAGCCGCAGCAGCACGCAGCGGCACCAGGCAGCCTTCGCTGGAACTGAAGACTGGCAAACCCAAAGTCACACTGGGGGCCTAACCCGCAAGAGCGGGGATTAGTCCTGAATCTGGTGTGGCTTTTCTTATTGCCCGAAATCAGCCCCCGCGCTTCAGCTGCCTGCGCCTCGGCTCAGCTCTTCGATTCAGGCGCGGCGCAACGGCGAGCGCAAGCCGCCGCAAAGTCGCAAGCACGTTGTAAAGTCGCAAATGCCGTAACGGTGCCCTTGCCTCGCGGCGCGAGGCACCGAATCCAACAGTCGCGAAAGGAGTGTGGCCCGGTACCAAAGGGCTTCTTCGGGCACGAACATTCAGCTTTATTGCTGTTGTGCTTTGCGAGGAGCCTACATTGTCGGGCGGAAGGCGAGGGGCCACAAAGTCCCCGCTTGTTAGAGGAGAAGAAATGCATCTGGTAATCGAAGGTCGCCGTGGCGACTGGCACAAGCTGCAGGATCTGCCGGCTCTCTATGAGCTTTTGGACACCCTGCCGGGCCGCATCAACATGACCAAGATCATGCCGCCCATCGTAACGCGCTACGTGGGCGTCTCGCCCCACGACTGGGGCATCTCGGGCTTCGTGATGATCGCCGAGTCGCACATTTCCGTCCACACCTTCCCCGAAAGCGGCGAGGTCTCGATCGATGTCTTCTCCTGCAAGGAGTTCGACCCCGCCCTGACCTGCAAGTACTTGAGCGAGGCCTTTGGCCTGCAGGAAATCGAGACCTGCGTCCTGCGCCGCGGCCTCGAATACGGCAAGGGCACCACCATGCTGCCCACGCGCATGGCCCACACCGCCACCGCCCACACCCCCAACGTCACCAGGCCCGACGAAGAAGAAGCCGGGCTTGCCGCAGCCACCGCTTTGCCCGGCTACCACCCCAACGGCTACGAATCGAACGGCCACGCCCTGGAAACCCTCAACGGCTTCTCCAAGAACTGAAGCCCGATGCTGGATGCACCAAAGGCCCGCTGCAAGTACTTGCAGCGGGCCTTCGGCTTTTGCCGCCTATTCTCGGGATTATGCCAACTTTTTCGGCATAATTACAAGTTGTGCTGCTGCGCGCGGCTTGACTGGATGTATCAAGCTAAAATCATGTAATAATTGTTGAGAGAAGAGCATGAAAACACAACTTGATGACCGTTTCTTAGATTCGCAATATATCCAGATTTTCAAGGTTGGCGAAAATGAACACTCAGCTGACTACATTTTCTGCGCGACTTTGTGGGTGCCGCATGAAAATAGAAAAGGCCGCAATCGTCAGCATCAGACCAATTTCGGGCAAGTTCAAATTTCCAAGTTAACGGGTGAGGGTAGTATCATCATCCCGATGCCAGAGGATAGAGGCAATTGCCGAGCAATGGCATCAATTTATGTTCTTAAGAAACATTGGAAAGAAGGTTCTTTACCCTCAGCAACGTGCTATGCGTCGGGATAATACTGGTCCGTCAAGGTAATAACAGCAGCACAACAAGGCGCTGCACCCGACCGCCTACAGCCTGCGCTCGTTCCTCGCTCCGGCTTCCGGCGGCGGGTGAGCTTGGTCGTTCTGCTGCTGCGCGTGGCTTTGATGAATGTGCGAAACTTAAAAATATGAATCCATATTGGACGTACTCAGTTGCGATGCTGCTGGCCTTCCTAATCACGGGAGCAGTCATGTGCGGTTTCGTCTGGCTCATATTCGGAGTCCCAAAGCAGGTTAGTCAAAGTAGTTCTGGCAAGAAAATAGGAGTTCGTATCTTCTGGCTTGTTATGATGGTTGGCGGGAGCGGAGTTATAGGCCTCTATATCGGTACTATGATGGCGGGAATCAATTTTGAAATACTTGCTTTGGTGCTCAAGTTGATAGATAGAAAGAGCGAAGCTCATAACTGGATGCGCCTGCTCAGCCAAGTAATAACAACTGCCGTCGGTATGTATGCAGGCTTCTTGACTTGGCGCAGGTTCTTCAATCCGCTTCAAAGATAAACAACAGCAGCAGAACAAGGCGCTGCACCCGACCGCCTACAGCTTCGCTCGTTCCTCCCTTCCAGCGACAGATAGTCCAATCGTTCGTAGCATTTCTCCTCGCTCTTGACCCCAAGCTACTCGCCTCGCCAACCCGCTAAGCTCACCGCATGGTTTCATCGTGGGCGTTCGTGCTGCCACTCGTCGCACCTCTGGGCTACGTAGACAGCGCGCTGTCGCTCAAGTACTTGCACTACTGCACCATCACGGCGGCTTCGCGGGTGTTGTTGTTCTCGTCGCTTTCGTTGATCCGGTTCACGTCGTCCACTTGCGCCTTGAGCGTGTGCGCGCCAGCCGTCGCGGCCCAATCCGGCGTGCCTTTTGGCCCGTTGTTGGACGTGACCTCGATCTTCTGACCTGGAGCCAGAGCGTGGTTGGTGGTGTCGCTCCAGGCCACGATCGGGCCCTCGTCCACGAAGAAGGCCACGCCGATGGTGATGCCTTCGGGCGTTGGAGCGCCGCCGCGATTTTCAATGGTGGCCTTCAAGTGCGCGGCCTGGCCTGCCCTGGGATTGGCGGGGTCGAAGCTAACCGCAGTGACAACCAAATCGGGCGCCACATCTTTGGTGAAGGCCACCAACTCGCGCCCAGCCGAAATGTTGCCCGCTGAGTCGAAGCTCTGCACGCGCAGACGGTAGCCCATGCCAGCCGCCAGGTTCGCGACACGGAATTTGGGATCGTGCGTCATCCCCAAGTACTTGAGGCCCTGCCACACGAAGTAGCCAGCCGCCCTGGGCACGCGCGGCCACGACAAGCTAAGAGCATCGCCGCTGGCCGCGACCGTGGGAGGCTGGGGCATCACGATGGGACGAGCCGGAGGCAGCGTTGGGCTCAGCTTCAAGACCACGATCTCATCGGGAATCGCAAGCGCGATGTTGCGGGGCCGCTGCAGGCTTTCGAGAGGCACGCTGCTCTTCAAATTGAAGACCTGCACGCTCGATACCGAGCTGTTGAAGCGCATTTGCACCTGGGCGGCAGCGACCGGAATTTCCTGCTGCTTCGTGGTGTCCCAACTCGAAACCTCGCGCCACAAGAGCAGGTAAAACGTGCCGTCGCTCTTTTGCAAGAGCGTGTGATGCACATCCGCAGGCGCGCCGATCAGGTCAAAGTCCAGGGCGCGCGGCGTCACTTGCGGGGCGTTCCACTTCTTGTTCTGGGCGTCCCACTTCGACTCATTGAGCAGCGAAATCAAGTTCTTGAGCGCGGTGTAAGCGGGCTTGGGCGTCAAGTCGCGGCGCACCATGCCGAAGCTGGCCTCGGCGTTGGTGGCCTCGTCCGGGAACTCGTCCACGAACTCATACGAGATGGTGCGCGCGATTCCCGCGTTGAAATACTCGGCGAAGTGGCGCGGCAAGTACTTGCGGTGCGCTTCTTGGGAGACTCCGGGCTGCACGCCGCCCAGCGTCAGGTTGGCCCCCAGCGCAGTGTGGTAGCCCGATTCCGTGACGACAATCGGCTTCACCTCGTCGCCTTTGCCTAACAACCGAGGCGCGTCGCGAATGTTCGAGATCACCGGCCCGTCCAGGCTGCTCGAAGGCATCTGGCCCCCGGCATACGAGTGCATGACGAGGTAATCGAAGCTCTTCAGCGGCGACAGCTTGAGGTTGGAGCCGTTGCGCGCCGTCGAGAGCGCGATGACTCCCACGCCCTTCATCCTGGCGTTTTGCTGCACCGCTTGATACAGATCGTTTTGATACAAGCGCGCGCCTTCGGGAAAAGCCTGGCCCTTGTACTGCCCGTTCTGAGCGAAGATGTCCACTTCGTTGGGCCCTTCGATCATGTCCACGGTCTGCGCCACGGGCTCCAGCGAGGCGATGGCGGCTTCGGGGTCTTGAGGCGGCCCAAAGATCACCGTGGACTTGATGCCGAAGCGGTTGTAGAGATCAAGCTCGCGCGGGTGCAGCCCGTCGCGGATGTGGCGGATGCCGCTTTCGCCTAACAATTGGCTTACCTTATCGTAAGCGAAGCCGTAGGGCGTGTCGCCGTAGCCCCAGTGCGTGGCCACACCGATGCGATCCACGAAATCATTGGCGCTCTGAGCCGGTTCCAGCGCGGCGCGCGCCGTGGAAGCAGCCAGCAGAGAAGCGGCAAGAAGCGGCAGCAGGAGTTTCATAATGGGCAAGCAAAACACACCTCAAGTACTTGTGCAAGTACTTGAGGCGCGATCTCATCTGGAACATCACTTGACGCCGAGCAGCTCGACCTCGAACTGCAGCGTGGAGTTGGGCGGGATGTCGGGCGAGGGCGATTGAGCGCCGTAGGCCAGCTCGGGCGGGATGACGAGCTTGCGCTTGCCGCCGACCTTCATGCCCTGGATGCCCTGATCCCAGCCCTTGATGACCTGGCCCGCTCCCAGCACGAACTCGAAGGGCTTGCCACGGTCGTAGGACGAGTCGAACTGCTTGCCGCTGAGTAAGGTTCCGCGGTAGTGCATCGTCAGGCTCTTGCCGGGCAGGGCGACGGCCCCGCTGCCCTTGACGGTGTCTGTGATCAGCAGCTTGCCGCCTTTCATGACGGGCTGGGCGGGCTGGGGCGGGTGGGAGCCGCTGGGAGCCGTGGCCTGCGCCTGGGTGTGGTCATCGTCATCGACGGGCTCGGGCGGCGGGTCGCCGGTGTGCCGCGTGAAAATGTACACGCCGACCAGAGCCGCCAGGCCAGCCCACAACGCGGGTTTGGGAATATTCATAGCTCAAGATTAACGCGCTCCGCTCGGGCGAGTTGCGCGTCGGGCTTCCTGCAAGTACTTGTGGCCTCCATGAACTCCAACCGGCACCTGATGATCTTCGACGGCGACTGCGCCTTCTGCCGCCGCTGCATCGGCTGCGCGCGCGCCCTGGACACGCGCCGCCGCTTCGACTTCGAGCCCTTCCAGAACGCCAGCCACCCTCAGCTCACGCCTGGGCTCAGGGCGCGGTGCGAGCGCGCGGTGCACGTCATCACGCGCGGCGGGCGCGTCCTGAGCGGCGGGCGCGCCTGCTGCTTCGTGCTCGAAGCCGCCAGCGACAACCGCTTGATCAAGAGGCTCGCGCGCCTGCTGCGCTCGTTCCCGCTCGTGGTTCCGGTTGAGCTCGGCTACTGGATCGTGGCGCGCAACCGCAGCTTCTTCTCGAAGTTTTTTTAGCGGCAGCGAGCCGGGCGCTTCAACGGGCGCTTCAGAAGGTGCCGCCGAACTCCAGGGCCTTGCCCTGGACCTTCTTCTGGGCCGTCGAGCTCTTGATGCGCTTGTTGAGCTCGCGCAAGTACTTGGCCTCGTCGATGGGAAGCGAGACCCAGTCGTCGGTCCAGCTCGAAAGGTGCATGGCGTTCGAGAGTGTGAGGCCCTTGATGCCTTCCTCGCCGGGCGCGATCAGCGCGGCCTCGCCGCGAATCGCCTGCACGAAGTTGATGGTGATGGCCTTGTGCTCGGGCGAGGAGCCGCCGGGAATCTCGACGGTCCACACCTCGGGCTGCTCGAAGCCGCCCCTGGCCGTCTGCAAAAACTCGCGCACGCTGCCTTGAGTTTGATACCAGGTCAGGCCCTCGCCGCCGCCCTTCTTGCGTTCGAGAACCAGGCGGCCCCGGTCGCCCACGATCTCGAAGGAGTTGTTGCCCGGAGCCTCGCCTGTCGAGGCGATGAAGGTCGCGGTGGCGCCGTTTTCATACTCGGCGTAGGCGGTCACCGAGTCCTCGACCTCGATGTCGTGGTACTTGCCGAAGCCGCAAAAAGCACGGATGCGGCTGGGCATCATGCCCGAGATCCACTGCCACAGATCGAGGTTGTGCGGGCACTGGTTGATGAGCACGCCGCCGCCCTCGCCCTTCCACGTCGCGCGCCAGCCGCCCGAGTTGTAATAGGCCTGAGTGCGAAACCAGTCGGTGATGACGTATTGGATGCGCTGAATTTCGCCCAGCTGCCCGCTTTCCACAAGCTGCTTCATCTTGCGGTGGTGCGGGCGCGTGCGCTGGTTGAACATGATGCCAAACGTCTTGCCGCTCGCCTGGGCCGCCTCGTTCATCTCGCGCACCTGCCTGGTGTAGACGCCCGCCGGCTTCTCAGTCAGAACGTGCAGGCCCGACTCAAAGCCCGCGATGGCCAGGGCCGGGTGCTCGTAGTGCGGCGTGGCGATCAAGATGGCGTCGACCTCGCCCGACTTCATCATCTTCTTGGCGTCGCTGAAGTACCGGGCGCTGTCGCCGTGGTTGTGCCGGGCGGCTTCGAGCGACGAGTCGAAGGGGTCGCTGATGGCCGCCAGGCTGGCGCCTGGAACCTCGCCCTTGCTCAGGTAAGCCGCGTGGCCGCGCCCCATGCCGCCGTAGCCAATCAAACCGATGCGAACCGTATCCATAATGCTCTCCTCAAAATCACTCCATTATTAACCACAGATGGCCACCAAGAACCACAGCCGCTCGCGGAGAACGCACGAAGAACTCACAGCGAACTCGCGCAGAAGAGGTTGTAAATGGCTGCAAGTACTTGCAGCTCTGCGATTTTCTCCCAGATTCTCGCGGAGCTGCCGTGGTTTTGCGTGGCCATCTGTGGTGAAGTGGGGCGCGATGAAGATCGCGATGCGCCCCCGCTGGCGCGAACTTTTGTTTTTGCACTGGCCCATCGAGCCTCAAGTACTTGAGCCCCTGCTGCCGCCCGAGCTGGAAGCCGACACCTTCGAGGGCCGGGCTTACGTCGGCTTGGTTCCGTTCCTGATGCGCGACGCGCGCCCGCAATTGCTGCCCAATCTCGGCCTGCGCCACCTCACCGACGACTTCGCTGAGGTCAACGTGCGAACCTACGTGCGGCACCGCGGTGAGAACCCCGGCGTGTGGTTCTTCTCGCTGGACGCGGCCTCTTTGCCTGCGGTGGTCGCGGCGCGGCTGTGGTTCAAGCTGCCCTATTTCTGGGCGCGGATGCACACGCGCAGCGCAGGCCGCTACTACTCGCGCCGCCTGTGGCCCGCCCCCAGGCCCGCCGCGTGCCGCCTCAAGTACGCACTGAGCCCAGCCCAACCCGGCCCAGCCGAACCCGGCTCGCTCGAAGAGTTTCTGGTCGAGCGATACCTGCTGTACTCGCGGCGCGGCGAGCAGCTGTTTCGCGGGCGCGTGGTGCACGAGCCGTATCGAATCCAGAGCGCCCAAGTACTTGAGCTGCGAGAAAATTTAGTCGCCGCCGCCGGCATACAAGTACTTGGAGCGCCCACGCTGGCGCACTACTCGGCGGGCGTGGACGTCAGCGTGCTGCCGCTGGAGAAACTGACTTGAACACCGAACTCAAACCGAAAATGTAGAATCCAAAACGTGCGGGGGCCTTGTGAAACTCTTCACAATCGGGTTAAACCCGAAGCTTAGTTTTGAATTGAGGAGCATCATGGCCAAGAAAGTTGTCATTGTAGGCATGGGATTCGGCGGCGTGGCGGCGGCGGAGGCTCTGGCGGGCTCGGGGCTGGAGGTGCTGTGCCTGGATCGGCGCAACTACCACTTGTTCCAGCCCTTGCTGTATCAGGTCGCGACGGCGAGCCTGAACCAGGAGTCGATCGCGCACCCGATCCGGGCGATCATGCGCGGCAAGCGCGGCGTGCGCTTCCAGATGGCCGAGGTCAAGAAGGCCGACCTGGACGCCAAGGTTCTCGAAACCACCGACGGCCCGATTTCCTTCGACTACCTCATCGTGGGCGCGGGCTCAGTCACCAACCACTTCGGCATGACCTCGGTTCAGGAGTATGCCTACGACCTCAAGCAGCTCAACGACGCCGTGGCGCTGCGCAACCACGTGCTGGCCATCTTCGAGCGCGCCTCGCTGGAAAAAGACCCCGAGATTCGCTCGGCGCTGCTGACCTTCGCGGTTGTGGGCGCGGGCCCGACGGGAACCGAGTACTCGGGCTCCTTGATCGAGCTGATCCAGGTTCTCTCGAAGGACTTCCCGATGATCTCGCCCAAGGAGTGCAAGGTCATCTTGATCGAGGCGCTCAACACGGTGCTGCCTCCGTTCCCCGAGCCGCTGCAGAAATACGCCGAGAAATCTTTGCGCGAGCTGGGCGTCGATGTGCGCCTGAACACGGCTGTCAAGGGCGTCACCAAGGCCGAGGACAACGGAACCAAGACCGACCTGATCCAGCTGGGCGATGGGTCGAGCATCCCGATGTTCACCATGTTCTGGGCGGCTGGGGTCAAGGCGGCTCCGCTGGCTGAGGCGCTGGACGTGCCCAAGCAGCGCGGCGGGCGCATCGTGGTCGATGAGAACTGGGCCATCGCGGGGCACCCCGAAGCCTTCGTGATCGGCGACATGGCCTGGTATGAGGAGGGCGGCAAGGTGCTGCCGGGCGTGGCTCCGGTGGCGGTGCAGGGCGGCGAGTACGTGTCGAAGTTCATCCTGGGCCGCGAGAAGGGGCTGCCGACCAAGCCCTTCAAGTACTTCGACAAGGGCAAGATGGCCATCATCGCGCGCAAGAAGGCCGTGGCCGAGACCGGGCCTTCGATGGGCTCGCGCAAGATGACGGGCCTGATGGCGTGGGCGGCGTGGCTCGTGGTGCACGTGGCCTTGATGGAAGGCTTCCGCAACCGCGTGGTGACGATCATCAACTGGGTGTGGGACTACGCCATGATGGATCGCCAGCTGCGCCTCATCACCAAGGAAGTGGACGCGGGCCGCAAGGAAACCTACGTGGCGGCTGAGCACGGCGCTCCGGCTCAGCTCAACAACGCGGCTCCCGGCGGCCCCTCCGCTCCGGGCGGCGCCGTCCAGACCTCGATTGGCTCCATCGGCGGCTGAGAAGTCGAGCTTCGAGAGCGGCAAGTACTTGCGAGAGCAAGGGCTTGCCGCTTTTGGCTTTGCAGGCCACTCTTCAAGAACAGCATGAACATCCAGACCGAACCACACCTTGCGCAAACTCAACTCTGGCCGTGCCAGGGCCGCCACATCTTAGCTCAGTTCGATGACAACTCGGTCGTCGTCTACCAGGCGTATCGCCCCGCTGTGGGCCACTTCGCCGCGCGAAATCAGAGGTTCGGCGGCGAGTGGAGCTTCAATCGCATGAGCTGGGTCAAGCCCAACTTCCTGTGGATGATGTTCCGCTCGGGCTGGGGCACCAAGGCCGATCAGGAGGTTACGCTGGCAATCCGGCTACGGCGCTCGTTCTTCGACTCGCTGCTGGAGCGGGCGGTGCCTTCGGGCTTTGACGCAGCCCTGTATGCGGACGAGACGGCCTGGAAGAGCGACGTGGCGCGCTCGGATGTGAGGCTGCAGTGGGATCCCGACCACGCTCCGAGCGGCTTCAAGCTGGAGCGCCGGGCCATTCAGCTGGGCTTGCGCGGCGACACGCTGCGCGAGTTCGCGGGCGCGGCGATTGTGGAGATCGAGGACATCAGCGGCTTTGTCGAATCGCAGCGTGCTCACGTCTTGGGCAGCGAGATGGAGAAGCTGGAAACGCCGCGCGAGCGGGTTTACGTGCCAAGAGCCGAAGTCGCGGCACGGCTGGGGCTGGCTGAGCCGGCGGGCCAGCCGCGCGGTTAAAATTCCGCGCATGAACCTCGCCCGCTTTTCCTTGCGCTCTCTGCTCGTCCTGCAAGTACTTGCCGCGGCGTACGCTGCCCGTGCTCAGCCCGCCGACCAGCCAATTGTCGTGCCGATGGCGCAGATGCGCGCCAACTCGGACGTGATGAGCCTTCAGCTCAGGCGCGCAGGCGGGGCCCTCACGCTCGCCGACACCGTTGAAGCCAGCCGGTTCGCGGGCAAGCAGGCCGCGTATTACGTCAACGGGCAGTACCTCGGCGCGACGCTCGAAGGCTTCCATCCGCTGCCGGGCACGCGCCTGGGCGTCGCCAAGCTGATCCTCGCTCCCAACGAGGCGCCGACGCATTTCTGGGAGATCAAGCCCGAGCGCAAGGCGCAGGCGCTCATCGCGATTCCTGATGCAAGCGAAGCCGGCTTTCGCCAGCAGAACCCGCAGCGGCAGTTTTTGTCCGTCTGGTTCGAGGACAAGGCCAAGTTCCGGCCCACCAAATACGCGCCCAAGTACTTGCTGATCGAGAGCAAGCTCAACGCGGGCCTGCTCAAGCGCAGCGACGTGAGCGCGGACGAGGCCATCGGGCGCGGCGGCCTGACGCACGTCGAAGCCGAGCACGTCGAGGGCATCACGAGCCCCTTCGAGCCGCGCCAGGGCATCCGCTACAACCTGGCCTCCACGCACATCTTCGACTTCACCGGCAAGACCGAGGGCAAAACCTTCACGCGCGACGAGATCAGGCGCGTTGCCGAGGAGTTCGGGCCTTGCGGCTTGCTGGGCGATCAGTTCGGCGAGGGCAACGCCTGGTTCGGGATGGAGAGCGACCAGGAATTCTGGTTCTACGAGCGCGCCCGCGAGGTCGCGGCTGACCCGCGCGTGACCTGGCCCACCATCTACTTCGGCGGCTACGGCAGCTTCGCGTTCTACATCACGCGCGCCTGGCACGGCGATGGCGGCAACGACATCTCGCCCGCCAGCGAGCGGTTCCGCAAGTACTACGACAACCCCGCGCTGGCCGCCCAATCGTGCCAGTACTTCGACAGGATGTACTCGCTCACCGACGCCAACGTGTCCTGGTATGCGCAGGACTTCGGCTACGCGGGCGACTTCTACCAGCGCGTGCACTCGATCCAGGTCATGAAGCTGGGCCAGGCGCAAAAGGTCGCCGCCAAAACGCCGCGCGCCGCCAAAGCCGGGCCGCCGCGCACCTATTTGTTCTGGTGGAACGGCATCGAGAGCACGGACAACGGCCTCATTCACAACGGCTACCGCTGGGAGCACGACACGCTGCACCCACCCGGCGTGTCGAGCTACGAGGAGCACCCGAACCTGGACTTGAACGCGGCCATCGGGATGTGCTTGATCGGCGGCTTCATCGTCGGCGACGGCGTCATCGGCTGGGACAACAACATTCGCTTCGATCCCGACCCCGATGTTGTAGGCCGCGATGGGGCGTGGAAGGCCGGGGGCGCGGCCACTCAGGTCAAGCGGGCCGAGCACTTCGGCTACCCGGCTCATCCCGTGAGCGTGCTGAGCGCGCAGTTCATCGCCTCGGGGTGGTACCAGACCTGCGCGCGCACCTCGGGCGCGGCCTGGCGCTACGCCCGCTACCGCGTCGATGGCGGCGCCTGGATCGAGCCCGAAGCCGGCGACGCCGTGAAGAGCCAGGCCACGATCCTGCTGCGTGCCTCCGAATCCGACCTCAACCGCGCGGGAGTCGCCCTGGCGCGTGCCAGGGGGCACGCCGTCGATTGGGTCTTCCACAACCCGCGCTGGCTGCCCGACCAGCAGCACACCGTCGCGGTCGAGGCGGGCGGCAAGGTGTGGGCTCAGCGCGTGCGCGGCAACGAGGTCGTGCTCTGCAACCAGAGCATCTGAAGCCACGCTCTGCTGCTCAGTCTGCTTCGTCGCCCGACCCTCTGGCTAATCGTCCGGGAAGTCGATCCACCTCGCCTCGACCGCATCAGCCAGGAAGACGCGCTCCTGCGGCGAGTAGAACAGGGCCCCGGCCCGCTGCGCTTCGCCGGCGCGGATGGTGAGGATGACCGGCTGCGCATCGTGGCGGCTCCCGACGATGCGCGCGGTTTCCCTGTCAGCCGACAGGTGCACCTTCTGGCGCGCCATCGCCTTCAGGCCCTCGCGCCGGATGGCTTCCACGGCGCGGCGCGAGGTGCCGTGGAACAGCACTGCGGGCGGCTCGACCGCCTCATACTCGACCGCGCCCTCGACCGAGTGGCCGTAGCGGGCGCGGATCTTCTCCTCGCCGCCGTCCTCGACGATCTCGAAGCGTTGCTTGTCCGATTCGCGCACCACCTGGCGCACCTCGGCCAGGCCCGCGCCGACCTTCTTCTCGACGGCGCGGGCGACATCGGCCAGCGCCACCAAGCCGTTCGGCTCCAGCGTCAGCCCGAACTTCTGTGGCTCGTGGCGCAGCATGAGCGACATCGACTTGGAGATGCGTTTGTGGCGTTCGGGTGTCATGGCAAGTACTTGCGGCGGCTAACGCGGCTTGTTGTCGAGGAAAATGCGGAAGTTGGGCCGCTGCGCCGCGCTCAGCCAGCCCACGTGCCCATCGGCGAAGGCGAAGTTGCCGCCCACTTCGCTCTTGCCCGCAGCGCCTGGCATCGCATGGCGCAGCATGAG
>JAABUK010007552.1_pt1 | contig 15646 bp, 14 predicted proteins | sample 5559141 | NCBI WGS metagenome assembly JAABUK01 (sample SAMN10711869, study PRJNA513367) | rock metagenome | isolation source: Antarctica rocks | place: Antarctica: Victoria Land, Pudding Butte nord | collected 2016-01-03
ACGCGTATTGTAAGATTGGGATTCTCTGTGTGACAGGTAAAGAATCCTATAATTAGTAATCGGACATTTCATTCGACAAAGGGATGGATGACTAATGCAAGCGCCCGACTATGGCCAATGAGCGTTCTGTTTGATCGAGTAAGTGCCTTGGCGATGACGTGGATGAATCAATCAATAAAGACTCGCTGTCGCCGTGTGAATGCGCCACTCCCAATTTAAAGCAATATCAACCTCACCTCTGTAACCGACCCCCGGCTACAAGTCATTCAACACCACATTCCAAAATCCACCTCTTTGATCTTACCTTCATTACGCTCATTGACTCGAATTTCCTCTTCCTCAATTCTGCTGGAGTACTCGGCCGAGTCTCACTCGTTACCATGGCCAAAACCCACTCGGCTGGTGGTGGCAGAAGTATCCCTTTGATACTTTCATACGTCTTCGATTGGATTGTGATTATGTACGAATCCAACTTTCTCTGTTGGAGAATACCGCTGACGTGAAGCAGCATCATCGCAGCAATCGGCGCGGGCTTCTATAGAGCTGTCGGAAACCGACGGCCATTTTCAGTGGTAGATCCGGACATTTCCTTCCCCTATGTCGCCAAAGAGAAAATATCAACCGGTGTATTGGTCGTTGTCTCTTTGATTATCCCCGCCATTCTCATGGTGCCAATCTGCCTCATCTTCGTGCCAGGACCTAGTGCTTCCCGGGGCGTACCGAAGTCGTTGCTTTGGAGGCGGAAGCTATGGGAACTCAACACCGCTCTCATGGGACTATGTCTTGCAGTCGCTTCCGCTTTTTTCTTCACTCAAGGAATGAAGAACCTTTTTGGCCATCCAAGACCGGACTTGATCAGCCGCTGCAAGCCGAATTTGGCGAATTTAGCTGGAAACTCCGTTGGGGGTTTGGGAGGTGCTGTGCCATTATGGAACGAGCTACAATCGTGGACAATCTGCACCCAGACCGACAAGGCAATCCTTAACGATGGCTTCCAAAGTTTCCCTAGCGGACACTCGTCTTGTATGTACCGTCAGGGATCTCTCCATCACACCTAGCTAATGTATATCCAGTCTCCTTCTCCGGCCTAACATTCTTCGCCCTTTTCCTTTGCGCCAAATTCGCCATCAACATCCCTTACCTCCTCCCCTACTCCCACACAAACCACCACGCCATGTCCTCCGCCTTCCACAGCGCTGAAGCCGATGGCAGAAGCACGCAGACCGCCTTCCGCAACCAAGCCGCAGCTCCACCGCTCTACCTATTCGTTCTCCCACTACTCCCCTTTTGCGTCGCCATCTACATCTCCTCAACCCGCTACTCAGACTTTAGACACCACGGCTTCGACATTCTCTTCGGCTCCCTCATGGGCTTCGTCCTCGCATGGGCGGCCTTCCGACTCTACCACCTTCCAATTCGCCGATCAGCAGGATGGGCATGGGGACCCAGGAGCTCGTCGCGAGCATTTGGTGTCGGAGTTGGAGCTGGAGGCTACGTCGATGAGGAGCGCATGGCAACGCAGAATGACGTGGAGCTTGGGAAGATGACCAATGATCCTGCGCATAACAGAGTCAGCAGCGGTGCTGAGGATTCAAGGTTGTTTAATGCTGGGAACGGGAACAATATGGCGTATCCGCCTCCACCGCGTTGAGGAACGAGACCTTTTGGGTGTCAGCCATAATGGTGGTATGGTGCCCTAGCACGGAAGGTCGAAGATCGTTCTTCCACAATCACCAACACCACCACCGACCAGAAGATTGACGAAAACAAATCTTGACTATGTTTGTACCGGACCATTCCAGCGATTGTAGGCGTTTTTTATTCAAAATCTTAAATACTGTAGCATCATTTAATATCCTGTCTCCCAACCCAAGACACTTTTTTTACCAAATTGTATGATATAGAACCACCACCTCGTCAATTCCTATCGTCGAATCATTCAAAGCCATCATATATACGTTCCGACTATGTCACATCCGCCCCATTCCCATTCCCATTCCCATTCCCATTCCCATTCCCATTCCCATTCCCATTCCCATTCCCATTCCCATTCCCATTCCCAACCCTATTCCTAAACCACAAACCCAAACCCACCAATCAACCCCCCTTCCCAATTCCCCATTACGCCCATTCCAACAAGATTCAACCGCATCAGGACAGACACACCCTGCCTGTCCTCATAGATTATTCACTGCGCTGCCATCTTGCGTTACAGTATCTCTTAGAATTCCTAGAAGCAATACGGTATCCATCGTCCTTGCCAACTCCCCAAACCCATGCATGACAAGCTCTCTTCTCTCCTATGTTTGTTCTTCTACGGCGCTTCGTTCCTTCAACCTTGTCTCGTTTCGTCGTTCTCGTTCTCGGCATTATATGATTGTTATCTAGAGCGTTCGTCTACTTTTTCTTTCTCTTATTGTTTTTTTTGCAGTTGGGTTTTTTGAGGGATAGGTTGGTGGTTGTTGCATGTTTCGGGTAAGGGCACTGCGGGGGTGGGGGTGGGGTGAAGTGGGGAGGTTAAGACGAGGGTGAAGACCTCGGGGCAGATGGATGGGAAACGAGAGAGCAGCTAGGGGGCGGAGGGAAGGAGGAGGTGGAGGAGCAGATCGAGGGGGCGATGAAGGCGGGAGAGAGATGGTTTGGCCGCGGCACCGGCGATCCAAGAAATGAAAGCAAAAAGCCTCATAGCGCATCCATATGACATAACCCACCACTTTTTGTACTCACGCACCCGCAGGGAAAAAACCCCACCACCCGAGCTCATATTGCTGAAACGGGGTTTTCTGGATGGAGTGGAGCAGGCGGGATGGGAGTGGAGCAGTGGGGAGAGTTGAACAAACAGAATTGGAAAGATTACAATGGCGGCGGCATGAAGCAAGGTGCAGCGAGAGAAAGAAAAAAGTCTTTGTGGATGTCGCTTTCAAAATGTTATTCCGTGCCAGTTGGATGCGAGGAACTGTGTCGATAATAGGGGAAGTGGTGTCAGTGCTTCGATATATAGGAGTGATGGGAGGGAGAAGGGAGTTTGGAAAGGGGGAAAGAGGGAATAGGGAAGTTGAAAGGGGGGGATTAAGGGGTTTTGGGGGGAGGATCGTTGGGGATGGTAGGTTTAGTAGGTGCTTGAGAATGAGGGATTGGGAGAGATTTGAGTTCGGGAAATGCAATGCTGAACGTGCTCGAAGGAGCTTACGTCTTTAGAACCTCCCTTGCTTCCCATAATGATAATGATGTATCATCGTGTAAAGCATCTCATCGAAGCTGACGTGGAGACACTGCGGAAAGATAAAGATATCTCAGCTTGTTGCTCAGACCACGCTCACCGGTCCTTCCCAGGTTTCGACGACCAGTTACCGCTGTATAACCTTAACCCTAGATCAAGATATCGACAAACAGTAGTGAACGGAATATCTTTCAATATATCGTATCGCAAGATATTTTGAGTTGGCTGAGTTCTTCAAGGCTGTCATTGCCGTGGATATCTATGCGAAATCGGCAGGCTAGATACTTATGCCGTACTACTGTATCTTGACAGCGACACAAACGAGCCGTATCGGCCCATTATGGGGGAAGGGGGGAGCATCATGCTTGTCCAATTCAGTAATCTAGACTGGTGAAGCCAGTTTGGCATAATACGGCAACTTTGGCGCAATACAAGCACGTATCATATAAATCAACCTCCCCACTTGTGGCCTTTGTCCAATGAGCTGTTGTTTCGTAACCCGGAAGCCGATGCCATGTCGAGTCTGGCCTTGAAATCTATGGTTCGATGCTGCTTGAAGCGCTAGTAGAGTTTTTCACCTTCTTTCTTCTAGATAGACTTCTATTCAGCTTCTGCCTACATATCAATGTTCTTATATGACCTTGTGTTTCAACGCAAGGAATTCACAACGAGAAACCAAAACAGCATGGCTGAAGTTGCAGATGGACGTAGAGATAGATCAGTGAAAGCGTTAGGGAATAATGGACGCTGGCTGCATGTTTGAAACACTACATACTGGCCATGGCTGCTGTTTCCCCTAGTAGACAACTTTGTTAATATTCCGCTTCAATCAACGATTCAGATACAGACTAGCTGCACTGAACGTGATGCAATGCTCACAAGCGAACCAATTCCTGAAACGGTCATAAGTCCGCTGGTGAACGAGCTTTCACGGCTCTACGATCGCGATCAAGAAATATGTTCGACTTCGTTGTCGCTGAACGCTTCGAGCAATAATCCCTTTTTTTTCATTTCTTTTTTTCAATGTTTGCTACTCAGCCAGCCACGAGCAGCGTTCATATGCAGCGAGCTTTTTACGCGACTTCCTGACACGCATGACGTTCCTGACGATTCGGTAGGCAAGCACCGATTAGCGCGAGAGGCCTGAGTAACGCTGAGGCAGTGAACCGGGACATGTAATGCAATCTCAGCCTCGGGCCAGATGCCTTGGAGCTTCCCAATATTATTTATGGAATGAGAGATGCATTCGGCACCGCTATAATCTCTGTGCATGGCAGCGTGCGGGCAGATGTGGACCAGCTGTGCATCATGAGTACCATAGTGGCTTAGGTACGGCATGTCTAGGGGCGCAATCTCCCTCGGAGCCTGCAGGTCTGCCGGCTTTCGATCGAGGCTCCAGCCAGTGCAATGTCAAGCCTGCAGTAATGCAGTGGTTGAAAGAGCGGCCTTAGGTCGTCTGTTCTGCCAAAAAGCTAATAAATCTAGCGCTCGACCGCGGCGGTCCTAAAGCTGCACTAGTCTGTAACTCGCGAGAAGCATGTCCGTAGCGTCCTCGGTTTACGCCCGGACGACATGTCGATGTTCTTTACAGTCAACGCATCAAACGCAGCACACCCCCGAAAGCTTACCCGCAGCTGCCCCAGTGACGTTGAGATATAGAGCTGGGTTCTACTTTAAAATGCCCTTCAAACCGAGATGTTGCTCCCGTGCGAGAGGGGCATTGACACAGTTCAAATGCACGAATGCAAGAAAATGTTGGTTGACGAATCGGCCAAAATGTGAACACACTTTGGAACAATTCTATTCAGGTATGTATAGCATACTTCAACAGAAAACAATACCCCAGCTCGGATTGAAGATTGCCAGAGCTTGTGCAACCATATTTAAGGGTCGGCCGGGGCTCAATTGCATTTCTACAATCGTAGGACTACTTCGAATGAAATATAGTCGTTCGAGAAGATGAAACCATACGTTATGCACTCTTTATGCGTTTTCCCGCCACTTTGCTGAGACTCATGTCTGACCCTGAAGGTTTGAGTGGCTAGGTGAACGCGTATGGTTTGGTTTTGAGCAAGGATGAATTGGCGGGAAAGACAGAAATTGCCGGTAGCATGGCTAGATCAAGTCGTATAATTCGGTTTGAAGCAAAGAAACATCGACGGAAATGACAGAAACTGCTGGTAAACATCACTGCAGAAAACACAATCATAAACTCTCTCTTGTTCCAACGCTGACTGTCCACATGTAAAGATGCGGTAGTGCTCCTGCACACACAAAATTCATTTTCAATACAAGCTAGACGCAGATAAGGAACGCTTTGGCGTCGTCGAAATCCATATCTCGATAATCCTCCGACCCGACTGAAATAGTTCTCAATCTTCCGACGGGATTGTCCTCAAGGTTTCCCAACTTTGCGGTCTGGGTTTGTTTAGTATCCATCGCCTGATACTGGAAGTGAAAGGCGAAAAGACGGGTTTTTTGATGGGTGTAAAAAGAACAACCCGAAGGCCGTCGGCAGTTTTCATGTGAACACCCTCACCCAATCCCTGGAAATTTATATTGGTGCCGCTGGTGGGTTCAGTGATGGTGAGCATTTGAATAGCTGCTGAACTGGACATGGTATTGATGACGACGTTGGTCCAAGGATCAACCACGATAGTAAGAGGGTTGCAAACCAGGTTGATTTGGACACCCGGAGCAGAAGGTGGAACATTTCCAGAAGAAGGTAATTTTGGTGGCGCTGTGACTGACCCTGTGCCTGGAGAAGGAGCTGGACAAATGATCGGTTGCGGATTGCTCACACTCTGTTTATCAATGCCAGATCAAGGTCGCTCGGGAGAGTATCAACCAGTTCAGAAGCGAGTACTCATACCTGATCGAAAGCAATATACCATGCAGTGGAAGAGTACAAGGTGGAATCCCCCAGGTATCAAGACCCCAGGGGAATCCACGGTTGATTTGGTCACTGGCATTTTGAACCTAACATTCTGACCTTATTCAAAGTCAACGGACGAAACGGCCGTGACAACAAATGGCGGCTTCTCGAACGGCTTGAAAAAGCTCAAGGTGCCATGAGTCTGAGGGGTCGGGCTGTTGCAGGGTCGGACCTGCTCGGTATTGTATGAACCGCTGCGGATTCGAGGATGGTCGGCTTGATAAGCGATCCACTTTTTACTTGCAGAGTACCACACAGTATCGAACCATGTATCAAGACTGATAGTGAAGCCTTGGCGTGTAACATTTTCTGCCTCTGTTTTGAGGCGCTGATTCTTGCCGCATCCAAGATCCAGTCCACTAAGCCAAACAACAACACACGGCGGCTTCTCGTAAGCATCCAAGAAGCTGATGTTTGCCGTACGGGTGGTGGGTGAACCATCAAAGCGACCAGCTTGCAGCCCGTATGGGTTGTCGTTGGTTACCGCAGCCAAGGCATCGAAGCACTATACAGCTTGCTGTCTCCCCAGGTTTTTATGATAGCTTTTTACTGGCGATCATTGAGCTTTCTTGGCGACGAACTTAGTACCTGGTTGGGAGAAAGAGATCGGTTGTTCACTTCTGGAGCCCGGTTCATATTTGGTTTCGAAAGTGCTGGCGTCGAAGGAGGTCATGGTAAATGCTTGGTTATGCCAAGGGCTTCTGAAGTAGCTGAAAGCGATTTCGAGGTGCCGGAGCAATGTCAGGGGCTTTGGGCTCTTTTATCATGGGACGGAGCTGTGGGAACAGGCAGTCGAGTATCCAGTCGAGTATCATTCAGCACCACGGACATAGTTTGGTGGTGGACAAGCAGCGCTCCGATCTTCATGCTAATGAATGTAGGCGACACCGGGAAGCTCTAATCAGTACGCGTCGAGTAAGATGTGCCCTATTATTGGTAAAGACTCAAAACTGAATGCGTTCTTTGTTTTCCCACTAGTAAAGCACCCCTCAACTCCTCATGCGCCGTGGCTGGCTGAAGACAGCTCCGGCCATGCTCTCCCCCTTGCACTATTGGGGATGGGTAAAGTAGATTCAATTGTTACAAGATGCATAAGATGTTGCTATCATCGTCACTGACTGATCGAGGTTGACGTCCGAAAGCGAGAAACATGAGCCGATTCGCGAGCTCAAAATTTCTATATAGCCACTATTGGCTGAACCATTGCTGCATGCTTATAGATGAATCATGGATAGGGGGGCCAGAAAATGAGCCGGCCCGTACTGTAGTTGGTTGTATGTACGAAATGTGCTTGTAGCAATAGAAGATCCTCGTCCAGTCGAGGGCAAGTATCTTGCCATCGCCGCAATCTCGCTTGTACGAAAAGCACTCTAGACTCTTAAGATTTCAAACGTGCTGCAAGTTTACATGCAGTGCTAGTTCGCTGACTTGTAATCGCTCCAATAACTGCAAACGTAGGCAAGTTCCAGTCAGTCCGCGTTCGCTAGAGGCAATTTCGCACTAAAATTAGCGACTGATCAAAGGAGGCAATCCTACCCTGGCCTTTATCCAAAATGTATTGAGTGTACAACATAGAATCGAGGTTTCGTTTTAACAGGCCTTTCTTTGGCTACATCCAGGCCTGATAAAAAGGATTTCGGATCCAGTTGTACCATGGAAAAGCAGCCTCCACTTAGATGTTCAACCACATCATTGAAGACAAAAAATTTGACCATGCAGAATCGCCGTATTGAAAGCGGTGCTTCGGATCGACGAGAAGCTGAAAGCATAACATCGAGCTTCAAGGGCAATATTGTAAGAACAAACGGTAGCGTGAGACATGTATATCAGTCCTAGCGGCCAAGTGGTTGAGATTGCTGGACATCGGTCAATGTTCTCTAGGATGGGTCATTAGACCAAGATGGAATCGCGGTGGTTCAGCAAGCCCACGCTCGTCTCCGCCGTGCTGACCCCATATACTTGCACAGCTTCTCCAGCCTAGACAGCCGCAATACTTTTGACTTTGCCTTCAGAAACGATAACCTTGAGATCCCCATTTTCCGCCGCTTCACGCGGTCAATAAAGGGTGTGCACGTTGATCTTATCAGGGCCCTACCCGCAAGTCCAATCTATTGTGGACCAAGCTCTTCGGCGGGAGGTGAGAACGGATTTCACAGGTGATTTTGAAAGCTGAAGCTCTCCGCACATAGTCGCCGCTGACGTTGTGTTAGCCCGTAGGGTAAGTGATCAGCAACGTTATCACATCCATCCTCAGCCACATCCAATCGGATACGTCTTCTAACTACTAAGAACGGGAGGTCAACGGACAAGAGCTGGAGGCCGTGTATACAACCTCCTTACAGGATCAAAGTCCCTACGCATTCTGTACCCCGATGATAGAGTGGTATGCGGAGAAGCCCCAGCATAGCCCCACTAAGTAAGCCATGATTTTGGGCCCGTATGGCTATTTTGATGGACAAGTGCCAGGCACAGGCGTTAGGACATGGTGTGTGTGTGTGTGTTTGTGTGATTGCTACTCGAAGGGGAGCTTCACCCTCTAGTAGAAAACCTTTACTCGACCTACTGACCATGTCCGAACAAGTGCATGTAAAATTGAAAGCCTTTTGGTTGTGAATTCATTTGATAGGTTCGTGCTGCGTCATAATCTGCAGTGCAGTCTCGCTATGTCTATGAGCAAAGTCGTAACGTAAGAAAAAGACAAGAAGTATTTACTGAACTGAACAGTTATAGCTCGTCCGTTCCCTTGACTGATTCAATTCAAATCTTAATGTACGTCGATTTAGTTGACAAATTCTGTAACGAGATGGTTATGTTCAAGGAACTTCGCCAACAAGACCACTATATTCAAACACATTAGTCTGCTCTGTTATCTACTACTTCTCTTGAAAAACTCTCGTCTTATGAGAACTAGAAACACATCGCTCGTGTCTGAGGAAAGATAGATCGATTCGTTGATTCGAGAAGATAATAACAACTGAGTAGTATGAAAAAGAAAGACTCATCATTGATAGGATTAAGACTATGATCGATTTCTTCGTGTAGAAAGGCGTTGTTAATTCTCGATTCAACGTTTCTAATTTCGTATTATTCGTTTGTTGTTTTGAATATTCGTATAATTTCGTAGAAATCGCTCGAGCATACTCGCAAATGCACGCTTCCCTTTTTGAACAATGCGTATAGATGTTCGCGTTGTTAGGACTTGTTGAGACCTTGAATCTCCTGGCCCCTTAGGATTTAGGGCATAGTAGATAATTCGAGCGTGCTAGAATTTTGAACACTCCAAGCGCAGGAAGCTTAGAATCAACGACTCGACCCTATTAAGCGCTCAGCCTTGTGCTGCAACTAGATACGGTATTTGACAGTCGCCAGGGGATTGTATATACAATCAGTAGGGAGTTCCGAATAGCTTCAATATGGAGCTCAATTCCTAAGAGGGAGAGTTGGAAACAGGGAACAGTACTGTGGTAATCTCCGCTCCGAGCCCTACAGGGCTGACGCTAGGGGATTCAGAGTTTTCGTCTTTCGTTCCTTTGCACACTTTCTACTGTAATTCAATCAACATATCCATCCACGTGCACATATGCTCCTTCTGACCCTCATACCTTAACCACAAATCGAAAGCTCAGATACCTACAGATCTTCTAAGCTAAAGGGGAATGAGAACTACGAGTCATGGAGGATAGATATCACCAGTGCACTGAAATCCAAAGGTCTCTGATGAATCATCTTGGGGAAGCTGAAGATACCGGTAATCCCACCATTCAACGTCACGACAGCAGCCAAAAGGGAATACACCAGGGAAACTCTGAATCCCGTAGCCCCAGCCCTATGGGGCTCGGAGCGGAGATTACTGACAACAGGGGTAACAGTACTGTTCCCTGTTTCCAACATAAACAAGTTCAATGACTGAACGTATCAGATGACAGCACTACTGGGAATTGTGATGAGGAGTGTGGATTGAATGAGTTGGGAGGGAGGTGGTGGGTGGTACCGAGAGTGGTGGTGGGTGGTACCGAGAGTAGTGGTGGAGGTATGAAGCAAAGATCACCGCCTAGCCAGGGCTACAAATGCACTGTGATTATCTTCGTCGCTTCGGACGACGCTCGCGGAACGATTTTAGAGATGAGACGGTGCGGGAAAGCTCCCTGTATCAGACGCGTTTTTGGGAAGCTCGTATGAATGCTATAATGCCCCTTCAAAGTTTGGTAGATTTCAAGGCAAGAATGTGCTTAAATTCGCAGTCTAGGGTATGAGCTCTATGCGGGACAGAAACCAACGTAGTACATATGAAGCATCAGAGATGCTATATTAGAAGAAGCCACTCGCCAGACGCCTCGCTTGCAAGTCCCCTCGAGTATGCAAACGGTTATGGACAATAGGCCGAAAGAGGACAGAAGCTGTTAACGCCAGACTCACGCCTTGCCAATCTTGAAAGAAAACCTAGATTCATATCCCTCGTGCAACTTCACCTTAACACCTGACTCCTCGGGTATCATCTCATGCCGCAAGTCCCAGCCAGCGCGGCGGGCGAGCTCCGTAACCACGATATCGCAATCCCCAAGCATATCGACGTCGAAATCGACGTGTGAGCAGGGCTCGCGCGAGATGTACATTTGAGGTATATTCGGTGGCAAGAAGCCCACGACTTCTGAAACCGGGGCGACTTTCAACGATGTCCCGATGACGAGGACGAGGTCTACGAGGTCGCGGTCGTGGTTGGCGAGGCGGTCGTGGAATGTGGCTGGGAGGTCTTCGCCGAAGAAGGTGATGTCGGGCTTCATTACCCCTGCAACGGCGATGTCAAAGTCCTCATCGTCAGAACTGTCTTCGTATTCCTGGCGCTTTTTTTTGCCAAGCAAGGCTGCATTTGAGCTGCGTTTTCGCTTGAGACCGCCTGGCTTTGATTGCCTTAAACGGCGTATGCATCGGTCGCAGCGTGCTACCCGGCCGGCTTTCAGGTCTTTGTAGATTTCTTCTCCCTTGACTCTGTATTTGCACTCAACGCAAGAGGCAGTTGCGAATGAGCCGTGGCACTGTATTAACTTCTCGGGAAGGATCCCAGCATGCCCTTCAAGGTTATCTATGTTTTGAGTGAAGTTGGTGAGAAGCTTGCCCTTTTCTTGTAGGAGCCTTATGAACGCGTGAGTGGGCGAGAATTTGTTGGTTGTTGGTAGTATGTCCTTGGCAACAGAGTAGAAGATGCTGGGATCTTCTCGAAACAGGCTGATGTCGAATACTTCTTGTGGATCGCTAAGGCCGAGGTGCTGAAGCTGTGAGTAGAGGCCGGTCTCTTTCGATCTGAAGTCAGGTATGCCGAGACTAGTTGATATCCCAGCACCGGTGAGAACGATAACGTTCTTTGATTTCTTCAGCAAAGACACTGCATCGTCGATCGTATTGTACTGAGGGAGCTTGACCCTCTTTGCAAGCTCTCGAGAGATTCCCAGACCCAGTAGAGAGTAGTATGCCTCGTCAGGCTCTCCATGTAAGAATGATGGCGGTCTGATGCCGAAAGCAGTACATAGCTTCTTCGCCGTATACTTGCGAGCTTCGATAGTCTCCGTGATAAACTGATCGGGGCCAACTAGCCGTACCTTCCTCCGGAGAGCGAGAGATTCTTCAACAGTACATGCGTCGTGCACTTCACGTGGTCAGTAATTGATGCTATTGACATTCGAGAAAGGGTACACACTGCCATCAAGCGATTCCTCATCCCCCATACCTTCCAGAGCATCCTCGTAAAGAGACCATTGATCATCATCGTCTTCCTCCTCCGAAAGATCTGTGTCGATATTCGTCAACGCGTCGCGCTCGCCTTTTCGTTCAATTGCGCCTATGAGCTGATCGACCGAGCTGTCTTCGGAGAGGTCTATAATCTCGGTGGCACGCACTTTAAGCGGAGACTCGGCCAGAGTCCCGTCAACACTCGCCATGTCTGAGGTTGACCGAAGACGACTGCCTTCTGGGATGCCCTACTGATGGACTCGAGTGCCGCCAGATAACCGTGCTCGAGCTAGGCCGTATGCAGAAGTTTGACGCGGCAGAGTCCAGCCTTATGAATGAGAACATGTGAAACCGCTTCTGCCGTCTGTCTGAATGAAGTTCTGGGGAAGCTGTGACGAAAAGATGGTCATGTTCGTTCGTATGTTATTCGGAAATGGAACTGTGGGAACACCACGCTTGCTCTATCCCAGGCAATGGCAGGAAACAACAATGGACCCAGCATCCGTTTCAGAGCCCCAACCTACCAAAAGGCAGATGAATCTGGCACTTCCTCGTCTTCCCAACAGCAACCGCAGCTGAGGCACAAAACTCCTGACATCGCACAGAGTAGAGAGTCAAGCCTTTCACGGCCTATCACTCCAAATGTCTATCTCGGTTCTTACGCCAGGGATCTGGCTCGCAACAGGGAATCTCTGCCAGGATCCTTGGACAATGGAGCTCTTCGAGGCTCCGTTGCTCCATCCCCTCGAGCGAGCATGAGCCATCTTCAGCTGCAGCATCTCTTGCAGGCAGTTGACGTTGATCTTGAAACCTATGGTGTGCAAGAATCACGAGATGGCTTCTTCGATGCATCTTTCTATCGTCCACTAAACCGTGATCATGTGCAGATGATGAAGGAGGCCTCTGAAACCTTACCAGATGGATTTCGAAAGAAGGATCCGTTATCAATACGCCGGTTTTTCCCGCTGCAGTGGCATGAAATATCGGATATCATCAAGCAGCTTACCACTTCCAGAGCTGGGATCAAGCTTGCCAAGTCATTCCTAGGTTTCTTCATTACGTACGTGATTTGTCTCGTTCCCGCTGCAAGAGACTGGCTGGGAAGATATAACTATATAATGGTTTTATCAGCCATCGTCAACCATCCTGGAAGACCAGTAGGCTCTCAGATCGATGGTGCTATATTGACTATCATTGGCACTGTAGCCGGACTCGCATGGGGGTCTCTTGCGCTCTACGTTTCGACATCAACAGACCCAGCTCGTTCAGGATATGGTGGAGTCCTAGCTACGTTCCTTGTGCTATTCAATACTGCTATTGCCTGGTTACGTTGTATATATATGAGATTCTTCCAGGCTGTGATATCAGCCGGCATAGCTATGTGTTATACTTGTCTTGCAGATACCTCTGGAGCTGTAGGCTGGAAGAAACTGTTTGATTATGGTATACCATGGGTTCTTGGACAAGCAATATGCCTTCTGGTTTCGGTCTTTGTATTTCCCGATACCGGTTCTCGTTCAGTCAGGTAAGCTTTCTTCGTGATACTGATATAGCAGACTATCTCACTGCTAGGTAGTATTGCATTCCATCGTTCGCTCAACGCATTGCAAAATGGACTTTTCCTACCACAGCAGGATAAAGACCGCTCAAGGCGAGATCTAACATGGAACTTTGTCAATCTTTCAGAAGCGGTTCGAGACTTCTCGATCGACTTGTCCATTTCTCGTTTTCGTCCAGATGACATCAGATCAATGCGCAATCTCGTGCAAGGAGTTATTAGTGCAGTTCTGGCAATCAGACCAGATACAACGCTGTTCGACATTATAGGTCCATTTGAAAAAAACACAGACGAAACCGATGATGGTCCAATTTCATCACCAGATGATGCTTCTGTTTTACGCTTGATATGCCAGATTCTTGCCGGACCAACTAAAGAACTAATCGAAGCCATGTCAGGTGGTATCGATATATGTAACGTGTTCATTATGGCTGCGGGTGGATACAAGCAAGCTAAACCCACCAACAACACTCCAGACATACCTAAAGCTCTCGACCGTCTAAGAGTGACCAGAGATATCTTCGACTCTGCCGAAACCTCATTGACCAATCACTCGGAGCTACCGTCTATGTACTCGGATTATCCCGAAGTCGTGAAATTGTTTCTCTTCGTTCACCCCGTCCGTCAAGCAACGGACAAAGTCGAAGCCCTCCTAGGGAAGATCCTGCACATGCAGCTGGAAGACCGACCGTTAAGACTACGACTTCCATCATACCCTTTGTCAAAGGCATTACTTCGATGCAACGCACAGGTTCGTCACGACCGAGGTGGCTTGACAGCTGGCTTCTACTTCCAGAGCAAAGACCAGTTGGAGAGGACAATGAGAGAGCTTCAGAGCAAAGTCTTTGTTCCGACGCCTCGCAATCCAGCGGCCAACGATGCTTCTGGTGTCCCTACCAATCAAATGCCTGTTATTGGTCAATTTGAACAAGAGAAAAAGCTTGCCATGGGAGAAGATGAAGGTGTGCCTAGAAGAATAAAATTCCGATTTGGAATATGGAAATTTCTCCATAACCTTCAGGGTTTCGAGTCTCGATTTGCTTTCAAAGTAGCACTAATCACCACGCTTGTATCTGTTCCAGCTTGGCTGGTACAAAGCCGTGGTTGGTGGAATACTCATGAAAGCTGGTGGGCCGTAGTTACAGTGTGGCTGATGATGCACCCTCGGGTCGGCGGTACTTTCCAAGACCTTACGGTGAGGGTTGCCTATGCTGCTATCGGAGCAATATGGGCGGCGTTGGCTTACGCTGCGGGTGGTGGCAACCCGTACATCATGGCTGTCTTTGCTGCCCTGTTTATGATACCGATGCTGCACAGATATACGCAAAGCTCACATCCTCGCTCAGGCGTAGTCGGTTGCATCAGCTTCATAATCATCTCGTTGGGCGCCTATACCGAAGGCGGTAAGCCGACGATAATTATATTTGCCTGGACCAGAGGTGTGGCCTTCATTGTCGGCGTCGTCGCGGCGCTACTGGTTAATTGGGTACTGTGGCCTTTCGTTGCCCGTCACGAGCTCAGAAAGTCGCTATCAGCCATGATGCTACACTCTGCGATTCTTTACCGAAGCATTGTGGCCAAATACATATACTACACCGACGGTCAAGAACCTGGCCCAGATGATGTCGCAAGGTCTGAGATGCTTGAAGCTCGATTACGAGAAGGATTTGTCCGCATACGGCAGCTCATGGAGCTCACGAGGCATGAGATCCGTCTTCGAGCCCCTTTCGACCCTCTCCCCTACAGCGCCCTCATCGACGCCTGCGAGCGATTTTTTGATCACCTCGTCGAAGTCCGTCAATCGAGCCTCTACTTCCAACCCCACATGCTCGCCAACTCCCCTTCCGCGAACTCTTCCCTCATGGGCCCTCGCCGTGACGCCGTCGCCGTCATTCTAATGAACCTTTACATCCTCGCCTGCGCGCTTCGTACCGACCGTCCCGTGCCGCGGTATCTCCCGTCGGCAGCGGCGGCAAGACAGCGGTTGCTGGATCGTATGGAGCAGGTTGAGGCTGAGCAGCCAGCGAACAGAGTGGAGGAAGTAAGCAGTGGGAAGACAAGGAGGTGGGCGGATGTCTATCATTATGCGTATTCGTCTGCCTTGACAGATATCATCGAGCAACTGCAGCGGTTGCAGAGGTATACCAAAGAGATCACCGGAGAAGTCGGGTTCGATGATTTTGCGCCTTCGGGATAAGGAGCAGATACA
>JAABUK010007554.1_pt1 | contig 15638 bp, 22 predicted proteins | sample 5559141 | NCBI WGS metagenome assembly JAABUK01 (sample SAMN10711869, study PRJNA513367) | rock metagenome | isolation source: Antarctica rocks | place: Antarctica: Victoria Land, Pudding Butte nord | collected 2016-01-03
GATGGTTTTGCAGTCTTCTGAGCTTCAGGCCAACGAGTTCTGAGACTGGACTCGTCAGTGAGGTCTGCTGCAGAGAGAGAATATGTGCCATCTGTACCAGGCACAGAATTACATACACGTAGTTGGAAGGACAATGAACAACCACGATATGGAAAGTAGCGAAGGAACCTCTTTAAGTCCGGCCACTTCGGCGCACAAAGGACCTATTGTCTTTGAACACATTCGTCATGATCCTCTCACCAAGGACGGAGACAATACTCACGACCCAATATACACCTAGAACAGCACCACTCAGGAGAGCGAAGACGACTGTCAATCCAAAGCTCGATGACGGCACCCACATGGCCAGGACGAGGACTCCACAAAAGAAGGTCAATCCTCCAGCAACTTCGATCCTCCCGAATCGATCACTCGCAACGCCGACCCAAGGCCGGCCGATTGCAGTCCCTAAGTTCAAAAATGCAGTATCAACCCAATGGAAATGGCGAAGTCGGAGAGTGAGAAAAGTAGCACCATGTACCCTAGCATACTAATAAACGCCCAGCTCAAGAGAAGGAGCACGTCGTATCGTCGAAGCAGCTTGACATCAAAAGCAAGCTGCGAGGGTCTGACTGCAGCATTCCGGTCCTTGATGAACGTGGCCGCGAGGAGATTGGCCATAAATGTCAATACGCCGATCATGCGTAAAGACCACTTGTAGCCGATGTTCTGGATCATCGGTCCGGTGACCAGCGAGAAGACCAGTCCACCAATGCCAGAGCCCGCGGCAGTGATCCCGTATGCCAGGCTTCGACGTCTATGGAACCACTGTGCCAGGACGGCAACGCTGGGAATGTAAATGAAGCCAACCCCGAGTCCCACCATCGCGCCTTGGGTAACATAGAGGTGCACGATGCTCGTTGCAAAAGACGCTGCAGTGAAGCCTCCGCCCAGGATCGCCGTGCCGATGAGCATAGTTACATGGATGCCCAATCTTCGAGCTAGAAAGGTGACTAAGGGAGAAACCACCATTGCAAACCCGAAGTTGAACCCTCCGATGAAGGCATAGTCCAGAGCTTGTGATCCGGGGAAGGTTTGCGCGGAAAGGTAGTAGGAGAGGTACACGCCATAGGACTTGATATTCTCAGTCAAGATGTTCCCCGGAGTAGACAGCGAGACTCACTGCAACGACGCCCCACGTAAAACAATTCACCGTGAAACACGTTGCCACGCATACCCAACCGTATCCCCCATCTGAATGGTCAGCTGCGTCTTCCGTGGTCTGCAGGTCTGCAGGCGAGCTCTGCAGCCCTAAGCCTGCTCGTAGTCCAAAAACTGAATCATTCGGGTGCTGGTCTCCAGAAACTTGCTGATTCTTCGCCAGGTCGCTGACGGTCTCTCGAGTACTGGCCATTATAGGACAAGCAGATAGCCTGGATACTGCAGCGTATCAAGCATTGCGGATGCCTTGGCCAGGCATACTTTTGTACGATAGACCAGGTATCCCCTTCGCCGTCAGGTGCTAGCCACTTTAGCGTCAGTTATTGACCAATCAGCTAATGTACACTACCATGATTTTATAGTTTCCGATAAGCTCGGGCATTCCCGCGACAGCGTGACGCTAAAGTGGCTAGTCTACGGCGAAGGGGATATCCATGGTCAACGAGGGGGTCTCCCTTCTGCATAGACCACTCGCCGCAGGCGAGTGGTGGACAGCCCAAAAAGCATATCAGCTCAATGGGCATTTTTCTGTATATCTATCGTGAAATACGTTATCCCATGCGTCACTGAATTGGCAACATGCCTTGCTGGGAGTAGTGGCTTGGCCGAAATCTTGCTTCAGCCTGGGCATACGGAACACCAGAAATCGATTTTTTAGTGCTCCTTACGCCAAGGCTGCGGCCAAATTTCGGCCAAGCCACTATTCCCAATGAGGAAAGCTGCCCATTCAGTGACACAAGGGATATTCAAAGTTTCATTGAAATCAGGCATATTATGGTGAAGACATATATACAAGTGTTCGACACGTTCAGATGCGTAGAAAAATGCTCATGAAGCTCATATGCTCATCAGGCTGTCCACCACTCGCCTGCGGCGAGTGGCCTATGCAGGGGTATACCCCTGCTAGGGTGGGTCCCTCTACAGTGGGGACTCTCTCGCTGACCACCGGAGGATCGGTAAGAAGTGTACAAGGTAGCGTCGGCCCCTGCATCAGTCTGGCCAATCAGTGAGCAGCGCTGACACACTTTAGCTTTTCCGGAATCATCAATCTGGAGCGCTTAACTCCAATTGGTCAGTGGCAATTGAGATCTAGGCTTCTCTCTCACCCTTCTGTACCCACTCCACCTTCATAGTTCTCACTGCCATACCAGGAAGCTGTTTGTGATCCTTGGGAAATGCAGAAGCGTCATAGAGCTCGTTGAAGTCCGAGGTCCAGCCTGCATTGGTCCCTGGCGGAGACCGCCAAAGTTTGGCATGGACAAGGACAGAAATAGCATTCTCTCTACCCGGTATCACTCTCTGCAAACTGACGATGTTGGTTCTTACTTCCCATCGCTTCTGCGGCATCCTTCTAACGTCTCTGTCAAACAGTCACTCCTCACATACCGCGTCCTGCCTTGTTGGAAGAGCTCTTCACTTCAGACCCGCTTCCGCGAGGTCAAGTACTTCGAAGATGGACACCCAGCCACAGCGATCCGAGACGAAATCAAGATTACCTGGTCTGAGTAGGGAGAAGGATCGAGATGCAGCCATCTGCGACCAGCCTTCCAAACCAGTTCCTGTAAGTACGTCCCAGGGGGACCTCAACAACATAGCGGCAGCGCGAGCAATCAAACGACCCAGTATAGACCCCGCCTTCGCATTTTGCTCACTTGAGATACCCGTCAATGACGATAATGAAGGACATCGACGACGTTACAGACCCTTCATACTAGACCCCAAAGTGGCCAAAAATGACTGGGTCAGCAAGTTGGAGCTCGGAACGGTAGCCAAAATGGCCTATGAGGATTTGGAGCGAACTGGCGAGCGACTGTCCATTCTGCTACTGTATGGCAGTCTCAGGAAGAGGTGAGATGCGTCAAACGGAAAGGTGACGCAATGCTGAATCGAGAATTTTAGATCGTACTCGAAACTCCTCACATATGAGATCGCACGCATACTGTTCAGGCTTGGTTGTGATGTCAGGGTGTATGATCCCACTGGACTCCCAGTAAAGGACGACGTCCAGCATGACCACGAGAAGGTCCAGGAGCTGAGGAACTTGTCGCGTTGGAGTGACGGACATTTCTGGGTGTCGCCGGAACAGCATGGGAATCTCGTAAGCGGCGTGGAACGTCTTTAATCGTGATTTGTGCTAATGGTAGCTATGCAGACTGCTGTCTTCAAAAACCAGATCGACTGGATCCCTCTCAGTACTGGATCCGTTCGACCAACGCAGGGCCGCACCCTTGGTCTAGCGATGGTGTCTGGTGGCTCCCAATCGTTCAACACAGTCAACAGCTTACGGATACTTGGACGTTGGATGCGGATGTTTGCCATTCCCAATCAGTCGTCTGTTCCGAAAGCGTACGAGCTGTTCACGTCCGAGAGTAGTGAGGATGGTGGTTCTCGACTGATGGCCGGCGGGAATCGTGATCGTTTGGTCGATTGTGTGGAAGAGTTTGTGAAGTACACTATTGTGATGCGGGTCCACTTCGACTTATTTGGCGATCGCTACAGCGAGCGACAGAACCTTAAGATGCCCAAAGACAGTGCTGTAAACGGCGTCATGGTCGGCAGCGTTTGAGTGTCGGCATTAGACTAAGAGCCAAACTATAGAACTGCACGGTGTTGGGGGGTGGGTTCAAGACAGAGCACAAAGCTAGTTGTCCTGAAGCCAGGTTTGCATCTCAGCCGTCAGCCAGCTGAAAGATCTTGATGTTCTTCACCATGCACTTGTCAGTATCAGAACATCCCAGCGCCGGCCAGAATGCTTCGGGATCTTCGTGCCCCCTCATACTTGCAATGATGCGTGCTGCGCTCTCGCATGACGTTTCGTCGGTAGGTTCCGCATGAGATGCTTTCCCAGAGATGACAGCCGGGTCCAGAGGCGCGTCGGAATCATGGGCCGAGTAGTGACATTCACTAGTCAGTGGGCCAGAACCATCAGGTGGCGATGGACTGCGGTATTCATCGGTGGTACTGTGAGAGGCTGATGGTGTAGGAATGTGGGAGACTTGCTGGTTTGGCCTCGAGATTGGATGAGGTGTGCGTTGCTTCGCAGTGATCGGATGCTGAGTGCGAGAATACAGATTTGGAGGGATCACTGACGACGAAGTTGCAGCAGAGACATGCCTGCTGCTGGCCAGGTGACGATCCATTTCTGCTGCCGAGATACCATGCATTTCCAGAAGTGCTCGCAAGAAGTGATTCTCCTCTGCAGCTCGCCGAGCAGCCACTTGAACCTCTGCTGTGACACTAATACCATCCTGGTTGTACTTGCGTACGCGCGCTTCGAGGTCTGCCACATAGTCCTTCCTTCGAGCTCGTGAGAGGCGTTGGTGTTCGCGGTTGCGATCCACATATAAGTCGTGCTGGGTACTTGTCAGCAAAGAGCTCGAGAAGCGCTCGTTGCCGGCCGCCCTGGGTCTGAACGATTGTGAATGACGTACCTCGTCCCTGTTCATTCTGATCTACGTAAGCAAGTGATAAGTTGGTACCTGACTGGTCTCTGGCGCTGGATATCTGGGACTCGGACTGGGAAGAATGAATGAAAGAGTTGCTGCAACCCAAGGCTCTAAGCCCAAAGCGGCCTAGTGCTCCACAGCCAATCACGGCTTGACGAATGTACGAGCTACAGAGAAAGGTGACGGGACAAGGAGCTTCAAAGACGGCCGCACTGGGCCATGTCACTCGAGCACTGTTGTAGAACAGGCCGTGTGGCCGCTTAGAAATCGAGCATCTCACACGATTCGCTACTTCAATGGCCGCGGCTCCAGCTTGAGCCTGGCATGCTCGGGCATTGCGGGATTGTCTCTAACCTTTCTGAACTTCCCCGCCTAGTACTTGCATGGACTTGGAATCTGTTTCGGATCATTGTTCTCCTACAAGAGCCTGCCAGTGCGCTATGAAAGCCGTGAGTGACAGACGACCACTTCCATAAAGTTCGCCCAAACCCTCTCAAAGAGGAAATCAACACGGTCTCACACAACAGATGGACAAAGCATACCAGGAAGAAGCTGATGATGATGAGACGAAATCTTTGTTGGAGTTCCAACAAGCAGGCTGCCAGGCTTTTCGAGTATGGTCAGACGCACGTCAGGCAAAAATTTGGACAACTGCTGTCTTTGACTCCGGGTTGAAAGGCAGAGACACAAATTTTGTCTCACACAGGCTGTTGCAGAATCTTGGATACAGCAGCTCGACAGTCACATGGCAGACGCAGCAGTTTCAAACGCTTGCCGGAACTATTCGCTCGATTGGCTCCGTTAGAGCTCAAGTTATCCCCAGTCACCTTCTCCCGTGGCCTACCTCAAGAGCAAGCTACAAAATGCGTGAAATTCCACATATTCACCGATGACGGGTTACTCGCAGACTTGGTCCTTGGATCAGATTATCTGTCAAGAAATGCAACTTCTGTCTTCGTTGAACAGGCGCTTGAGTGTGGTAAGATGTCATCATGAAAAGTTCCAAGGGCATTTCCTAAAACTGTTTCAGCACAAAACCTTGACACTCGTGCTGGACTTGCTCGCAAGGGCAGATTGATTTCGAAACTTGCTGTTCTCGGCACAAGCCAAACGACCCAGAACGACGGCTTCAGCAGCTTGACTGACATGGAGCATACATCTGCAAGGAGCTCAGAAGTTCGAGTCAGTGGTACCAATTACCACAGCGCAGCCCCGGGTCCTAATGGGCATGAGACGATGAGCAGTCGTCGACTGAACCGTATACGGCAGGTATTGGAGAGTTCCAGATCAGAGTGTCACACTGTGATCGTGGGCGGCAGTTCTGTCCTGGTATGGTACTAAGATTGTCCATACGGCGGATGCAGGCACACGTGGACCAACGGGTTCTGCCAGATTCAAGATCTTTGCCAACACATCATTGCGGTCCATTTGAGAAAGATTTAAAGACTCGAGACTCACACAGTGTCTGTATGGAGATAGCATGTGAAGCAGGTTTCCCTTTCTGCAGTCCAGAAACGTCTGCTCACTGCATATTTAGACTAGCCGCATTCGATTAGCGGGAACAATCTACCAATCACGCGTGGTGACTGACACAGCCAAGCCCTGATCCCTGCTCCCTCTCCAGGAGGTCCATCTCAACTTTCTCAGCCACTGGTCATGACATATCATGACACAAGGCTGCAGAGGCTGACTCAGGGTCTGCTAGCCCTCTCTGATAACAAGTTCACGGGAAGAGGCACCACCGACACTGGCAACCGTCTATACAACACGACGCATCTACCCTGACTGTATCTCTGAGTGTACCCCTGGGAAAGCAGGTATATGGATCTAACGTTCATCTCCGGAGTTGCTGGATGGGCGAGGTAGCGTAGAGACGGATGGATGAGGACTGGGAGAGTGTGATCTGAAGTTGAGATATCGTCTCCAGATCCTGGCGGCCGACTAGCCTCGCAATAATCCACACATTTCTTTCTTTGGCCAGCTTCATATTACAGCTCAATAGACCGGGGTGGTGGCACGTGCGACCTTGATAACGAGGGAGGATGTGACGGAGAGGGGATCCTTTAGTGCTTCCCATATGCGCCATGCATGCGGTAAAAGACTAGATTGGCGACGGAATCCCTCGCCAAGGCCCACAACCATCTCATGTATCTGCATCTCTTGGCATTCCTAACAGCTGGGCTCTTTTCCGCCTTTCGTTCCCGTCTACAAGCATGACAGGTACTAGTGATAGCCATATCTTCCTCCTGCTTCAGTCATCAAATCGAACTTTTGCTGCATCATTGCTTGCGTATGTTTGCGTGTGCTTCGAACTATATGTCAGTCTGGTTTACCCCACGGACGATCCGGTGCAGAGGACTTACAACTCGGCTCTCTCCGCCAGAAATCCCCGTCTCATGATATCTCCATCGTGGAGCGAGATCGGAAAGTCTTGCACCAACTTTTCCATATGTAAGCATCTTGTCAATCACTGAAGAGAGTTGGACATTTAGAACATCAACTATCCTGTCAAATACCTCCAGGGGCAAGCACTTGAACACATCCACTTTCTTGCGGAGCTCTCCGGCCCACCAGTCCCGTCTTTGACAGGGAACCGTGGCCGTCGATATAATGCGCCGCCTAGGATCAACCAGGTGAAGAGTCAGAAACTTGCAATGGCCTGTGCGTGATCTGTCCTGGAGATGAAGTGGATTAAGCCTTATCTGAAAGGTCTTTTTGTTGTTAGTCTGGCTGATGGTGGGATAGAGGAGTCAGTACATTGGGGAAACAAACGACTCGATTTGGTCGGACTGTTACATCACCCAACACTTGTAACGTTGGCTCGCCGTCCTTGATCCCGTATATGTCCTCTGTGTCCGAAGTGGTTTCTGTAAGAGTGTTCAGATCCATGGGCTCATCGTTGGAAACTCTTTGCCGGAATGATATTGATCCTTCTTGAATGTTGTCGCAATCGTAAAAGTAGAGAACAGTAGCGCATATACGTTCATTCTGAATTGAGTGTGGTCAGTAGGACTTCCGCGCAATGGCGAACAGGCAGGATCATATACCAATTGACCTTGGACATGCCACTCTTCGCCTGGGTATTTCGGCATCTCTGGGCACAGATATATACTTGAGATTTCGACAATGCACTGGACACCAGTGTGTCCAAAGTCTTTTCGTAAATCCACAGAGACTCTCTCGTGAGATTTTAGGTATCGCGGGTTTGTTCTTGCTCCTAGTGTTCGATATTCTCCTGGCTCTCGATTGGGCACATCGCCACTTTCACTACTCTCGACAGGGATACGGGGATTGGAAAACCTCGATGGCGTCTCGATGCTTGTAAGAGACCTGTTGAACAACGGAATTGCGTCATTAAGGAGAATTTCAACAGCAGGATAGAGTCCTTCATGTAGAACGGGGTGGACGTTATTGATATAACTGACGATGCTAAGAGAGGGCCAGTCAATTAAACCGTGATTGTACAAGGCGAAGTTGTAGAGCAAGCGTACCGGGTTGAGGTCATGTTTTCATCAAATCTCACTTCAAAAGGTAACCATTGATACTGCAGGGACCAAGCTTTATCGTTGGTATGGCATCCACGGCCCCTGAGTGAGTCGTTACGTTGTCCTTCAGGACCCTGAGGCAGACTGGCATTCCGACCTTTCCCGCATCGATCTATGCAGTCATGGCGGCCAATGGTACTACCTTTTAGGCACCCTGATCTTTGAGAGGAGAAAGGGAATAGGGAAGGGTCGACGGTCTTAAGGGATCCATGCGGCTCTGCGGACAAGGTTCCACGATCGCGCGACTCGCGTTCCAAGTGGAACACCGCCCAGGAAATGTTCTCTTTCTGGGTCAATGTCACGAGATCGACTGTCTTGAAAATACCTCGATCCAACGCAGGGATGATATGGGTCTCCCCGAATTCATTTGCATACTGCTGCACCTCACTTATACACTACACAACCGTTAGTAACTTCCCATACTAGGACTGTATCCGAACATCGACCGACCCAAATGACCATCCGCTGCGTTGTACCATCCTGGGACAGCGTCGTGCTCTTCCAGCTGTCAATGAAGCTCTGTTCGAAGACTCTCTGATGCCAATTTGCTGTATCGGTAATGTCACTCGTTAAAGACAGCATGCGACGCTCCGGAACAGTCAATGGCTCAGCCCCTTGACCGCTGTGTTCGCCTTAGCAGTCGTGCATAGCAGCCCCGAGGTAATGATTCCCGTACTCATCTTCGGATCCATCCAGAGCAGAGACGAAAAAAGGATTGTGTGAGTGCTTGATCCAGGCGCTTTCATCATCATTGTCTTGCTGCCATCTGAGCGGCTGCCCGAAACATGGCGCAGCGTTGTAGTCCATCTCTTTCTTCGCGTTGTGGACGGTGGCAGAAACAGAATTGACGTGGGCGTCCCTACCAAGGTCGAGGACGGGAGAATGTTTGCGTACAAGGGAATTCTGTTCCGCTGTCTCGCGTATTGGCATCTTTTCCTATTTGTAGTTAAGAGCTCAAACAATACCTGCGTCTACTCCGTATTCACCTCCGGTGAAATTGGGCGTATTTTGTTGGCAGCTTCCGCTAATAATGTGCACCCAGAAGAGCGTAAGCCAAGTTCTGATTGATGCTTTCAAATGGGTCAGACGTATCGTAACCAGTGTAGGTTGACTTGTTTTACGCCAGATTGTGCTATGTAATACGTAGATAAGCCCAGCGCTTTTACCTGTTCAGCACCTCTTGACAGGACTATGGTCCTACTTGTTGTTATGCCCAACATCTACATATGCGGGAGCCACCATGTACACTTCTATACTAAACATTGCAAACAGGTATTCGTGACAGCTTGCACTTTGGCACCTCATACCCATCTCCGCCGAAAGGAATACGGCTTCGAGCGCTGTTCCTGGAACGAACGCAGAGCCCACTCTCCAGGATCGAAGATGCTGCTGACAGCTTTCCAGTACAGGGCTTCCACCGCGTCGAGCTCCCCATCTGGAAGCGAGTACACATCCTTCCCATAAAGTATATGTGCGATATCATCCAAATTCGATCTGGCGCCGAGGCTAAAGCGTTTCGACGTGTCACTCGAGACAAAGCGACGCTTGCCTGACGAGGGTTTTGTCGGCCTTTCCTGCTTCTTCATCCATTTCTTGACAGCAGCATTGCTCTTGCCTTTCCGCTTCTCCATTGCCGATTTTGAAGGGCAGTGTCGAAGAGCTGCTATCTTGACAGATACCGTTCTCTGCAAGGTCGGAGTGTTCCTCGCGAGCCGCTTCTTCGACGATACTGAGTGTTGCATAATCCTGAATGCGCGCAACGCGTAAATTTACCTGCTCGTCTCAGGAAGCCTCTCGCTCTGGTCGCACGGACTTGGTAACAATTTCCAGGCCAACTACAAGGCTTTGAATATCGGCGATCAGATTCCTGAATTTCTTCGGCCGTCCTTGATCACCCTCCTAGCTTTGCCCTTCAAACTCATTTTAGACAAGCGGCGGGATGAGGTAGCGACTTTGAAGTCGTCAAAGCTCTGCTGGAGGGAATTGTGTGGTCCGGCACAATCAAGCGGCCATCGGTGCACCGGTACGGCGGACGGTGCCGACACTCACAGCCGCGGTGTCACTGACATTGACGCTGGTAAGTGTACAGGAAGCCTTAATGCTGCCCGAGGTATCTCAGCCTGATTCTGACTGGGTTTGAGCTTCTCGCAGCCGCAACGGGGACGAGTTTGGCTAGTGTTTTCAAAAAGCATGAAGATTGAACTCGGGAGGTCGTGGACAACATTGGCAAAAGGTGTTTCTGATGGATGAGCAGCTGGATTGTAGGAATTTGGGCGTTTCTGTGGACCATTTGTCAATCGCATTGTCGTGGCCCACATGTAAAGACGGCACTGCTCAATCTTCAGCCGTGCCGGAATAATAGCGTGCTCCTCGTCAGCGTTGCGACGCATTTCGATGACAGAAGATTTCGACGCAAGAAGATTTCGACGCAAGAAGTGAAAAGTCCCGCGAGTCACACCGCTTGCAACAACTCCTACAATCTCGGCCATGAAGTAGGGATTGGGGAGGATGACATGTCGAACTTGAACTGCTCAGAGTCTAGAGCTTCAGCAGTGTATTTGACGCTCATAGCGAATGCGGCTGCAAGGCGCGACGATCATGACATGTTGTCTTATGTGTTGGCAGCGCCTTACGCCGTAAGGACGACCAATGCCAGCTCGCGAGGATAAGGCACGCCCGCCAAAAGATAGCTGGACCACGGAATCTATGTACTACGGTACCAGGCATAAGTAATGTATGTGGGGCACTAGTAAAGTCGAAGAAAACGCCCAGCTTACAGATATCCTGCTGCCCTTGTACGATATCCCTGTCGCTATCTGGAACGCTCTTGTATACTAGATACTAAATAGGCAAGGTCTGAGCTAGGCGCTTTGTGGCGTTGTGTCTTTACATAGCGTTACTAAAGTGGACCTACATTACTTATGCCTCCTACCGCAGTAGATGAGATGTCTTTGTTGTTCGTCTCTGCCATGGAGCCAGCACATGCACCGTCTATGGCATAGTTTTTGCAGTTTCCAGCAGTACATCTGTCCCTCCTTTTCTGTCGCTCGATATTCCTTAGCTCACAACATCATGTTCGTAAAATCACCGATGTTTTGACCGACATGGACTGGAGGAGAGGATGAAAGCTTCTGATCCAACTTGATCCTGGGCCTTCTGCTGTCATTCGTCCTCGACGTCCTGGGACCTACCGTCCGGGACAAGTTACCTAGGCACGATGTCATGCAGATTCCCACTTTGGTCGTAGTGCTGGTGCTGCGGCCTGTGGGGGCCGAGGCCAGGTGACAAAAACAATGGGATGGATGTGGTCCTTTCTACCCACAGCTGCCACCGGAGGAGAATGGAATGTTCTCACGACTTCTGTCCAAAGACCCCAGCCCGCCCCCGGCCTCAGCTAGCTAGTCTTGTAGGCAGCGCACTCGACTCGACTCTCGAGTGATCTGATCGTCAGGCTTGGCATTGCACAACTTGAAATGCACCACCACCACACCACCACACCACCACACCACACCTCTGCCACCTCCACACCTCTGCCACCTCCACACCTCTGCCACCTTGCGCCCGCACTCTAGGACTCAACCTACCGTCCTCCGTCCTCCATCATTCCTCCATCCCTCTCTTTCATCATCCTCCCCAAAGTCCTTGGAGAATTGTTCGCCATTACTTGGTTCCTCATCATCCACCTTTCTGGCCAATACCCAAAATGGGCCAGCTCCTTACTTCTTTCCAATAGCAATCTTCTCGAATTGACTCGGACGGCGTTCGGCGGTTGCTCTTTTTCCGACGGCGTTCAAGTACCACGACTGAAGCGACATCCATTCTAAATCGTATCTTCAGAGCAGTTCAGCGTTCTCTACTCGACGTATACGCCCTAAGCCATCCTCGCCGAGGTACCCGTCCCGCGATCCACGTTGAAAGCCCTTACGCGCCATTCTTTCCTTCGAGCCACCTTGGATGACAACAGCATCGAAGCTCGACTGAGCGTTCACACTGTTTAGCTTTGTGCTCTGTGCCCTAGCGACATGTTGATCAAAGGGGAGAAATATGCCTGCGAAGCTTGCGTTAGAGGGCATCGCGTCAGCTCGTGCACCCACAACGGTACGCAGCTCTTGTCCTTCCCCACTCATGGGAAAGCGCGACTTGCTGACTGACCTGAACAGATCGTCCCCTTATACGTATCAACAAAAAGGGACGCCCCGTCTCACAGTGTCCCCATTGTCGAGGACTTCGCAAGGCACGAGCCCAACATGTGAAATGTGACTGCGCGGAAAATTCTCACACAAAAGAAGATTGTCCACATGACAAAACCGATGTCAAGAAAGGTATTGCTCTGCCAAGTCTGTTGCCAAATCATTCTGATGGTTTTCTAGGCGAGCACATCATCTGCTGCTGCGCTCATGGTGCCAGGTGCACATGCTCTTTAAAAAAGGAGCACAGCCTTGACCCGGTGCCGGAAGACGTGCTTCCCAGCCTAAGGGAACGCAGAAGAACCAAGGAAAGCAGCATACCTCCGAGGTTGAGCAGCGCATGTTCGACGGAGAGCAGGACGACAGTATTCATCAACGGCCACCACAAACCTGTTCACAAAGCCAACGATATCCATAACCGAGTAGGAGCTCCGTACAAGATTCCCGCTCGGTCTCATACTATCCCATGTCATCGCGAATTTGCGCAACGCTCTAGTGACAGCCTTCCTCTGACGAATGATCTGATGGGAGGTCTGCCGAACATCCCCTCTTACGCCTCTGTCACCAGCGCCCCACACCATGTCCGTCGCGTCAAGTCGGAACACGGCTCGCCCACAATTGGCGCTGTTCCCATGCCACCAGACAACCAAATCCCACCGATTAGCATCCCGCCATACGATCCAAATGCATATTCTTACACCCCATTCGGTAGTGGCAGCCCAACCATAACCTCAACAGGCAGCCCTTGGGATGGTAGATTTCCAGAGTCATTTCCCGAGAGCTACTTCGTCAGTTACGAACTGGCAAACGGGATGGAGAGCCCAGTCGACTGGTCGACATATGGACTCGGAAACGGTGTTGCTAACTATACGCTGTCCAATGGTGGTGCTGTACCCAGTCAGCCACCATCCTACGCAAGCTATGACGGCTTCAGCCATTTTTCACATCCTGGATTGACATCATCCAGTGGCGATATTTCTGAGGTCGAGGATTTTGTGCCAGTTGCTGAGCCCACGAGTGTCCAAAATAGCAGCCAAGACGCTCTCAACGACTTCTCCAGCGTTGGTGGAGATGAGCTGATTGAGCCGGAGACTTTCCGGTTAAGTTCTGCCTCGTCGTATGTCGGAATGCCTCAAGCCGGCATGCTTGCCTCAGACAACCTTGACTCTTTGGACATTGATGAATATCTGGAAAGTGCCGCGGCACACACACGGGACATGGCATTACAAAATCAAATCCAGCAGCAGCAGCAACAGCAGTTGGAACAAGCGCAGATAATTTCTAATACGCCCGACGTTTTCACTGATGTGCCAACGCCCGGTCAGCATTCTCTCTCCGTAGAGGAAGCACAAAACCATGCACATCCTAGTTATCACGACGGAATATCTGGCCTTGGCAACCAACATGTGACCAGTTCGACTACTACTGCAACGTTTCGAAACGATCCTATGATGTCTCCTTCAATGACAGCATTTAATGACATGATAGAGGCAGACGAACGAGATGATGGGTGGGTACGGTGACGTTGGAATTAGGGACTTTACCTTTGGTCTTGGTCCATCCCTGCAAGAGTTGAATTTGGTACTGAACGACTTATGATTCATGACCCTCCGAAGGTATGGGCCGGTGTTGTCTTCAAACTGCTCGAAGACCTTTTGGGCGATTTCAGGCAATGATTTGACGAGGCGGTATGTGCACGCTAAATGCTGGGTTGTTATCGGATTTTCTGTCATATATCCTCTTTGCGATAGAGATGTGCAAAAATGAATGAAGTTATGCTGCTCGTTGGACCTGTGGACCCTTTCCTTGGGTGAGGGATGAATCCGAATAAATGGTCAGGTGTAGGAGAATACACAGATAGCCGTCAATGCATTGAATGGAGAAAGTCGTTGCCAAGGCCGCGGCAGCGACTTCAAACCTCCACCTCGGAGCTCCCCAAACCAGCTCTCTCAAGCTCCGAACGAGCTCTCTACAACCGCAAAGCTCATTCGGACGATTCCTGACGCATTACTGTCTCGATCCGCCAACATGGCATCTCGGCTACTGCTACCCTGCCTTCGTCTCACCTCGACACGCGCCTCTTGCTCTTCCTCCCGCACGACCTCACGGTCCTTCCAGACATCCCCCAGACGATCTCAAGAAGTCATACAACCAACGGTACAAGTGCGAAAACCAGTCGGCGCATTCAGAGGAGGGTATGCAATTCCTGTTACTATCCTGGAAAGCTCCCGCGCTATGCGCCGCACTTTCCCGCGACAAACTTCTCTCTCTGACTCGAGCATGCCCTGACCCTCAGCTAGGCTCTTTGGCTTTCTTCTCGGTTCGACACTGGCTGGTGCGTCAGTGTACTACTACATTCTGGAGGAATACAAGATCTCGAATGAGATGCTGACGGAGGATATTTATGTATGTGCTATGTTCTACCAAGCTTCCACCATAGCCTCTCGCTGTTCGTTCCTCCCCAGAGCAAGTCGCAAACGATGTCTCAAGACCCCACGCGGTCGCCCATTCAGAATTTCAAGTTGACAGTGACTGGGGCTGACTTCAATGGCGCGCCAGGCACTTCAAGCAGCCACTCAACGAATCTATTCCCACGTCTCCGAGATAGAGAACAAAATGGCACTGCTGGAAAGGAAAAGGTGATGATGAAGGCTCAGTTACAGCGCTTGTTCCTCTCGAGAGGCGTTTTGCCTCGTGGCTGGAGCGAGGGTGATGCTTCCAAAAAATGCTATGTGCTCACACCTTCCTTCACGACTTGATCATGGTCTGTACAGAATGATCTCCTTTTCAGCGGTTGTTGATTCGCTCTAACATGCTAAGCGGCCTTTCTTTCGCTCTTGAATTCTCATCGTTCCTGTCTCCTCCCTGCTCGAGTCCAAATCTGCGATCTCTCCCTCATATTATCACTCAACTAGAGACCGCAGCTCTCTGTACGATATTGATCTACTGATCTTGGCTTGGGATCAGGATTTTTGGTAAACTACTCTCGGTGTGATTTGATTTGACTACTCTAGCCCGCCTCCTTGTTCCCTTCTTGTTCCCTGCTTTCTTCCCTGCTTTCTTCTTACCGCTTGGCGTGCCGGCGGTGCCATCAACAGGTACATTCAAATCAGTTCCAGGTCCTGAAAGGCGCTTCTTCGCAAGCTTGGACAAAGGCCGCAGCTCCCTCTGGATTATTTCCTGATCCTGAGGTTACCTGACTGGGATCATGCTGACTTCCGTCGTTAGAACCTATATGCGTGATCTGACCCCTTTGCGCC
>JAABUK010007555.1_pt1 | contig 15638 bp, 17 predicted proteins | sample 5559141 | NCBI WGS metagenome assembly JAABUK01 (sample SAMN10711869, study PRJNA513367) | rock metagenome | isolation source: Antarctica rocks | place: Antarctica: Victoria Land, Pudding Butte nord | collected 2016-01-03
GTTGTCTGCAAGAAGCGTTCCCTGATGCACTGGCAGTGTGTGCTGCAGCACACATATCAGGCCGTTTTGCGCAGGCATGCACAGCAGCAAAGAGGTCGAGAGATTGTCCGACCTGCCAGGGTGTCGATGCTGCAGCCACACTTCCTTCGCCCTGCAGAGCCGCCAGAAGCGCTTGCTCCAGATCGTTTTCCAATGAGCGGCCGGCACCAGAGACGGCGCTGCTGACGTACTGCCGGTGGCAGACTCTGCACGTGCGCTCATTGACGCCGCGCGGTGCGACGCGCTGCGCAACGTTCGGGCCCGCTGGTGGTGCAGGGCTGTCGTCTCTGCTGTGGATTGCGACTCCTGGCGCGGCCACCGCAGAAGCCTGCCGTGCTGCACCGTTCTGTGACCACTCCGGCAATTGCGGCGCCGCGGCGGCGGCGACGGCATCAGCAGCAGCGGTGGCGTGGTGCCAACGGGATGGCTCCCGGGCCGCTGTGATTTTCTGCTGACGAGTGACGCCGAAATCGTCGAAGAGCGTGACCGTTTCTGGCGGCTGCTGTGCCCGCGTCTGCGTGCCAGCAGCGGCTGTTCGCCCCGAGAGGTCCAGGTGCCAGCAGGGGTCGAGCGTCATCTTGCAGCTGCCGAACTGAACGCCGCTGGCATGCTGAAAACGCTTTTCCTGTGCCTGCAGCTGGACAGTTGGCATGCTGCCGTGGGCGGCACAGCACTCAGAGCGGCTGCACGCTGCAAGGTGCGCCGCCTCGTTTCGCTCGTTGCAGCGACCGTCGCTGGACACAGGCGTCTGATTGGCAGGCGGCTGCACAGCATTGGCTGAGGCAGCTGCAGCTGTGTGCTGCTCCGCCAACAGGCGCATGGCCGCCAGCGAGCCGGCTGCCAGGCCCGCGCCCGGCTGTTGCTGTAGGATGAAGCCGAGCAGACCGCCCTCCATGGCGCCGGCGAACGCTTCTCAATGTCAATTTGGTCTGCAGTAGGCTGCTGATAAGTAGTCAGATACATCACGACTCATTAAGCAGCTGGCAGCAGTCCAGCTCGCTCCAGGAGTGTTGTCTCAGGTTCCAAGAAAGGCATCGTGCGTATGGTCACGTCGATCACGTTTGCAATCTCTCTGTGCAGATTCATAACAGTGTGCAATGTGCAAGGTCGCGCATGTGACCTCTCGACGTCGGCTGACCTCAACACTGGCGAATTGGGGATGTGACGGGGATCCGCTCCGAATCCGTCAGAAGGACTCGAGCTTCGGATGCATCCGCAGCGTATCTGGACCGATGCAGCTTCTTTAAAAACCCCTGCTGTCCCGATGCACAGCCGCCGTCGCCGTTGCAGCAGATGATGAGTCCCTCCGTTTCGAGCGCGGTGCACGTGCAGCCAAACGTTTTGGCGCCAAGTGCATGAGAGATTCCCAGCATTGGTGCTGACACTGGAAGCGGTCACATGGACAGCCATCAGCTGAATTGACCGGTGCGATTCAACCAATCTACAAAAGGCATGGAATATCTGTCTGAGGTTGCGGCAAGTTTGCAACGCCGCTGAGCGGCAATTTCCTATCTACTACCGCCAGAATATTTGCAGCCATCAAGCATCGGAAACCATACGACACAACATAACGCATGAAATGGCAAATTACTGGGCAAGCTGCTCCAAGCATGCTGCAAGGGCCTGATTGCAAGGGCAGGATATTTGCGCCTTTGCTGCCGCTCGCTGCCGTGCCTGCTGTCAACGCCGCAATTCCCGTTGCTGTGGGCCCGCCCAGCCACCTGCATTGCTGCATGCTGCCAGCGCACACAGTAAGATCAATCTGGAGGCGATCGTATCAGCCATGTTCAGGCCCATGTTCCGGCTGCCTTGGCTGCCTGCGCAGGAGGCATTTGCGACGCAACAGCAGCTTTCATGTGCCAGCTCACCAGCACCATGCAGCAGCTCGCAAGTTGCCACTCCGTCAAGTCATTGAAGCAGCTGGCTGGAACTGACAGCTTCAGGTCGGACCAAACTGTTGCAGGCTGGTAGTCGCAGCCTAGTAGCGGCTGCGCGCACGCAAACCGTGCGCCAGATCAAGGTGACGGAGTTTCTCCATCTCCTGCACCCCGCCATGCGTGTACTGCCTCAGCCGACCACCAGACTGGTGATCTGCTTGCGGCTCGTGACACACGTCCAGAGTCAGCATGGGCCAATCCCGCTGGCGCCGCATCCATGTTAGGATGGCCATCTGGACACATCGGTGCAACTGCCGGCAGGCGAATACGGGACTGCTCGGCCATGTCAACTTCGCATGGTATTCGATGCTTCCGCAACACAACAGAGCGCACAAATTGCTCACGTCAATTCAGTGAGGCCGTCGAGAGTGCCGTCCTCCATGGCAGTTTTGCACCCGTGCTCCCAGTCAACGAAAACGCGCCGCAGGCTGGGTAGCTCGGTGCTCCAAACCGCCGGTGAACTCGCTGTTCACGTCCAGCCGCAGCTCCTTGAGCGTTGGCAGGAAAGGCGCGTCGCCCTGCGCTTGCAGAACATGACACCGGCATCGCGTCACTGTCATGCATGATCGTTGCAGAGCGGAGGTCAGGAGAGGCAGCAAGCGCGGCTGTGCCTCCGCTGCAATTGCTACATGTGTGTGAATTCACGCGACCATGCACGGAATGCACCGCCTTTACCTCACAGTCCTCGAGCGGCGCCAAGCCGACCAGGGACACGAGGTCATCAGCGAGGCGAGCCTGACAGCCCCTCGGCAAGGGCCTCCGAGAACTCTCCGCCAGTGCTGAATTCCAGCGGCTCGTCGCCGTCGTGCTCGAAATACAGGTTTAGCTTTCGCAGCTGCGGCGCGTGCGGCACAGCAAAATGGCGGCCACGAGCGAGCAGCTGAAGCTTGGCAGAGGAGCTAGACATCGCAATACATTGCCGCAAACGATCGCTATAGCCCGCAGACCTCGCAGGAATAGCTTTCGACCAATATTCACGATCAATATTTTGGCCAGACTGCGCAGCGCGTCATCAATGTCCTCCACTTCCCAGTCACTGGCGAACTCAGCTCAGCGCTCAGCACCGTCATGCCGGCGTGGCTTTCAAGTCTTCAGGGAAACTGTGATCGTGAGCCGAGATTGATTCCATCAAGGCCATAAGTCTGATTGCAGCGGGTATAAGAAAATCGGTGCTGACGGAAGGCTTCGCCTGTCCAGCGGGGTCGGCTGCTTCCTTGTGTCAGTACAGGAGTTGCTCAGCGACTGTGAAGTGATCAGGCTGAGCTGCTATAGCCGATCAGTTCGAATCGCCGGTCATCTTCGATTTGAAATAGGGTTTGGTGTCACAATTACACATCAGATACCCTTAAAACGTAGTAATCAAGTGAAACCCTATTCGGCCAATAGGACGTAGCTGCCTGGTCCTACATTGATGATCGAGGTGTGGAAGATGGCAGGTGGAAGAGGGCAAGTGGAAGACTGCAGAAAGGAACGCAGTCACACACCCCCGTGCGACGTACCAATCCTGCCATCGTCGAGACTTTCTTCCTACATGTGAGAGAAGGAACAGGATTACATAAGAAGCTTGGCGGGAAGATCCTCGTGAAGTCACAACTCCAGGTGCGAACCAACGGCAGCTTCTCTGAAACATTTCGGCTGTCCCGCAATATGTTGGTGGACGCAGCGGGCTGCTCAAGATTTAGCCGCTACAGATCCTGTCCATAGCGAACGGCCATCGTCAGAGTTAATAGAGGTAGTGAAGAGTTTTATGGTATGCACGTGAGGTGATGCACCAGCGATGAAGACGCGATTTCCGCGAATGCGGCACACCACCGGCAGTGACTGCCGTGAGCAGCTTAATCCGCGTGGCACGGCGCTGGTGGCACTGCTGTTGTGTGGCGCGGTGTTGGCCCTTCATCGGCTCGACATATTCCGCAACATCGCCGGTCTGCAGGTGAGGCTTCTGCACGCTGGGCCGCATGCAGGACGTTGCTTGCTTATCATGGACTCCGAACCGACAGTGCGAATGCACCTCTGCTGTCGGGACCCCTGGAAGGCACGTCTGCACAAACCCCGGTGACTGCCTGGACCGGCGGTTGGTTCAGATCCTGGGGCGAGACGCGGCGAGGGCCCTGTAAGGCGTGGTCCCTTGTGTGCGATCTGCCCTACAGTGGTGGTGCCAGAAATGCACAGCATCCCGGGTGGCAGCATGCCGCTCCAGGACTCATCCAGGCACATGCCCGCGTCTGACGACCAGTCCATGTCGACTGCAGGCAGGGGAGCGGCGATCGGATGGCAGCATCATAATACACTCGACAGAATCGGCCGTGCTACCAAGGGTGGCCCTCATGTTTCTCTCGCGCGGGCCGATGCCGCATGAGCCGTCCTGGGCGGCATTTTTCCAGGCGTCAGGCAGCGTGGCAGCAGGTGACCCTCGCCGTCCAGAGGGCTCCTTCTGGTATATGGCTGGAATTTGGCCCAGCAGCTTGCCCATCATGCTGCAGTCCCCGCCATGAAACCAAGCATGGGGCGCCGCTTTGCTGCAGGGTGGCCGGACGAGGTGAGGCAGCAAAACCGCTCGCGGCACGTGGTGCCGGGCCAGCGGCTCTTCAGCGCGTACCTGCACGCGGCTCCGGGCTATCGGCCGCCGCCCGGCAGCCTGTTTGGGGAGCTGCTCATCGAAGACACGGTGCAGGTCACATGGGGCGGCTACAGCATCGCAGAGGCGGAGCGGCGGCTGCTGATAGCGGCGCTGCACGACCCGCTGAACCTGCGCTTCGCGCTGCTGTCGGAGTCGTGCGTGCCGCTGCACCCGCCAGGCGTTGTGTGGGCGGAGGCGCTGGCGGAGGCCCGCAGCCGCGTCAACGCATGCACGCTGCCCAACGCGAAGGTCTACAGCAAAGACGAAGTGTTCCGGCACGAGGCGAAGCGCGTGCAGCTGTTCAGGTGCGGACCATGAACAGCACCGTTCCCACTGCTACCTTTAAAGCGTTCTGCAGGGAACTGAACTACCAGAGCCAGAAATCAAGATGTCGCGGCAGCGCCAGATACCCATGCTAGCGGTTTGATTTGACGCTGCAGGACTCTGCAGACAAGTGGAACAAACATCCTGCTGCGTGCTTTGCCTGATATTTAATGCGTGCTTCCTGCAGGATGCAGCCAGGGTTGCAGACGGACAGGCTGTCGAAGGACATGTGGCGCAAAAGCAACCAGTGGTTCTTGATCAACAGGTGTGACTGGTTGACGCACTCGCAAGATGTGCAGCTATGAACGAGAAACGAGCAGAGACTGCTGCTGCCGCTGCTGCTGCTGCTGCTGCTGTTCACCAAGCATGACACGCTGTGGTCCCATACCAACCGAGACGGTGCTGAACTGAGGTCGACTGGGCCTTACGCAGGAAGCACGCGGCGATCGTGGCGGAGGACGAATACGTCAGCAAGCTCTTTGCAGACCACTGCTGGTCCATTGGGAAGGAGGCGCGCTACTGCGTGTCCGACGAGCACTATATCCCCACTCTGCTGGCGTCGCTTGGTGAGCCTTTGCACCAATGTGGCTGTAGCGTGCAGGCATGTTTTGGCGCTTGTCAACCTACATGGCGGGCCAACCTGCATGAAGTACTGCCAGCACATGCAATGTGGGCAACACTCACCAACCAACCGCGCCTGCCCTGCACTGCAGCGGATGGCCCAGGCTTCTTCCTTACCTGCCTGTCTTACCACTGCTTACTGATGTACGTGTCCTCCTGCAGGCCTGGACAACGAGACGGACTGCACAGGCGCGTCCACCAATGTCATCTGGCCTCGGAGCGGTGGGCCGCACCCCAGGTATGTGCCTCATGCTGGCGTCATGCATTGCAATGAACATGCCTTGCATTCTACATGCACACTCAACTGCCTAGTCGGTTAGTCGGTAAATGACTGCAGGCTGGCAGGAAACATAGCTGCACGAAGATGTTGGTGCCGTCATGGTTTCCTATCCCACGACCTCCCCTCACACAACTGTGCAATCTAATATTAGTTCCACTACTAACAGGTCCTGGACCATCACCAGCATGGTCCAGCCGGAGCTCATCGACAGGCTGCGCGTGCCGCCGTGCTACACCTGCGATTTCACCGCCGCAGGGGTGACCGCTGCCGCCATGTTTGCCGGCGGCCCTGCCAGCCTGGGCCCCGCCGGCGGCACTGCTGGCGGCGCCAGCGGCCTCGGCAGCGTCCTCAGCCGCATTGCGCAGCCAGTGCAGCGGCTGCTGCCCGGCGGCGGGGACATCGGCAGCGGCCCCGGCAGCGGGGACATCAACGGCGGCGGCGCCGGACTGGTGTCGATATACCGGTCGGACCCGCAGCGGCATCACCGGCCCTGCCCGGCGCCGCCGTCGCCGCGGCGGCCGCGCCCGCCAAAGAAGCCGCGCGCCCCGGGGCCCAGCGCAAGCGCTAGGAGCCTGCTGGCGCCGACGCCGGCGCCGACGAAGTACACGTGGAGACCGAAGCGGCGATGGGCGCCCGGGCAGAACCCCAGCAAGGACCCGCTGTGGGTGGGGCAGCCCTATGAGGGGCCGCTGCGGCACTGGCAGGACCAGCATGCAGACGAGGCGCGGTCGCTGGAATTGAGTGGCGCTGTGCGCGGCTTGCTGAGGCGGTACCAGGCCATGGGCACAGACTGCCCGCTGTTCGTGCGCAAGTTTGCGCCCACGACCGCAACGCGCCTGGGGCAGCTGATGCAAGAGTATGTGTTTGCGGCGCCTGAACAGCTGCGGTAGACATTGTATGACGCGTCCCTCGTGGGTAGTCAGTGACTAGTCTTAGTGACTGGATGCTCCAGTGCATTGGTGCAGCCTTAGGTCATAGATTACTCAGGTGGTTGCATGCTTTGGCGAGTTCAGTGACGCGCTCCCTCAGCTGTTTGACGTGAACCCTCATTGCTGGCGCCGCCGCGGCACTTATCTGCCGCGGCGGGCCAGGGCTGTCTGGCTGACCCATCCGTATTGGGCACAGGGCCTGCTGTCCCTAAACCTTGTGTAAGTTCTCACTGCTATAGCTGCCAAGAATGTGGGAGAATTCATGGCCTGAGATGTGAGGCAGTGTCTGAGGCTGACAGTGTCTGACAAGAGGACAGTGTCTGAGGCTGAGATGAGGCTCTTCTGAATGTCAGCCTGCCTGTCAGACAAAACCGATCTCTTTCAAGCCTCAGAACTCGATCTCCCGTCTGCTCATTGTCTTGCCTCACTAACAGCCATTGCGAGCTGCCCGAAGACTCTTGAAGAATTGTGCGAACCGTTGGACGTCTACGCGTGCAGCAGCAGCGCAGTCCTGCCCCACGTGTAAGCAGCTTGGCAGCCATGATCGCGCACGCGAGCTCACGCTCCACCCTGGCGCAGCAATGCGGCGTTGCTGACAGAGGTGATATATCGGTCTTACTGAATTTGAACGCTGCAGCTATGGCGGCTGACTCTGTGTGTTCACAGGCAAGCTGCCCAAAGGCAAATTTGGCCTCCTGGTCTACAGGCACGATCTCCGCCCCGCGCGCTCAGGCTGCATTGCTGCACCGGAGCGGGTTCTTCAGCTTGGTCCCGCCGGCTCAGCAGAAGCGTCAGGACGCAGCGGCAGTTCAGCGGCGGCGCCTGCGCGCCGGCGCCCGCCACACTTGCGCAACGTCCGCGTTTGAGGTGTGCTATGGCAAGCTATCGCATCATAAGGCATGCATCTGATGCAGTCTTCCACACGTGCGGGATCACCGGCCAGCTCAGGCCATTGACACCCTGCATCCGGGGGGCTTTGCGGCAATGACGCCAATCCGTGTACCTGCAGGCTGCCTTGGAGAGCACGTACCTGGAGGAGATGCGCGCCACTGCGCAGTACATCTCGCGCCCTGGTTTTGGCATCCTGGTGGGGCACTGTCCATGGCCCTTGTTGTCCACAGTTCTGCTGAACGCTGCCGCTGCATGCTAACTTCGCTTGCGACATGAACAATGCCATGACGCTGCATCGAGCGGCCAGTCAACGCCTCGTCATCGGATGCCGTAAATCATGTGCTTGCTCTGCAGGCGTCTGACGAGAGCAACGCCACGACAGGGAAGCGGCTGGACTCTGTCGGCGTTGACAACACGGAGACCAACCGCCGCGACTGGCGGGAGCTCCTCTACACAGCACCAGGTTGGGTTTGCAGACGCTCGATCGCATGATACCAGATGCACAAGGTTGCAAGGCCTTCAAACAATCCATATTTCATATGTTGCTTCAGGCCTGGGGGAGGCCATCTCAGGCTGCATCATGTTCGAGGAGACACTCTATCAGTCCACCGCTGACGGCAAGCCCTTCGTGGATGTGCTGCGGGACCAGGGCATTGTGCCGGGCATCAAGGTGGACACAGGTGAGAGCGGAGAGTATATCTGCACCGACATCGGCCCTGACCTCGAGCGCATGTCACCCCACAGACGCCGACAATGTCGCGGCAGAGTCGCATCATGTCTTTTTGCAGCAGGTCACATCCTGTATATCATGTTAGCATCTGGCAATGGCACGCTGTGCAGGCCTAAACGTGCTGCCGGGCACCGCCGGCGAGACTGCCACACAGGTGAGACCGCCGGCTCCGGCGCCAGAGACACGCAATGCATTGGCAGACTCGTGACGCCCAGCAGCTCGACTGTGCCATTGCCGTCCCCAAGTGTGACCGCTGAATCCGTGGCCCTTCCACCCAAGCCCTTCCAAAACACACAGCAGGGGAGCACTGCACGTCCGTGTTGGTCTTGCGTTTTCCCCCTCATCAGCGATGTTATCATCTGTTTGCGTAATGACAGGGCCTGGACGGTCTGGGCGAGAGGTGCAAGAAGTACTACGAGCAGGGTGCGCGGTTTGCCAAGTGGCGCGCCGTCATCAAGATCGGCGACGGCTCCGACGGCTGCCCCTCGACGACCGCCATCCTGGAGAACGCGCACGGCCTGGCGCGCTACGCGCAGATCTGCCAGGCACGCTGAAACGGCTGCTAGACAGGCTTCTGCAGCTAGAACCCCGACGAACAAAGTCTGATGAAACGGCAGGATGAAACCCGGCTGCCAATGTGCCGCCCAGCATTCACCCATTGTCTTGGCTCGCTGACTGCAGCGTGGGTGACAGCGCCTGTGGGTGGATCCGCCTGCGAAGAAAAATGAAATTTATACATACCTTTCTCCTTGAATTATCTAATATACTTATTTTTTCATGGAGCTCAAACTCTTATAGTAGTTGCTGCAGCGCCGCCTGTGTTGCGCAGCGGGCATGCGTCAGCTCCCCGGCTTTTCGTCTTCAACCAGTACGAATCAGTTTGATTCAAGTTCGGCATTTATTGTTGATGTCTGCTTGCAGGAGAATGGCCTGGTGCCAATCGTTGAGCCAGAGGTGACCCTCGGCCCAGGTGAGTTTTCTCCCTGCCTGCAACACCCCTTCGATTACACATCCGTACCCGCCTGCTATTGTGGCTTTTTGCTTGCGGGGCGGCGGCGCGGCCGCTCTCGTCAGGACCGTCGTGTCTGACACCCCCTGCCGCTCTTTGCACGACAGGCGACTACTCCATCGAGACGACGGCGTACTGGTCGGAGCGCGTCTACAGCCACGTCTTCAGGCTGCTTAACGAGTACCACGTGCAGCTGGACGCCATCCTGCTTAAGCCCAACATGGTGCTGCCAGGTGCGTGTTTCTAGGGTTCTCAGATCACACCCGCCCGTGTGCAGCTGGACGCCATCCTGCTCAAGCCCCATATAATACCCAGTATAATGAATACCGGGCCCAATATAATACCCAATATATCACCTGCCGGGTGCGCATGGTTTAGGGCTCACGGCTTGGATATTATGACCACCTTTGCAAGCTGACAGGTCCATAGATGCCATCTGCACCGCCAGAACAGCTGCTGTGCGGGCCCTACGATGTGGCCAATTGTCATTTATACCCTTGCCAGGGTGTGCAACAGCCTTGTACGCCTTGTGTTGCAGGTCTGGACGCGCCGCCGGCATCGCCGGCGGATGTGGCCAAGTACACAGTGCGCACCTGCCTGCGCACTGTGCCGCCAGCGGTGCCCGGCATCCACTTCCTCAGGTACACTGTGGCAAGAGAGTAGGAATGCTGGAACACTGCGAAAGGCGAACGTGAATGTGCAGATACCTGTCGCGCAACGCTGCAAGCGCAGCACATGAGGGTGCATGCCTATTCTATGAGCCAAAATCTCTACTTTCCGGCGGCATGTCGGCGGAGGAGAGCACGCTCAACCTGCAGGCGCTGTAGGAGAACAGCAAATCATGTAGCATACGATTCAGGTGTGACTATCTTGCTTTTCTGAATCGCAGCGGCAGCATGTCGGAGGAGGAGAGCACGCTCAACCTGAAGGCGCTGCAGCAGGGAGGTGCAGCCCTTCAGGCATGAGCTGCTGACGACATCTGACTAACATACATCTGTGTCTTGCCATCACAGCGGGGGCATGTCGGAGGAGGAGAGCACGCTCAACCTGCAGGCGCTGCAGCAGGAGGTGCAGCGCCTGGGGGTGACGACTGGCTGGCGGCTGACCTTCTCCTACGGCCGCGCGCTGCAGTCCGCCACGCTCAAGGTGGGTGGTGTCAATGCAGGAGTGATAGGATGTCGACAAATTGCCCAGATGTGCCTTCTTTCTTGAATCTGTAGCGCACAAGACACTGGCGCCGCAGCCTGCCAGGAGCCGTTGTTTTCTGCTATGCATCTGCAGTGATGTTCTGTGACGGCTCACATGGCACTCTGCTGCACACTGCAGACCCGAGTGAGCCGGGGGTTCTGCTGCTGGGATGGGATGGTGAAGCAGAAAAGGTTTGCTCCATTGTGACTTTTGAGTTGGGCCTTGTACCATGCAGGCATGGAGCGGCGAGCCTGCCAACAAGCAGGAGGCGCAGGAAATTCTGTCAAAGCTGGCCAAGGCCAACGGCCAGGCGCAGGTGGGATGCTGTCCCTCTGGCTGACTACACGAAGGGGCACTGCATGCCGCCATGCAGCTGCTGTGCTTATTAGCCACGGCAGCGCATCACCACCGGTGGCGTTCAGCCCGCGCCGCATCAGGATACGACAGCCCAGGCGCCCGCCACACCCACGATGTTTTAGCTGCAAATGGCTCTTCTGAAGCACCTGACAATTGTCATGTCGGGTGCAGATGGGCAAGTTTGAGGGGGAGCACCCAGTCCCGGGCGGTGGGCGTATCCTGCAGGCCCTGCGCTTCGGCGGCCCCGGCAAGTGAGAGATCGTAAGCCACTGCCCAAAAACCAAGCGCACAGGAGGAGTGGGAGGACCTAAGCGAAGCGAGGTTTCTCACCCGAGCATGGTCCGAAGGTCGTCGACTCAAAACGTGGCAGTTGGTGACTCCCCTCTGCTCGACGGCCCGCAGACCGAAGCTGTCCCAAATGCACCCGGGCTCGCGGTCCTCACTTTCGTCTTGCTTTCTTTGTAAGCAGGCAATTTGCACAGTTGGACACGCTTGCACATCATCAAGCCGTATTTGCCGGTGAATTGAAGGCGCAGGCCAATTGTGCGCACCGCAAGATGACCGTCAAAAAACCCGGTCATCATGCCCGTACACTCATGCCTCGTAAATATACGTAGAATTTAGCGGAGTTGCCTGTGCTTTCTAATGCGCGATGCACAGTTGCTGCAAAGACGGCGTTCAGTGGGCACGCCTTCCGCCTTGCACACGAACTGGTCCTGAATTGCCCTGACCAGCTGAACGTATCTGGGCAAGGGGGAATGCTTTGTCGCCGCATGCAACCGGAAAGGCTCACTGGAATGCGACAACCTCAGAAGGATTGAACAAAGCTCGGCATCGACCGCTCTGAGCAGCAAGCCCGGAACATGGCTCACGAAATCTTCATTCCCGAACTGCTGCGGAACGTTGTCAGCAACCTCGAGGGAGAGGACTGGTTCGCGGCCACATTGGTGTGCAAAAGGTAAGCGGATGAATCTGCTGTTCTTTGCACTGGCGAAGAGATGATGCGTTCCCATATGATGTGTTGGCCTGGTGCACACCTTTCCTGAAAGCCATGTCCTGGTGCTGCACGCAGCTGGGCGGAGGAGGGACGTTCGCTGCTCACTACTGCGGAAATCAGCCTCCCCGACTTTTTGGGCCTGCTGCGCCTGTTCCCGGACTTGAAACACCTGCACGCCTTCAACCTGCGCTTGCACCATGACGCCGCGCAGCTGCTGTCAAGCACGCTTCTGCAGGTGTGTGCGATTCTCGGACACTGCTCTTTCGTGTCCACAGATGAGAGGCCTGGCACATCTGTGCTGGTGTGCGCTTGCGCATGACCATGCACATGCCTACCAACCTGTGACACGGCCGCCGCAGCTGCCCGCCAGGTGCAACCTCATCGGTGGCATGCCAGAAGTTTGCTGACAGGCGCTGACATCTCTCCTGATGCACGCAGACGCCGCCGCCCGCCCTGGAGTGCCTCAGCCTGGACCTGACAGCGCTCATGGCCGACAGCTCAGCGCAGCCCCACGGGCGTCGAGACGCCTGGGGGCACCACTTTCTAGGCGGCCTGGAATCCGCCCTGGAGCACCTGCGGCTGTCGCTGACGGAGCTGCACTGCGCGGCGCTGCCGGACGTCGCTCACCTCGTCCAGCTGAAGCTGCTGCGCAGCCTGAACATCTCGCTGGCACCGGAGCGGCCGGCGGTTTGGCCGGTCTCCCTGAAGGTGCGTTAAGTCATAGCGCTGCGACTTTCCTTCTTCAGGAGCACCCGTCAATCGGAGCTGGATCCGGACCGAATTGCAAAGGCATGGGCACGTGATGGCGGCCGCAAGCCGCGCATCTTACAGGCGATGCGAACAAGCAAGAGTCGTTCCGCATGGCCCGGGGCCAACGAGACTGTGTCGCCTTTCATGCCGTGGGCTCGCGCCGCTGCACACTGGCGGATTGTCACTAGCGGCGTCACCAGGGGAATCGCAGAGTTTCATAAAGTACAATTTGAGAAGAGGTCGAGAGTTGAGACTGAACTCCTTTGCTGCCGCAGGCGCTGACGGCGCTGGACAAGCTGCGGCTGCTGGGCCTGGCGGCGGACACGCCGACCCACTTCTGCGACTTCAGCGCCCTGACGGGCCTGGCGTCATTGCGCCAGCTGTCCGTCGGCGCCAGCTTCATGCTCGACAGCACGGACGAGCACTATGTGCGGACCGTCCGCTCTGAGTTCTCCCCGCTGCCGCGGATGACGTAAGCGCTGCAACCTCCTGTGGATGGGAACACAGAGCTGCTGCACCGCCGCTGTAGCGCATCAGATTGCGACCTCCCGACTGCTTTGCCTCGCCCTGCTCAATAGTTTCGCAGCACATTATGTCGTTCTCCCATGGCAGATGGACACAGAGGCACGTACGAGCAACGATGACAGCTCCTACAGCACCTGACCGCACCAGACATCGCCTGAATGATGACAGCCTCTAGGAGCGGGGCAGCGTTCACCCTGCCTCACACTGCTCGTTGCGTGCGCAGGCAGCTGACGGGGCTGATGCTGGAGAAGTGCCTGGTGTTTGATGACGCCGCGCTGGGCGAGCTGCTGCAGGGGCTGCAGAGCAGCCTGCGCGCGCTGTCGCTATGCGGCAACCACGACCACCTGGCGAAGCTGGAAGGAGGTACTGTACATTTCCTTCCTTTCCTTTCCTTTGCAGTATGAGTATCTGCTGAACAGATGCAGAGAAACCTGCGCGCTCTGTCGTCTGTGCGGCCACCACGACCACCTGGCCAAGCTGGAGGACGGTACTGTACAGTTCCGTTCCTTTGCTTCTTCTGGGCAATCTGTTCTGCTCCTGGGGGCTGCAGAACCTGCGCGCGCCGTCGCTGTGCGGCAACCACAACCGCCTGGCGAAGCTGGAGGAGGATTCTGCACTGTTTGTACCTATCCTGTCCTTGTCTATTCATTTCGGTTTCTATTGTTTCGTTCGAACATTGAGCCACTTGCTCGGGCGCCGCCAGATACTGCAGGGGCACAGGTAGGAAGGAGGAAGACGCATGCCTCCTGCAGGTGTCGCTTGGCAAACTAGAATTGTGTGAATTCGAACTAGCTGGTCAAGAGGCAAGCTTCTGCCGCGCAGGCTGGGCGGGGCTGCACGACATGCAGCTGGAGTGGCTCGCCGCCGACTTTGGCTACATTTCCGCGCCCACAGCCGGTCACCTGGCGGATGCGCTCGCCGCGCAGAGCCGGCTGCACACCCTGAGCCTGGGCGTGCCCGGCGGGGAGGACGAGGACTCTGCGCGAATGCTGCTGGGCGCCGTGCGCAGCCTGGGCGCCGGGCTGACGGCGCTGCGCATGACCTGCGGCGACCCCGTCATGGGGTGACACCACACAGCCAAATGTTCTGTGGACACCTCCTCATAGATGTGAGCATTCGTTCCCAAGCTGAGGCCTGTCACCAGGCTGACGGCGCTGCGGATGACCTGCGGCAACCCTGTCATGGGGTGAGCCCGCAGCCAATGGAGTGCTCCTGCGGAATGGCCTCATGGCTGGGGTTGGGCGTCTGCTTACCAGGAATGGGGCATGTGGCTCCTGCTGCCCATGCTGCCTGCTGCATGTGGTTTTCCTGGATAAGCATTGTTGACACACTTTTCTTCCCCATCTCCCGATCCGTCGCCCGATCTGGATCTGATACTGAGCTCACTTCTTGCCTGTCCCCGGCAGGCAGCAGTGGCTCGATCAATCCCTCACGAGCCTGAGTTTCGACTCATTCCCTGCCCTTCGTCGGCAGGCTGCTCTGGCACGACTCAGCGCCTCCGGGCGCCTTCAGCAAGCTGCGCGCGCTGGAGGCGCAGGCGTCAACTGCGTGTACAGCATCAACCCTTTCCTTATTTGCCGCTTTCTGATCCATCTGCTGTCGCTCATGAACAGGCAGCTGTGGCACGATGTGGCGATTCCGGGCGCCTTTGGCAAGCTGCGCGCGCTGGAGGTGCAGGCGGGCGTCGACTGCGTGTACTTCGATTCCGACTGGGAGCCCAATGAGGAAGAGGTGGCGCAGGTGAGCATTCCCTCTTGCGAGCGTTCGGTGAATTCTGGAGGAATACTTTGTCGACCACTTTAGGGGTCTGCGGCAGCTGCACCAGCCGCGTGGAGTCGCGCCAGCGCGGACATTGCACTTGCAATGACCGCATGCCTTGGCGCCCTGTTCCGCTCCATGTGTGATGGTATCTGTGAACAATCAACTCCGAAACCCTAAGACCCAGTCCCAACTTGACCTGCAGGTGGAGGCCGCGCTGCACCGCCTGACGGGCCTCGAGTCGCTGTCGGCGCCGCAGCTGACGCTGGCACGGCTGCCCACGGGCGCGTCATCCCCCCTGGCGGCGCTCACACGCTGCCGGCGGCTGCAGCTGGCGCCCTGCGCCGACGACCTGGCCTGCCTGGCCGGAATGGCCACCCTGGAGCAGCTGGACCTGGTGCTGCGCGTGCGCGACGCCGCCGGCGCAAATTGTCTGACAGTGCTGGGGCGGCTGTCGCGACTGACGGCACTGCAGCTGACGGGGGCGGAGGACGGGTGCGGCGACGGCGGCATGGCGGCCAACGGCCACGACGGGGACCTGCTGTGCACCGACCTGGACTCTGTGCTGCAGGTGAGGGTGGGAATTGAAACCCTTAGTAACCCTTAGTAAGGCTGGAACACCCCTCAAGGGGGATGAAGATCTTCATCCCCCTTGCACCCCTAGTGAGGCTGACTGGGCATGT
>JAABUK010007556.1_pt1 | contig 15637 bp, 19 predicted proteins | sample 5559141 | NCBI WGS metagenome assembly JAABUK01 (sample SAMN10711869, study PRJNA513367) | rock metagenome | isolation source: Antarctica rocks | place: Antarctica: Victoria Land, Pudding Butte nord | collected 2016-01-03
CACTACGTAGTAGACTGTCTAGATTTCATGATGATTTGAACAAATTGCCATAATTGGCACAAGCGATCGGCTGTGTTGGCTGGCAGAAACTTGTAAAATCCTTCTTCTTCTTCTTCTTAAATCCGCGCCGGCGTAAAGGATAGGGCGCCCTGGGATAGCCCCGCAATGCAGAAAATTGCTGCATTCAGGCAGCATTAAAAGCATTGTGCACGTGTGAACAGGCCTGTTACCTAAGTTGTGACACACTTGGCCAATGGCGTGCAGGGAAAAGGGCGTGCAAGCAAGCATATGCGCAGACATGCGTCATCTAGTTCCTTTCATACAATGATCTATCAAGAAATAGCAAGAATTGCCGATCCCTCGCCCTCGATCGCATGCAGATCACTCGGTTGCCCTCTTCGCGGGGGTCATAATCGAGTATCGAATACTGACTAACCTGGAAACTGCCTACGAACCAGGCGCTGCAGAACCTGCTGCAGTTCCAGCAAGGGATGCTGTCTGTAGCATTGGGGCGACCTATGATTGATCAAATGGCAGGAGTCCTTCGTAAATGTTGAGATAGACGCTGATCCGAGCTTGTTGAACCTGTCAAGCAAGAGACAGATCAGTCAAGAGTATTAAGCCGGCGTCCGCGCAGATCTTATCTGCTCTCAAAGTTGGCGTTGATTGTCGCGATTGCCTCGAAGCTTGCAAAAGTTCAAGACTAAGTAAAGCTGCGGCAGCCAAGCTGCTAGCACGTCGACATGCCGCAATTGCAAGGCCAAAGTCGAGCTCGAGGCTCCGGCGACGTAGCACCGGTGACAAGAACGAAACCTTTAGCGGCAGCAATTTCGTTTGGGACGCAGACATGGCTCGACAGGCGCAAGTCTGCCAGTGATGCCTTGGACCTTGAAGCTGTTCGCTCGGACGAACAGCTAGCCAACACTGCAGCGCTACAGTGTTGCACAGACCATGGTAGGACGGAGGCGGCAATTGCGTCGGGTGTGGCTACCAGCCAACGCGAGCATACCCGTAGAACAGGTAGGTCCAGAACAAAATATGGGCACAGTGAATATTGCAACTTTATGGTCACGGAGATCAGATCAAACCGTGCCTTGTTTGCCCCCTTGTTGGCAGCTGCAGTGCTGCTCTTACCAAGTTTCTGATCAGCGCTGCCAGCACCTGTGAATACGGCTCCTGCAGCAGCTTGCATGAGAAAAAGGGTCTATGTGATCCACAGCTTTTGCACTGTGGCAGCAGCGGGATAAACTTGACTGCCACCAGACTAAAGATGGGAGTGCAGAAGAAGCCAGCAGAGACTGCGCAGAGCTGTAGAGCTTCGCCCAGCTGCGTCTGACTATATGTGCTGTGGCAGCTCAACTGGGCTTGTTCTTGTTTTGTTCCTCCCAATGAGTTTGCACTGTCTGCAGGTACAGTCCTGACAGCCACAGCTCATGTGATCACCACTGTGATAGGATCAGGCATTCTCTCCCTGACATGGGCAATCTCCACCATGGGCTGGGTGGCTGGACCTGTACTTCTTCTTGCATTTGCTGGTGTCACCTGGTACACATCTCTGCTGCTGACAGATGCATATCGCCACCCCAAGGGCTCTGGAACTCGCAACAGGACATACCCACAGGCTGTGCACACTATCCTAGGTATGCAATCCTTGACCTAACGCTCTTACACCAATTGTGCAAAACATACTCAGCATAGAAGACATTGCATGCCACAGGGAGCTGACTTCATGTTATGTGCTTGTATAGTTATACACTTCAAAGGTGATTGCTGGCTTTCAGAGAGACGAAGCCTGCCCGCTATGCATGCAGGTAGCAGGTGGTGGTGGTTTTGTGCCTCTGTCCAATACAGCAAGATTGTGGTGATAAACGTGGGCGACACAATTACAGCAGGCATCAGCATGGTGTGAGTTGATATAATCAAGAGCCCTGATCAGCCCATGATATGCACGTCCTGCCTACCACCATGACTTCAACTTGATCAAGCATGCGCTGCAGGACCGGGTTGCCAAAAGACTGTTGCAATCACAACCACACTTTTCTTTGAAAAGCCTTATGTCTAGGTTGTCAATGGGCTCTTTCACTAGTGTATCTGCTTCACAGGGGCCTCAAAAGCCCCAGGGGCAGTGTTTCACACACTTAAGCTTGTCCCCCATATACAACGCCACTGCATAAGTGGCAAAGCCTTTTTTTCTTCTTCCCGATCTGCTTGCCTCAAAGCGGCTCATGGACTGATAGCAGCTCATTGAGCATGTGCAGCAATATTGATGCCAGGCTCATGTTGACCTTCTCCCTACCGCTTACCTCCCAGCCCGCCTAACCTATGAGTGTCAAGATTAACACTACAACTGCCAGGCAGCCTGTGGACAGGAGTCCAGTCAGCTTGCAGCAGTCCCTTTGAGCAGCCCTTTGACTTAGGCAATCAGTGTTGCAGCAGCTGTGCTGGTGCAGGGCAGTACGCAGGGCCAACTGCTTCCACTCTCAGCCACAGGAGGTAGCTATGATAGAGGCCAATGGAGGCATTGCCTGCCAGGTACACAGACGTTCAGCAGTGTGCTTGTCAAACGCTGCAGGTCATGCCAACTGTTCTGCTGTGTCATTATGGCTATACCAGTCTGCCCTGCTGAAAAGAAAGGAATCGCACACAAAAAGAGTACACCCTTTGGCGTCAATCTACTGAGAAGCCAAGTATAATACTGGGCTGTCCAGGCCCTAGGGTCTGCCCTGCTGCCTAGTACAATTGCGTGGCTGTATTCATCTAGAGGGATGTATGCTAGATGCAGGACCAAGATATGGATTATGGTACTATAGATAGTATCACCATATGTGGAGCAGCAGTCATGTGAGTGAGCCTTGAGCATGCATGAGTCTTGATTTTCACCTGGTCCTCTTACCAGCTCTCTTACAGGTTGCCACTTATGCGCACTACCCAGCATGACACTCCTAGTCTGCTCAGCTTTTGGTTCCTTACTTTGTTCTGAGAGCGGTGCCTTCTGCTGCTGCAGGTATCCAACAACTTATTCATGCTGATCTTTGGTGCACTCCAGATCATTCTCAGTCAAATTCCACATCTGGACGACATCTGGTTGATATCTGTCGTGGTTGCTCTGGTGTCATTCGCTTACTCAAGCATTGGACTGGGCTTGGCAATTGGCAGGACATCAGGTGAAGCTCGCACACTTCATGAGCTCATTCAAACACGATTTGCATGATTTGCTTGATTTGCATGATCTGCTTGACACAAGGCTCACTCAGCATGGCCCAAAACATTTGTGTGTGGAATGTATTAGTCATCAAAACATGAGGTACAGCTCATGCCTTTCAGTGGTAGCCACGTGTCAGTTAGAACATCTTGTGGCCGTACAAGACTCTCACAAAGCTTGAGTGCTGATGTCAGGACGGAAGCTCGTGAGTAAGACTTTGGTTGCTGATAAACAAATGACAAGCACATGATGCACATCTGCTCAGCAACGCCTGCATTGTGATTGCACAAGTTGCATGAGCATATGTCAGACATGCGAGTACCCCGTCAGGTGCCGCTTGTGGGTGTCAGACTCTGCTAACTCTGTTGATACATTGTAGCGCAAGCCTTGCATGCAAGCTGCATTCATAGGAAGCACTCTACCCACAGTCACATTGTGTCATGGGTTTAGGGTTTAGGGTTGAGGATTTAGGGCAGTGCCCACTTGTACTATAGCTCGGCATGGGAACTGAACTGTTGGGATTCTCCATGCAGAATGATGCTCTATGTGTAGTCACCGTCTGCAACCTGCATTGCATCGCTATCACTGTATGCTAACACCTGTGTCCTGATGTGTGTATAGGGGTGGTGCTGGCTTATAAGCTTATCACAGATATGCCACACATTCCTGTGACCTGTCACACGTTCATCTGAGAATCCACAGCAGATGTGACATGGGCATGTACATCGTCTGCAAAGCCCATGTATAAGCTGTCAGCTTTCATGGCAACTGTATACCATGTGTGTCATGACAATTGCCCTATAACATGTGCTTTCAGAATCTTTTGTCTCTGCAGAAAGCGGCCACTCGTTTGGGTCGTTGGGTGGACGGCAGGAACCACCTGTTGACAAAATTTGGGCCATTCTGACCGGCTTAGGCAGCTATGCCTTTTCATACGAGTTCTCCACTGTGCTTCTGGAGATCCAGGTGAGTGATCATGAGATTCAAATGGGGTTGCTCTACCACTGCTGAGCTGGCGTTGCATGCTTGGTAGGTCTGCCGTATAGTGGCGTCTTGTAAATGTAAGCACATTACACATTTGTGTTACTTGACAGCAGCAGTTGTCAGTAGCCAACAGCCTCATGGGTTGCCTTGGGGACAGGGGGCCCCCCGGGTAGACCCTCTTGGTGCTAGCATTCACTGCTCGGTTATGGACTGAGAAACTTGACCATGAGCGATGTCTGCTATGCACCCATATTGCCCCAGCTGAGCACTACAGATCTGACTCCATCAACGACATGCACCATCAATCATATGTATCATCAGTCACACACATCATAATCCCATGCTCATCATGAATGGCACTGTGCATCCCCTTGCACAAGAACAGAAAAATGCAACATGTAGCTTAACAGTCTGCTTGGTCATATAGGACACTCTGAAGCCAGCACCTGTTGGATGTAGACCAATCGAAGGCAAGCAAATGAAGCAAGCTACCAACTTTGCCATCTTAGTCACAACAGCCTTGTACCTGTCTTTGGGCTGTCTTGGCTATTCTGCATTTGGGGACAAGGCGCCAATCAACCTGCTGAATGTTGGAAGCTCAGGAGACGGATTTGTGAACCCTGGTTGGCTTGTGGATTGCGCTAATGTATTTGTCATGATCAACATGCTGGGGGGGTATCAGGTGGGCCGCTCTTTACAGTGTCTTGTCCCAGTGTGGAACATATATGTTTGTTAACGTGCTGGCATTCATGTGTGGCCAATGTTGCAACATTGGCCACACATGAATTGAGCACTTTTGGCCTTGAACCTTCCAGAGCAAAAGACAGACACTTGCATACACAGAGTCCCAGATGTTCGTTGTCCAGTATCTGTAAGCTTGAGAGCCTGTGAGTTTGCCAGAGCAGGTGCATGCAGATAGGTTTGGAAACTCCCGTCAGATCATGTGCCGGCTGCCTTACTCTGCATATCATCAATGATACGCACAGCAATGATATCACTGAATGCTGTTCACATCTGACAGCAGTCTGGCATGTTGACTCTTGTTTGCACCTGTGGGTTGTTTGCTGTCTCAGGACAGTCCAGCATTGTATTGTTCGTGTATACAGTGCAATCCAATGCAGCACATCCTTGATCTGCAGGTGCTTGCGCAGCCTTGGTTTGCGTTTGTTGAGAACGCAGTCTACAGAAAGTTTGGGGAAACGCACTTTACACACACAGAGTTTGTTGTGAGCATACGAGGGACTCCTTGGTTGCGACTGACAACGTTCCGGCTCATGTGGCGGACTGCTTATGTTTGTTTGACAACAAGTAAGTGTGGCTGGTTCATGCAGGACTGACAACTGCTGCAGGCTCTGGCTTGACTGGATTAGGCCTCATCAGAGGCATGTGTCTGCACTGTGAGACAGCATCTGTTCAGTGGCCGTGTGTATGCTCTGAGTCTGCAGCTGCTCAAGTGATAGCAGCTGCGCTGAGCATGCTATTATTTGAGCATATGACTTTGTCCGCATTACTGTGCCTGAGTATCAGTAAATGCAACAATGGTACTACTTGTGATGTTTGTGACGCTGATTGCTGTTGCAGTAATGGCAACACTGCTACTGTTCATGACTGAGGCAAACAGCAATGTTTTGTTTCTGTCACTGTTATTGCGGCATTATTGCCATGCTGTATAAGATTAACAATCCAGTCTGACTTTGCTGCAGTAGTGGCAATGCTGCTGCCATTCTTCAATGACGTGGTGGCCTTGATAGGGGCGATGGGCTTCTGGCCGCTTGCAGTCTTTCTACCAATTGAGATACACATCAGGCAGGCAGAGGTGCCAAGATGGCGGTGTAAATGGGTGTGCCTGCAATCTCTGAGTATTTTGTGTGCACTTGTCAGCCTTGCAGCTGGTGTAGGGGCTGTAGCCCAGATTGTTGCAGCTTGCAAAGACTTTGTGCCTTTTCAGACCAAGTACAACTCTTCCTGACCATCTGTCAACCATTAATGACTACTAAAGTGCTTAAGGGGTGCAAACTTTGGGCCATCAAGTACACAGAAACAAGCTGGCTGGCACAAGCTGCGTGGGGTTCAGCGTAATAATAAATTTTTAGCGCTCAATTGCCTGCAAGCAATATGTGCATGCCTGGCGGTCATGCCGCAGGACAGAAGGACATCTTAGTAAGCATGCACACATGGCTCCACAACCAGATCCACAACCAGCCTGTACACTGACAGCGAATTTAGAAGGACACTTAGTTAAAATGGTCGGTGAGTTGTATGGTTGGTGCTACATATACTGGTGATCAGCCTGTGGCTAGAGCAAGTGGGAAGTCTATCCTGAACGGGAACAAACATTTATGCAGGCACACTTGCATGCACAAGACTCGATTGCCCTCTACGCGGGGGTTTTGATAATCGGGCATCGGTTATTGACCGAGCAATGATTGACTGACCTGGGAGCACTAGGAACCAGCCTGCAGCGATCTGATACCGTTCTAGCAAGCTACACTGTGTGTACCGTTGGGGCGACCAACGGTGAATCAAATGGCATGGAAGATCCATCGGAAGGGCGCTTTGACTAATCGGAAGGGCCTGCGGAAGGGCGCTTTGAGCCGCAGGCGTTGCAGAAGTGATCAGCTGACCGTGACCGGGACCGCATAGTCGCACGACACTTGTCATGTTTGCGCCTGATCATTGTCTGGCCCGATAGCTCCTGTTAATGTAATATCGGAGCAGAGCTTGTGGGTGCTTTGCAGCCCTATACCGCACAAGTGTGGTCTTCGCTTATCTGTCTTGGCTTCGCCGACTGTCGATATCGCGTTCGTATGGTCGTCCTCTGCGACGGGATTTGGTAGCATTACCACACGAGCCGTTCAAGATTGCCATTAGCACAGCGGAGTTGCTTATTCCGCAGGCTCTTGTAAGCACCGTGCGATGGCCTTTACACGTTATTTGGGCTGGATCCTGTTGCCTATACTCGTGTGGAGTCTTGGTGGAGCCTGGATCGAAGGTGAAAATCACTCTCGGACGCTGTCCGTGCGCGCGTATGACAGCGTTGCGGTCTCTGCCAGCTTTGACCCTGCCCTGCATGAGTCTCCTGACACCGTGCTTCCAGGCGCAACTTGCATTGCTTGCTGGCGTTTCAGCTGTCCCAGCTCGACCATTATGCGTGCTGCGTGCAGGCTTCACCAAGTCTCACTTTCAACAAGATATAGTCATGGACACCGCTAAGTCTCAGAAGTCAGATATTGACAGCTTGGTCAAAACACCGCTGTTGTCACCGCCGCCACCTGCAGACCTGTTTGCTGCTGTGAACAGCAATCCCACACATCAGTACAAAAACAGCCTCAACAGTACTCATTACATGCTGTACCACGAAGAGCAGCCAACGCAGCAGAAGTATGAGCCATACACCTATGGCTTTTTGACAACAATGGCCAGAATTGAAGGCAAGATGAAGCGCAAAAAGCCAATGGCTGTTACATTCATTGGAGGCAGTGTGACCGCTGCTTACTGTAAGGAGCCTGGGATTGGTTGCTGGGTGACACCTGTCTCTGAGTGGCTCATGGAAGAAAATCCTCAGGTGATCACTGACAGTCCTCCTTGCATGCTTTCCTGCATTCACTTATTTTTGTTTAATGTTGGCTCTGCCAATGTATGGCTGATAGCTGCCCTGGTACAGTCATCTGTAGCAGAAGATTGCGTGTGCATGCATGTGCATGCAAGATGTGGGCTCAATGGTGCTGCTTCTGTTGCTGTTTGGTGCAGCAATCAATCAAATCAATCAACCGCGGATCCACAATCAGCAGTCAATCAATCAAATCAATCAATCAGCAACTCATTGCAAATCAATCTTTGTTGTCTGCTGATTGGCAAGCCTTGATTGTGAGCCCTTTGCTGCAAACCCTAGATCCATTGCTTCACAACAGAGCTACCCACCTGCCCGTTGCAGTCATGGGCTGGCCAGTGAGCAAACCAAATAACACAGCATTGCTCATGCTATGCCTGCTGTGCTTTCTGCTGAGGGGTTGCAGATCAACTTTTCAGTCTGTCCCTGTGTCTGTGCAGGTCCAAATTGGCAACTCTGCAATAGGCGGCATCACATCCTCCACAGCAGCGCAATGTTTTGATGCCATGGTCAACCCAACATCAGATCTGGTCTTGATTGAGTTCTCGCTGAATGACAGGTAGGCTGAAGCTGACACAAACTACATGGGATTCTGTTTGCCCTATGCATGACACATAGCTGCGACACAGTGCATGAAATATCAGCTCGCCATAGAAGCTGCTTTGCGTTTGATTGAACCAATGATCAGTTCCACAAGGCTGCTGTGCCTCCTCCTATAGGACACGTTGATTTAGTCGTGATTGGCCTGTTGTACATGGTATACCCCAATGGTTGCCGGCATGAATCTACATGCCTGCTGAGGCCAAGGTTTTTTAGGGCGCATGCATCTGCCAAGGGCAGATAGAGCATAGCATGGCCTCCATCTCTAGCTTCTTTTTGCTGCTTGGTTATCCCTGCCTGACCCTGTTTTGCTGCACAGATGCCTTACAATTTTCATAGATCTCTATGCAAATCACCCCGGCATCACGCCAGACAGACATGCAGTGCGTCGCTACAGCACATCTCAATCACAGCGTTTTTTGAGATGCTGTAACAAGGCAGCAGAGGCATGACAAGACCAAGCTGCAGCAAACAGCGCTTGCATACAAACATACGACACTGCCTTCTGGCAGATTTCTGCGCAGCAGCTTCACAGAAGCCTTCGTCCTCTGAGTCAGCATCCCTTCTGAGCTGTGCACTTGGTGTTCAGGTTCATCTCACCTCAGCAGCAGATTGAGGGGTTTGAGCAGCTTCTTCGGCGGCTGCTCAAACTGCCACACCAGCCGGCTGTAGTGGTGGTCCACTGGTGGAGTCCTGTGCATGATTGTTCAAAGTCACAGCAAGTAAGCCTCAGCGCCCAAGTCATTGTACTGCATTGTGAGTGAGTATGACCTCTAGCATCCAGATGCTCTGCAAGTATGGGTCTGCATCCTGATCATGATGTTGCTATTGCGTCACTTGCTTCAGATTGCATTCTACAGCAAATTGCTGCAAGACGACTAGCGCTGCATGACATATCAACCTGTAATGTTTTGAGGTATGCAAGTATGCAAGACCCCATGACATTGCAGCACAATGCTGTCACACATGTCTCTTATATAGTCAGCAAATTGGTGTACCAACATGTGGTTGCATGTTGGTATATACTTCTTGCAGGCTCCACAAACTGCATTTTTGCAGGCTCCACATTCCTGCGCATGACGCACTTGTCATGCAACCTTGCATCTGCAGAGTGTCTGACAGCATGCCTCAGATATTTTGATACGATGCACAACACCAAGAGGCATAACGTGCTGACAACCTGTGTATCTGCAGTTGCCAGACAGTAACAAGTTGCCCCTTGGCACCATGCCCTGCATGCAACGACTGTGGAACACAACCGAAGATCACATTCAGAGGCTTGTCGAGCATTACAATGTACATTCTCTCAGCTTCAGGAACAAATACTGGCCAGCCATTGACGCTGAAGAAGAAGGTTTTACACCGGACAAGTTGTTCATGAGGGACGAGATTCATCCCTCTGGCAGGGGGGTGGGTTTGTTGGGGGATCTGGTCATTGACTTCCTACAACAAGCAACCAGAAAAGCCCTAGGGCAGGGCTTTCAGGCCCTGCCTGAGGAGAACACCCCTGTGCCTGCCCCTCTGTATGTCAGTGCGTCTGATGATGCCCAGGCTAGCCAGTGCAGCAGGGGGGGCGCCCTGCAAGATATGGCATTGTATAACTATGGCTGGAAATGGCTAGACGGCAAGAAGCCTGGATTCCAAACAGATGAGATTTTGACCAGTTTGTTTCTGTCAGTGCCCATGGAAAGTTCCACCTCAGATCGAATCAGTGTAGGGTACCTCAGTAGCTATGAGAATATGGGCATTGCTAGAATTACCTGCCTTGGTGCTTGCCAATGTGAGGAGTTTGATATAGATGCTAGTAGTAATGCTCATGCTTCTCAAGAACATAATGCATTGATTCCTTTCCAACATAGCGGGGATGCCAAGGGCTGCATCCTGAAGGTTGATAACATGAACTTGACGAATGCTGTGAATGAAGGTCATAGGTTCAAAGTGTCCAGTGTTACTGTTGCTGACCGAGAGGCAGCCAGAGTAACTCTGTAAAGTGAGTATTGGGCTGTTGTCAGGCTGTTCCAGTTGCATGAAGATATATCATTTTGGATTGCTTTGGATTTTGCTGTACACCATCACTTGAGTATCCTGTGTGTGTTCCCCTCCTGACTAGATGACAAGTGTCAGGATGCCTACCTTGCCGGGTATGAGATACCTCATTGCCAGTTTTACCATCTACTTTTCACTGAAGTCTTTGAGGCATGATTGCTCTTTGGATTCGTCGCTTGTGATATGACTAGATCTGCTCGTCCAAGCCTTGTTATTATGGGATCTAGTCCTGGGTTCTAGTCAAGCAGAAAAAGCAAATTGACCAGTTTATCGGGGTCCTGTAGCTCAGTGGTTAGAGCGGTGGTCTTATGAGCCACAGGTCGTGGGTTCAATGCCCACCAGGACCATGGGCATCCTCACAGGTGCTGCCTCCCCGAGCAAGATTTGCTGAAATTTTGCGAAGCTGTTCTTTTGACGACGAGGTGCCGAGGCTCATGTGATTCTGTGCGTTTCCCCTGAGTTTCTTGAGGATAAAGGCTACACAGCTTGCTTATGAAGCAAAGGACATACCCCCTCAAGCTACCGTATTGCTTGTGAGCGTCCAGTGCATGTCACAGAATCTACTGAATAGAAAACAAACAACAGAGCACTTGCTATACCAGATTGTTAGCTGCGTCACTGCCATCAGACAGCTGCAACGCTTTTATGTGTGGCCACAGACATGTGATGAAACCTTCAGCACAGTGCAGCCAGTAGGAAGGCAAGACATGAGGACCTAAATTACGGTGCTGACCCAGCAGATGTTCTCTTTCAAGCTTCTCATAAAACAATATGCCATTGTGAGACATGTCAATCGTCTCCAGCTCTGGCCACAAGCCTTGAGTGAAAGTCTGGAAGCCACGACATGTCATGCTTGTCCTGCTGATGTTCAAATGCCTAATGGGCCACTCACACTTGTTCAACATGAACAAGGCCTCAGGGTGAAGTTTGTTCCTGCTCAAATCTAGACTCTGCAGGTACGGCCAAGCTGCAGCCTTCAACATGCTTATCCCCTTGATGTCAAGCTGACAGTCACTCAGATTAAGCACTTGGATGTATGGCCAAAAGCTTTCAGGCAGATTAGTAAAGGCTGCAGCATCAAAACAATTGCCTGACAGGTTTATATTTTGTAACATCAACCATTCTGCTTTAACAAGCTGCTGCATGCCTTCAGCTTTGATTTCACAACACCGAAGGTTCAGCACTGCTAATGCTGGCATTTGGCCCTGAGTCAACCAAGCTGCAGCTTCCTCGTCGATTTTGTTGAAACTCAGGTTGAGGAAATGCAGCTTTCTCCAATGTATGTCAGTGAAAAGTTGCTCAAAGTGCTCACTGGCCATATTGTTGCAGCTCAGGTCCAAGCTTTCAAGAGTGTCTGTCCAGCTGGCACTGACCACACTCCTTAGCCCTGGGGCACTCATGCCAGTTTTCCTTAGCCTAATGGTCTTTATAGATGGCCAATCTGCCACTGCTAACTTGAGGCACGCATGTAGACTGAGCTGGATATCTGCCAGCATGAGACTCTCTAGGCCCTGCCAACTTTTTGTACCTTGGCAAGCACAGTTTGCCAGGTGCTGCATTGCAGTTGGCTTGATGTTTGCACTAAGAAAGCTGATACTACTGAGCGCTGGCCAAGTTTCTGCTATGCAAAGCAGGCCTTCCGGCGTGACAACAGCTTTGCGGACAATGAGTCTAGACAGGTTTGGCCAACCTCCCCTCAATAACAGCTCAATGTCTCCGTCACCTGCTGTGGCAACGGCAGAGGCAAGCTGCTGCACCCGCTTGCGTGTACTTGAGCAAGTTGCCACAAGAGCACTGATTGATCTGGAAGACAAGTTCTTGAGAAGGTCTGTGTCGCGGATGACTTCCAGAAAGCTTGTGCCCGTCGCCATTTGCGCAAAAGAGGGGGATACAGTCAGCTATACCAGCCTGAAACGGATCAGAGCAGCACATCCCCGAGAGATCACAGATCTGCTGACGGGCGTAAGGAATGGCGCAGGCTGCAGCATGGGACATGTGCAAAGTTGGTGCTGAGCTGTCAGCAGCACTTGACTGCGAGCTGGTGGCCTGCTGACATTGAGTGTACAGCGTCATATGAATTGATGACCTTTGAATACTGAAAAGTTGTACCTATGTGTGCACATGTGGCGGGCAGCTGACTTGCACGCCTGAGAGTTCGTGGCACACCCTTCATCATGGCACACCCTTCATCATGCGTCAGTCAATTCCTTTCCATGAACTTGATTGCAGCAACGCATAGCATTTAGCAATGCTAGCTGTTACATGTGCTCATGCGACAATTCACACAACTTGCAGGCAGGCAGGTGTACATCACCTTTGCATAAGAAGCTTCTTTACTGTGTGCCTCAGGAGTTAGTCAGTAAACAAAGTGTGCAAAGTACATAGACTGACTGATTATGTTGGTCATGACTATATACGTACAAGCCAGCATCAGGCCATGCTGTTGTTGCGTATACAAGTATGTGCACAAAGCTGTCAGCAAAGCAGAACCCCAGCGGTATGAGTGCTTACTTACCGGTTGGGTTCTAATGCAACAATCCGCATGCAAACAGTTTGTATCATACGCATACGATTTGTAGCATCATGTGCTGTTCAGAAATGTGTCACAGGCAGATCCAGCGCGCAGCCAACAGATTATGTTGAAAGCTTGTCACTTTCAACACAGCTTCAAAACAATGCCCACAGCCTACACAACGCACTCACTCATTGTCATTTGTTTGCAAGACAATCTGCTTTGCAGCATCTGAATGCTGCCAGCCACATCAGCCAGTGCACTCAAACCAATGTAATTCCACTCTCTCACGGGCTCACAGAGTGACTACAGACCAGCTGCTGTTGTCAACTTATTAGCTGCAGGGATATCTACATTCCTTTCTTTGCCTCCTTGTACATTTCATCAATCTGCTTCTGGTAGTGCTTCTGCAGCTGAGGGCGCTTTAGCTTGAAGGAAGGTGTCATCAGGTCATTGTCCACTGCAGTAACACACATAAATTCTGTAATGCACTGCCAATGCAATGTAGTGCCAGTCTCCAAAATTTGCAAAGCTTGCAACTCCTTAAAGCCATAACAGTGTTTGTCACACAGGATGACACTACACTGCTGGAAACTGGACATGCATTGTCAGCTTGTTTCAGGAGAGCAGGTTTGACATGAGTGACAAGTCTGAAAATGTGTTGCACAGCAGCTTTCACAAGTTATCTGCCGTTGCACAAACACAACTGAGCATCCTGCACAGCCTTTCTCAAGAGTAAGTCAGTCAAGCAAACTTAGCCTGGGTGACATTTCATTGTGGTGATGTCATGAGCTGGAAATTATTATTATTATTATTATTGCTGTTATTATTATTATTAGTGATAGGAAGAAGGAGCTTGCATACCTGACCAGGCTTCCTCGTCCAACAGGACAGACTTGATCATCTCAAATCCTCGCAGCTTCTTGGCCTTGCCAGCCTTGTTCACCTCCTCCATCACATACTTGCGCACCTGCACGAGATTCACATCAAGAATCGTCACAGTTACAAGAGCCGATGCCCCCTCATGGGGCAGGGCCTTATCCTCAGGTGGGTTCGTAATCTATGCTGGCGACCATCGGGGTGTGCCTTGTACAATAGGCCTATCAAGACTGAAACAAGAATCATCACAGACCTGTTGCTCATATGCAGCACAGGCAAATTGCAATTTGGCAATATGCTCTGTCTCGTCTGCTTTGTTTGTTGCTACACACTGAATGTGGCAAGACCCTTTAGCATTCAAGCAGCATAACAGATCAGCATGCACTGATGCTGTGACGCATTTGCATGATGCATACATTGTTGCACTGCCTCATGTGAGCATCATCCTGTATGAAGGCGATAATAGCATTGGGTTATGTAGCTCCACATTTGCTGGCAGTTTGCTCGTACACAAATCTTTGGACACTCAAGTGCGCCATTTATCCTGACAGGTAAGTATGAATCCAGGTACAGGTGGGTACAAGACCAGGGATCACATGATTGCTTACCTTGTCATTCTTGAGGATGTCAGAGTAGTCTCCAGAGATGCCCTGCTGCTTGGCAAAGGCCTGGATGTCCTTCTTCTCAGGAATGACAACAGCCACCAGGAAACTCTGCAGCAGCAGCAATAGCAGGCAAACTCAAAGGAGACAAAGCCAGGACACAGCAACAACCAAAGACTGACACTGAGGAAGCTGCTTTGCCGCAGCATAAGTGCATGCAAGTCAACGTGCATTATGACATAGGACTAGCTGCAGCAAGCAGCATCAATGCATGCAATTCAAGATACAATACGACCTTGGACTAGTAGCTGCAAGCAGCATCAGTGCATGCAAGTCAAAATGTGACGTGACTCTAGACTGGAGAGTATCAGCAGCAGTATGCTGAGCCCACCTCATAGCTGTTTCCATACACCCAGATCTGCTCTATCAGGTCACAGCTGCCAAAGTCCACCTCCAGCTTCTCAGCTGCAATGTACTCTCCTGTATCACACCAACCAATCAATCAGTTTACACATTTTGTCATGGCTCATCAGGGGAGTTGACAGAGAATAGGTGGGAATGCAATAAACACATTAATTCGTCTGTTAGCATGCAGTCAGAGATGGATAGTACTTTGATGTAGCTTTGCTGAGGCTGGCAAATACCAGAAGGTGGCTAATGGCATTGCTTACGTCGCTTTTGTGCTGACTAATCTGATCGCAAGGAGGGCGAAGTGAGACGCATTGATCAATTCTGAACATCAACAAGCAACAAACAGCGAAATAAACAGTATCAAGTCACAAAAGCAGTCTGCAGCATGGCATGACAGTCACATAAAAAGGCGTCTATCTGGCGAGACAAGACTTGTCCTGCATGTACCTAGCTCATCATGAGCTAAAAATCGTTTTACAAATTACGATGATTATAAAAGGCGACTACCCTTTTGCTGGCTATCTCAAATTGACACGTGAGAGCGCCACACAACACACACTTCCTATGATTGTTGCACGTGACTGAAGAGGTCCTGTTTTGATACCCAAAAAGCGGAGACCCATTTTGCTGTGACGATTTAGTGGGTGTGGTCTCACCTTGAGCTAGCTTGAACATGTTTTTGAGGCGGTCAATGACCTTCAAGCAGCCGGCGCTGGTGAACTCCCCAACATCCCCAGTGTGGAAGAAGCCCTCTGAGTCTGCAGGCATGACCAGCTTGTAAGGCGGAGGAC
>JAABUK010007557.1_pt1 | contig 15631 bp, 16 predicted proteins | sample 5559141 | NCBI WGS metagenome assembly JAABUK01 (sample SAMN10711869, study PRJNA513367) | rock metagenome | isolation source: Antarctica rocks | place: Antarctica: Victoria Land, Pudding Butte nord | collected 2016-01-03
CTGACCAGTGGGACCAGTGCTGCAGTGCATTTCAGCTGGGTCACTGCACACCTGTATGAAGAGCAAATCTCCATAGGTGTAATTGCAGTGACGAAGTCGTGCTGTGAGCTTGTTTTCCAGAGCACCACTGAACAGTTGGGGGTTGCATTTTGCCTTGACCAGTGCTGCAGCGCATTTCAGCAGGGTCACTGCACACCTGTATGAAGAGCAAACCTCCATAGGTGTAATTGCAGTGACGAAGGCCTAATGTAAGCCTGTTTTCCAGAGAAACACTGAACAGTGGGAAATGCATTTTGCCCAAACCAGTGCTGCAGTGCATTTCAGCTGGGTCACTGCACACCTGTATGAAGAGCAGATCTTTCAAGGTGTAATTGCAGTGACAAAAGCGTGCTGTGAGTTTGTTTTCCAGAGCAGCACTGAACAGTGGGGGGATGCATTTTGCCCAGACTAGTGCTGCAGTGCATTTCAGCTGGGTCACTGCACACCTGTATGAAGAGCAAACCTCCATAGGTGTGGTTGCAGTGACGAAGGCCTGATGTAAGCCTGTTTTCCAGAGAAACACTGAACAGTGGGGAATGCATTTTGCCCAAACCAGTGCTGCAGTGCATTTCGGCTGGGTCACTGCACACCTGTATAAAGAGCAGATCTTTCTAGGTGTAATTGCAGTGGCATAAGCCTGCTGTGAGCTTGTTTTCCAGAGCAGCACTGAACAGTGGGACCAGTGCTGCAGTGCATTTCAGCTGGGTGACTGCACACCTGTTTGAAGAGCAAACCTCCATAGGTGTAATTGCAGTGACAAAAGCCTGCTGTCAGCCTGTTTTCCAGAGCAGCACTGAACAGTGGGGAATGCATTTTGTCCAGACCATTGCTGCAGTGCATTTGAGCAGGGTCACTGCACACCTGTATGGAGAGCAAATCTCCATAGGTGTATTTGTAGTGGCGCTAAGTATCCTGTTGCCAATGGGCCAAAGCTGGCGGCTAGGCTCTTGACAATTACAACTACCCCTAGCATGATGGTGCGCTCTTAAGGAAGCACAATGCCGGCAACAAAGCTCTGTCTAGGGGCTACATCCATCTGTAAGATGCTGTATCTGCATGTCATTGACATCATTGTCATAATGCGCTTGAGCCTATCATCATAGAAGAAACAGTGTTGATCAAATCCAAACCAAAACAGGGAAGCAGGGTCTCAAGGTCAGGCAATATGTACAATATGTCATTGTAATGCCTCGAATGCATTGTAGTGAAAAAGGCAAATTTGCATAATTTACCTCATAAACAGGATAAGCAGGGCTGTATTCAAGGTTGGCATCATTGGTATCATCAGTACTAGCATATTGGATGGCAGGTGTGTGAAGACCATATATTCACCATTCCAAACTTTGTTGCTATGGGCCTGCAACAAGAACAGGTTGTCAAAGGAGACATTTGGCACCAAACAAACAAGCAGAAATCAATGATGTATATGTACCCAGAAGCTAAGGAGGAGATTCTAGCAATCATGTTGCATACAAACAATCGACCACCCAGAAACAGTATGGACACCCCGTAGGTCACCTTGAAGTAGTAAGCAAGCAGTGTACCTGCAGATGGTTGCAAGCATTTACTTGGGTCCTTCCAACAGCCTTGTATGCATATGCATACAATCGCTCGGCAGATTGACCACCAATGTTGCCGTTTGCAAAGACAATGCTTACCAATGAGCAGTCCCCCTGCAAATGAGTCCAAGGCAAAAAGCAAGCTGAGGTGCATCATCAAACGGACAGACTTAAATGACACTCCCCACTTCTGGTGGAACTCCTCTCTAGCCGTGCTTGGCAGTGTCTGATGGTAGCTGCCAGTAGTACATGATTGTTCGGATGGTGACTCAGATTCTATGTTCAATGGCTGTAGCAGCGCCTCATCACTGATGGGAACCTCGTGTGATGGCAAACACAACCATTGCCTCAATCCAGCAATAACGAGGATGGCAATCATGGCACTTCCAATGATGCTGTACTGGATGAACACAACATGGCAGCTTTCAACAGATGTCCATTGCTGCTTCAATTGCAAAAAGTCAACAAGCCTGCCAGCCTCAGCTGACCCCAAGGCTGTTGCTAGATATCCCACAAAGTTGTACCGCACAAACATGGTTGTCCTAGCTGCAGGTGCAACAAGCTCTGCAAGCATCGACTGCTCCAAGGCCTGCAGCGCAAGTTTCTTGACCATCTGCCGCGCTCAGTGCTGGACATGCATGGCTAACCTGGCTCACCTGAAACGGACCAACTTCGTTGCCTGATGGAGACACAACCCCAATCGTGGCTGCTGTGGTGAGGAGCCAGAAGTTTTGGGACAAGGGAGAGGCAAATATGAGACCCGCCAACAAGACGAGCATGCATCCGAGTAGCTGCATCCGCCACTTGCCTACTTTATCTGCGACTATTGTGATGGCAAGGCTGATCACAGAGTCTCCAAGCAGAGTGAGTGTCAGCAGCATTCCGATGCGCTGGTCTGAGAGTCCGAGCTCGTGTAGATACACTGCGAAAATTACACCCGCAGCTCCGGATCCAAACATTCGCAGACTGCGAGTGGCGAATGAAAGCAGCTTTTCCAGCATCCTGCAAAGCAATCGCAGCTCAAAAGAAGATCATGGTGGAATTTGAACAGCAACAAACTAAGGACATGCCAACGCGCCTGGGTGATTTGAACTTCGTGTTGCCTTTTGCGAATTTTGCTCCTAACAACGTGCGCGCTTAACTAAGCCTCCGATGGACTGTAGACAGCAGCAGTGGCTTTTGAATAGGGGTGAGCAGGAAGCTAAAGCAAACTTGATGATGAAGTACAGCTCTTGACATACAGCTGCCGTCAAAAGTCTGCTTACAGTAATGGCACTGCTTCAGCAGAAACCTTGGAGTGAACGTTGTGCGCAATGCAAGTGGCGGTGAAGCCAGCCAATGTTAGCAGACGAACATGCGCACTTGCTGCTGTGACCGTTGCCGTTGAAAACGCTTGTGCCGCAAGCTGCAAGGCTTAAGCTAAAGCAGGTGAGTGAGGCAAGAAAGCTGGTGTCAGCCAACAGTCAGGTTCGAGGCTGCCCAGCAGGCAAGATTCATAGGAAGCGATACCCTGTGAAGGTCAAACCTTCTGGCAAAACAGGCCAGCTATCTTGCCTAGTATCTGGTTTTCTCAGCAAAGCAGCAAGCAGGAAGCAATGGCTGTTTACACAAGAGGTAGCAAAAGCTTGCTGCCTGGACAAGCTTGCCAGAGGTTGAGCCTGGTCAGTCAGCAAACCTTTGTTTTCACTGCAACCACTTGCAGAGGCTTACCCAGCACATTGCACAGCCTGTACAGAAAAATGCGAGAGTTTAGCCCCAAGTTCCTAATGACTTTGACTTAGACTGCTGACTGCGTCAGCCTTTTGCCAACAGCTTATACCGTGCCTGGCTGAAAATTTGAATCTGGCTAGGGTTTGCAGGAATCTGACCAGCTGGGGTTGCAAAGTTGGGTGTGCAATCCCTGATGGTATGGTGACTGATGTTCATATGTCAGTTGGGGATGCACAATAATGTTCAAGGCCACAAGAATGCAAAGGTGTGTAAGCAGACTTTTGATGGCAACTGTAAATAATGTGCAACACCTTTGCATTGCTCACCACGTGAATGTCAGAGGCCAGCCTGAGCAACTCACACTGCGTGACTCATGACTCTGAGTGGCATTTCATGGCCACGTGCCAAATCTGAAAAGATTAATTTCATTCAAAAATATGAAATCAGAGAACAAAACCGTAGTAAGGGCTGACGCAGTTCAGCAGTCTAAGTCAAAGTCAAGGGGCAAGGGCGGGCTAAACTCTGGCATGTTTTTTGGCACAGACTACCTGCAGGTAAGGCAGAGTGCTGTGTGTGCAACTGCAAGTTGTTGCGCTGAAAACAAAGGACTGCTGACTGCACAGCCTCTCCTTGATCAGAGGAGAGGTTGTCCAGGCAGCAAGCCTTTGTTGCTGCTTGTGCAATGGCTCTTGCTTGTGATGCGCTGCTTTGTGGCACAAACTGGATACTAGACTTCAGAGCTGCCTTGTTTTGCCACAAGCCTTGGGCTTTTCAGGGTATCGCTTCCTACGTGTTTTGTGGGCAGCACAGCTTCAAACTTTGGCCTGTGCTTTCACCTCTGTTTCACTGAGACAGCTGCTTTGGCTTCACCAATATCGTGCTGGCGCTGTGATCGCTTTCTTTGGCGGTGAAGTCATACACAACACGTTGGAACGGTCACCTGCCTGCCCTGAGTCGCAGCACCAGGCAGCTGCACTGTTCTGCGCTACATCTCTGCCAGATCACGCTAGTCTCCGAACCTGGACAAGACTTTTGTCGAGAGCTGTAACGGTGTGATCAAGAAGGTTGTGCGTCGCATCGAGGCAAGTTTTTGCTTTGCTACTGCTTGTGTTGCCTTCCTAGCACTTTGGGGCATAGCCAGACGATTTCTCACATCTTGCCTCGCGTTGAATAGCGCTGTTGAGCAGCAGGAAGATTCTTAGCCAGGTGCAGTTATCCTTGCAAGGAGCAATGTCTTGCAGGCTGCTGCAGGTTCTAGACAAATATGGTGAAGGAGCAGCACATCACAGACTCTCAGGAACTTCGTTTGAAAGCTGTTCACTGCAAGCAGAACCATCAGGACTGGTCTTTCCCCAAAATTGACAAGAAGACAGGCTGCAGTCACCAGTTTGTAAGCAGATAGTTGGCACGCCATCATAAGCTCAACACTGTCAATGAAAAGCAAAGGTCAGGCAGGCCTCAGAAAGCAGATGCTGCAGCACAACAACACATCTTCATGGCAGCTCAGCTCCCGGACAACAGCTGTCTCTCAACCTCAAGATCATTGTTGTTTCTGTCATAAAGTACAACAAAGCAGGTATTACTTTAGGTTAGCGCTTCTGTTTGTGCATGGTAGGTATGTTAGTGGGAGAGTTATAGATTAGCAGCAGCAGGAGCAGCAGCAGCAGTTGCTTAAAGAAGCATGGGCAGATGAGTCACCTCAAGTGTGTCCTCATCATCATGTGCAGCTGCCTGGAAGCTTCCATGCCTCTGGTTGATTGGCGGCAGGCCGTCTGAAAGAGCTGCTGGGCCCTCTGCTGAGCTCCAATGATGCCGCAGCACCACTCTGCCCTCGTCCTCACCTCCTCTCCAATATGTAAAGGCGATACAAAGAGGATGCATATATGTACATACAGGCTCAGACCTTACTCTGGACTCTATGAGGGGTTCAGTTGGCAACATTGAGAACGTGGTCTTGGCCCTTCCCTACTGAGACTGGTATGCATCCTAAATTGTGTGGGTGGAACCTGCATGACCCCTGCGTGGCGACCGTGACGCAATTCGTGACCCACGCGGGCGATGATAATCATTAAACACTGAGACAACTGCAGCACGCCTTTCTTAGCCCCCTCTACACATTAGTCCAGACCGGTTTCAAGTCTACCCACACCTAACGTTTTGTTTGTGCAGCTTTCGAGTCGATGCGAGAACCAGTTGTATGACAGCCTTCTTCAAGGGTGGCCCCGCTATCTGATAAATTCGTCGAATCTAAACTTGAGGTTGATAGACAGCTGTTATCTAGTCTGATATGGTTGGTCTATGACTTGAAAAAAAACAGATAGTCAATTTAAGCTTATAGAAGTCTTCTTCTGCCTCGCCTTCCAGAGATTTATGTTCATTTATATAGACCCTAAATAGTTCATTACTATATTTAACCCTCTGGTTTAAACCCTCTGGTCTAAACCCTAAACCCTAAATAATATAATCTATATAAACCCTAAACCCTATAAAAACCCTAATAGTTCATTCATCAAGCGCCTTGCAGGATTTACAACATACAAATGCATCTAGTACATCATCAATTAAGCCAGGTGTCATAAGCCAGGTGTCATATCTTTACGCTTCCGCAACACCGTCTTGTTGCGCACACTGAGAATCTTCCCAAGTGGATGCTGAAGAATGCACTGATTAGCTTGACATCCACCAAGTGTATACTTCAATAGTTGCGGCAAAAAAACATTGAGTTGCATGCGGTCTCTTAGTTAGCGGCGAGCCGTAGGCCCCATCTAATACCAGAAGTTGACATCGTTGTTGTGAATTGAACAAGTTGAGACGAAGAGCATGCTTTGATGGGAGATGTCAGAGGGGAGTATACCTTCACTACTCCTCGTGGTCAAAGCACAGTAGACTACTTCATGGTGTCTGCAGAGCATTTGTCATCAGTTGCTGACATGAAAATGATGCATGATGCACAGTATTGCAACCTGTCATGTGATGTGCCACATGACGGACAGAAATGATCACTTCCCTCTGCAGCTTGACTTGGCATGTAACATCAGTATTGACAAGACCAATGCAAGCATTTCGTCAGCACAGCCCAGCACCTGCCCGCAATTCAAGTATGTTGAGTCACAAGCAGATGCATACCAGCAATGTCTGACAGCAGAGTTGCTAATGCATCCTGTACCTTTGTTGTCTGGTACAATTGATGTTGACACCGTGTTTGCCATTTTGATCACATGCATGACAGAAGCTGCACAGCAAACCCTACCACATAAACAAAAGCGATCTGTGCAGAACACTTTTCCAACGAACCCTTGGTTTGACGCAGAATGCAAAGCTGCTAAAAAAGTGAAGAACAGAGTGTATTACAGTAATGCATCACATCAAGAAAAAGAGATAGCTGTGCAATGCTTCCATGTTGTGACTGACAGGGTGAAGAACGCATGGCTGGAGAGGCGTGCAGCTGAGTTGTGTGAGATGGCCAGCAAAGACCCCAGTGGTTTTTGGAGGGCATTCAAGACTCAGAAGCACAACGTTTGTCCAGTGGAATTGGCAGCCCAGTTTGAAGCTTTCAGAGCCCTGATGGGGGCCCAGCCTGCTCAGACACCTGAGCAGGCAGAGTTGTCAGGTACCTCTATACGGGCTGCTGACGCATCTTGCCTGAATGCAGCTGTCACATCAGATGAGCTGCATGACTGCATCAAGCGACTGAAGCGTAACAAGTCTGCTGGTATTGAAGGCATATTGTCTGCTCTGCAAAAGAGGCTCACAGCTGGCATTATGTCAAAGCAGTTATTCCTGTGGACGTTTGCTGTTCCTAGAGGTCTGTGATGACCAACACCAATGCACTGCAGCACTGGTCAGGGCAGATTGCATTCCCGAGTATTCAATGTTGCTTTGCAAAAGAGGCACACAGCAGGCTTGTGACTCTGCAATTGCACCTGTGGACATTTGCTGTTCATACAGGTCTGCAATGACCCAACACCAGTGCACTGCAGTACTGGTCAGGGCAGAATGCATTCTCCACTGTTCAGTGTTGCTCTGCAAGAGAGGCTCACAGCTGGATTTGTGTCAATGCAAGAGAGAGAGAGAGATTACAATGCTTTAGCCAGCCAGCAAGTCTGATCACATATAGAAGAAGACAAGGGTCAAATGTGGAAGACATCAAGACAGTCTAGAACGAACTTGAAAACCTGCATATGATCTCGCTGTGCCAGAAAGGACCTCATGGTGGTTGTGTCCGTGGAAAACAAAGGAGCATACCGCTGCCTAACTGCCTGGAGAGCTGGACACTCAAAAATCATGTGCAATTCGTCCGCAACAGCCACACTACCACAATGTGTGCAGACCCTATTGGCTCTGGCAACATGCTGACCCCCAGCAAAACGTATAAGAACAATTGGCAGCTGATGAGAGCCCAGCCTGAACTGCATAAACCGCTGCATGCGCCTACCAGAAACAGGCAGCTGACAATACCGCCTGTGCTGGCTAAAAGGTGTAAACCAATGGTGGTATGTACATGAAACAACCCCAACAGAAGGGGCCGCTCTAGGACAATGCAGGGCATAGTCATGGGTGCCACCCAAATGCTGACGCAGGGCTTCAATAATTGTACCAACCTCCAGGATAGGGACAGCGCCCCTGCCAAAAGGCACGGGCTGCCCAACAGATTGCAAACGAGTAGCCATGGAGCGAGAAAAGTTCTTAGCACCATTTCCAACAGAAAAAGCATCATCAAGATTGTCAAGCAAGATTGTGTGGAAAAGCAACCCAACAGGACTAGCAGCTATCTTGTTACAGAATTCAAGTGTTCGTCGCCACCAAAAAACATGCAGTGGTGACAACCCTAACTCCTCAAGCAACATAGCACTAGGGGTAGCATATTTGACCCCACAGATGTGCCTAAGGTATCTGTCATAGATGGACTGCAAAGCAACCCGTGCTTTCTGTGCTTCGCCGCGGGGGGTATGCATGCCCTACAATTCACAAACCATAATGCAGAGAGGGTGCAAGGATGCCTTGTAGCAGGAAGAGTTTAAGGTTGACTGTGTTGCCACATTGCAATTGTGAATGCCTTTGCTGTACCACAGCCCAAGAGCCCGCCGCCTTTGCCTTCAGAGGTGTGATAAGGTGGAATATACCCCTTGATGAATGAAAGTGTACACCCAAGTATTTGAAAGTGTCAACCTGCTCCACCAGAAGACCATTGCATGTGAAAATAGCTGCCTGCAGACTAGGTGATCTAGCCAGAGATCTGGACACCACCATCACTTTTGTCTTTGCCACACTGATCTCCATGTGTAACGTGGCACAATAGCCAACCAAGGCATTAATGAGAGCTTGCAAGTGTTGAGGGCTGCCAGCCAAGAGACAAATGTCATCAACATACACAAGGTCTGTGAGCCTCAGGTGCCGGATCTGAACCCCAGCAGCCGGAGCCGTGGTTTGCAGATGGTGATGCAACCCATCAATGAAGATGCCAAACAAGGTGGCACTGAGTGGGCAGCCCTGCCTGAGCCCAATGGATGGACTCTGGCTGTGGCCACACTGACCATTGATCCTCATGGACAGCAAAGAGCCATGATATAAGGACTGTGCCACTGCAATTACACCTAGGCAGGCTTGCTCTTTATACAGGTGTGCAGCGCTTTATACAGGTGTGCAGCGCTGCAACACCAATGCACTGCAGCACTGGTCAGGGCTGAATAACTTTCCTGCTGTTCAGTGTTGCTCTACAAAACAGGCCAACAGCATGCTTGTGCCACTGCAATTACACCTATGAAGGTTTGCTCTCCACACAGGTGTGCAATGATGCAACTCCAAAGCACTGCAGCACTGGTCAGGGCTGGATAACTTTCCTGCTGTTCAGTGCTGCTCTGCAAAACAGGCTCACAGCATGCTTGGGCCAGTGCAATTACACCTATGCAGGTTTGCTGTCCACACAGGTGTGCAGTGATGCAACATCAAAGCACTCCAGCACTAATCAGGGCTGAAGAACATTCCTGCTGTTCAGTGATCTTCTGCAAAACAGGCTCACAGCATGCTTCTGGTCACTGCAATCACATCTAGGCAGGTTTGCTCTCCACACAGGTGTGCAATGATGCAACACCAAAGCACTCCAGCACTGGTCAGGGCTAAAGAACTTTCCTGCTGTTCAGTGCTGCTCTGCAAAACAGGCCAACAGCATGCTTGTGCCACTGCAATTACACCTATGCAGGTTTGCTCTCCACCCAGGTGTGCAGTGATGCAACACCAAAGCACTCCAGCACTGGTCAGGGCTGAAGAACTTTCCTGCTGTTCAGTGATCCTCTGCAAAAGAGGCTCACAGCATGCTTCTGGTCACTGCAATCACACCTAGGCAGATTTGCTCTCCACACAGGTGTGCAATGATGCAACACCAAAGCAATCCAGCACTGCTTGTGCCGTCTTTACCTGCAGAGCTACAGAAATCTGCTGCAGCAGGTATTATCACACACCTAAAGCTGACTGAAAGTGTTGAGTCTGTTGGTTGTCTGTCTTGATCATCTGTTGTCATGTGGCAATCGACATAAATTGATGATCACTTGCAATATTACATCACAGTGAAGCGCTTGCACTTAAGCCATAATGTACTGCCACCAGCGTTTTGTAGCACATATGAGCATGGCTGACAAGCATCTCTGCTGCACATGATTGCCCACAACGTTTAGGCACCCAGAGGTCAGTGTAAAAGTACACTAACTTCCGGGTGCAACACAACATAATTTGTTGTGCACTTGTCTAGTTGCGTGTTGACTGATCTGTACAGACATGTTGCGTAATTGGCAGCTGATGTTGTGTGTTCAGCATTCAAAGGCATCAGAGGATCAGGTACCTGGTTGTGAATGGTCTTAACACATTCCATGAGCAGCGCGCTGCTCTACAAAGGAGCATTGCATACATGCTGAGCAGCAACTCAATTAGTATTGGCCAAAGACGATAACGTTTTGGGAATAGACAAACTGTACAGACCATTTCAACAACAAATTCATCGAGCTGGTCCATGCCGTCATTGTAAGACTCTGTTCAGGCCCTGTCTGCTTGCCTGTAGACCTATTCTGAGTCCTGGCCATAACTGCCCAACAAAGCAACTATACTCTGCACATGACTGCCCACAGTCATGTGCAGTCGAGGCAGGTCGAGGCAGCAGGCTGCGCTTTGTCAATAGTCTCTACAATACTGTGCAGAAGCTGCAAGAGAATCAAAGCGCAGCATGCAACTTGAAGCGCATACACACTGCCCCTGTTGCACCCTCATCAGTATTGTATCTCACAGCCGAGCTGAAGTGGCATTGCATCAGCTAAGCTATGTGACTGTCATGACACAGTGATCACAAACATTCAGATGCATTGCGACAGGCTGAGCTGGGTGACTGATCAAGAACAGCATGCATGCATTGAAGGCTCACAGATCATGCTGCACTGTCATCAGTATTGCATGGCACAGTTGAACACATCAGCAAAGCAAAATGCTGCTGCACATCACCCCCCACAAAATTCAAGCACAATACAACAAATTGAGCTGGATCACAGCATGCAGCATTGCATGCTAAGCGCATGCACACAGACCATCCTGCACTGTCATCAGCGTTGCACAGCACAGCTGAACGCAGATGAAGTCACATCAGCAAAGCAACATGCTGCTACACATGAATGCCCATAAAATTCAAGCATGCTACAACAGACTGAGCTGGATCATAGCATGCAGCATTGCATGCTAAGCACATGCACACAGACCATGCCGCCTTGTCATCAGCGGTGCACAGCACAACTGAACACATGTGAAGTCACACCAGCAAAGCAACATGCTGATAATATTCAAGCACGCTAAGGGCATGCACACAGACCATGCTGCACTGTCATTAGCATTGCATGGCACGGGTGAGCGCAAATGAAGTCACATCAGCAAAGCAATGTATGCCACAGCTGAGCACAGCTGACATGACATGAGCAAGAGAAGTTCTGCTACAGATGACTTCCCACAAATTTAGGCAGACTGCAACAGACTGAGCTAGGTTTCAACATCAAAAGCTACACTGCTTCAGCAACCCCTTCTGGCCGGACATGCTTTTGTAGACTGCTTGCTGTTTGCTTGTGCAAAAACTCTTGGTGTGTGCTTCCACATCAGCACCTTCTGCTCAAAATCTACCGGAGACATGAAGTTCTTGTCTGTCTCAAAGATTCTCTTCATGTATGTGAGCAAGGTTGGCTTTGCTCATGTACCACTTTTCTGCCTGAGGCTCTTAGCAGCAGCAACATGAGCCATAAACTCCTTTAAGTCCTGACCTTGCAGCTCAGCTGGCAACGTGCCACAGATAACAATCTTGCGGTCTCTGATGTTGTGTTCAGGCTACGCCACGGGACTGATGGGCTGTTCTTCCTCTGTGTTCCCTCTGCCCAATCCTGCTCCAACTGTGCCATGTGCACAGTCTGCTTGCGATTGCTCCTGTATGGAATGCCCTCCTTCCATTCCTCAAGGAGCAGCTGCAAAGATGGGTACTTGCAAAGTTGCGTACCTGCAACATTGCAAAAGACTTCCAGATCTGAGCAATCACAGTACAAGCAATGCAAAGGCTTAGCATCATGCAGTGCACTGCTGGTCACAGCACTTCAATGTGTGCAGCAGCATACTTGTCAAGCACGTGCATGCCAAGTAAGCAAAGAAGATCTGTCACGTCCAGTTTGATGCAAGACAGCTTGCAGCGCATGTCTGATGCAACAGTAGCCATACAAGCTGCTGCAGTTTGACTTGCGGCACAAGGGCACACCCTTGAATCACCTGCCACGCCATGTCACCCAGAGCTCCTCGCCAGCCTTTCCAGGATAGACAGTCTGCACACCATTGGCAACAGGGCCATTGAGCACCGCGGCTGCAGTCTTGCGCTGACCCAAGACTGTTTGGTACCTGTACCGGTCCAGCAGAAGGTCCGTCTAACCGCTCCTCAACAGTAAGTACCTGCTTCCTAGCTACCTGTCGAGCATCATTTGCTCTGCGCATCTCCTTCCTCTGTGGCGTATTGACTGGCAGCTTGACATTATTGACTGCACCATGGCTAAGCTGCCCAGCTCTTGCCCTGCTGCTTCCAAACCCAGCTGCGAAGAACTGAGACAGGCCTTGCATCTGTTGACTGAGCTGAGCCATTGCCACTGCCATCAGTGGGTAGAAGTGTGCGTTGGAACCTAATTTTTACTCTGTCTAGCTGTTGTGACAGTTGCCTCTTTTGCTGTAACAGCTGGTCCATTGATGCGCGATGCATTGCACGCTCTTTCTGCTGCTCGTCTCTGAGCATCTGCACCACAGGTGCCATTACTGCTCCAATCATGTGAAGCACAGGTGCATGCTCAGGTGCCATGGCTGCCTCGCTGCTGCTTGCAACTGTGGCCATCACAGAATGCAGTAGCTGAAAGGCAGACTCTTGCTCAGGCTGTGCACTCTGACTATCTGTAGCTACAGAAGCTGTGCTGGGAGGTTGAGCGTTTCCACATTTGCATCAGCCTGTTGCTAGCCAGCTGATGCTGTCGAATGGTTTGAGCTGTGAGACTGATTGCCTCCAGAGCCTCTGCGGTGCGTGCCTGACGCTCACTGAACTGCCGTACTGGGCTGTTCAAAAGGTGTTCAGGATTGCACATCAATGTGTACACAGCCTGTGCTAGCTGTACTAACCAGTCTGGGACATTCAACAGCACCTGACCTGCTAGTCTCCAGATGGAAGTGAACAGCACGTCACCAGGCTGACCATTGTTGCGCAAGGCTTCCTGCATTTCGCAATATGACATGATGTTGTGCAGTGAAGACCCCGTTTCGTCCTGCTCATGCTACCAGCGCTGTCATCCAACATACTGTTTTGACGCTACCAAGCAAGCTCAGATCGTCCTTGTTGCGGCCAACAACGGTATTCGCTGTCCTGGGCAAATGAAGTGTGCATGGTGTTAGCGTTTGCAGCCACGCACATAATGCAGAGTTGCATTCAGACTTTTTAATCTGATGTCTGGTGTCAGACCAATCTGCAGAGCTTGACCTTTGTCACAGATTGTTTGGTTTTCTGCGATGTTCAATGCTTCTCAACAGTCGTGTCAGTTGCAGCTTGCATCATTGACTCATCCGCCTCCGGCATGTAACTCACAATTAAGACACCAAGTATTAGGCTGACAGTGTAAGCTGAGCCTGTGTTATCTTCAGCGCTTGTATGCGAGCTGCCAGGGCCTCGGTATCATAGGCAGGAGCCTGAGGGGTGCACTCTGTGACTAGCTTTTCCAAGTTCTTGATGCTTCTTTCAATGGCTTTCAGCTGCATCAGTAGAAGGAAAACATTAGGGTACAGCTCGCCCTTTTTCAATGCTCAGCAATACATGACGCATGAGTACCTGCTGGAATGGCCACCTTTTGATGCCGCGCTCTTAGCAGATCTTCTTTAACAGCGTGGGGCAAATATTCAGGTGCTGTGAGGCTATATGGACAGGGTCACCAAAGTGTATCGCAACAACCTGGATACTGGTCTTCTGCTTTTGTAAAACCTGCAAGCACTGCTCTGTGCCCAATATGGCTACCTGTCGAGCGAATGTTTGATTCAATGCTTATGCAAAGCCAAATGCGCCAAGCAAGCAGCAAAGCAAAACAAATGCCACCCCAAAAGTTGTCAGAATGGCAGGATTGAGCGGTCTGAGGTAGCTAGTCAAGCACTTCGCTGAAACTATTGTTTTTGCCTTTACAGTAAGGCAGCGAAGCTTCAACGGAAGCACGGCTGCTACAGTTCAATATCAAGTATGCATCAAGCGTCCTTTCTCAGGGCCGACTGTACGCGATCGCTTCGATAGTCAACCTTGCGAGTGACATATTCACTGAGAGCCAAGGCGTAACATTGATCCGTTCAGAACTTTACTTGATGCGTGGGTTTCAATCTGCTCATTGCTGTTTCTGAGCTGGTACATCAAGTGCAGGATTGAAACAGCAGCTGGGGACAAAATGGGTGACACTAAGGCGTTTGGCAGTCGAAACGTCGGGCGATTCACGTGCACATGACAAAGGGCATTTTTCAGTGGGAGTGCGATTGAGACAAGTCGAACTCGTGCGATTCAAAGCTCAGCGACAGGCCTTGATCAAAGGACGTCCTGCCCATCAGGTCTCGCAAGGGTCATCATAGTCTCTGCTGGCACGACGGATCCATTTCGGGTACTTTTGCAGCCTCCCGCAGATGCCGTTTTGGAATTTTGTACTGAGCGTCCATTATGTGCCGTTCACACTTACATGCACATGCACCGACTTCTGTCAGTACAAACTTGACTCAGTCATGCACGCTGCAGACACATGGGGGATACGGTCAAGCTGCCAGATGGCTTTGATCCTGCGTCCTTTAGGCTGCTGCACAAGACAGCTGAGCCCGTGAGCAAGACAGCGGCTCCTGCCTTAGTTGTCTTTGTCGACAGCAAGAAAAAGTATCAGTGCTTCGCGTCTTGATATCTTCAGTGTCTTTGAAGCCAGCAGTTGCAATTTTCTTTTGCCAGCTAGTACAGCGATTCTGTGACAATCAAATAGTCAGGTCCAAATTCAGAGTTGTCGTGACCTCATAGGCAGCACACTGCACTGGAGAAGCTAACCCACCATGAATGCCCTATCCCAGGAGGGCCCACAAGCACGATGGAGACATCGAGAAAAGCACGGTTGCTTGATGCTTGAGACACCATCAGCGGACTTGAGCGAGCAACCAAGGCTTCTTTGTCCAGGCTGTAAGCTTGCTGGATCTGCAAAGGTAGTGATTTCACATGCTGCCGCTGCTGCTGCAGCTGCTGCGGCAGGTGCTAAGCGGATATCGAAAACCGACCTGATGGGTCAGGAATATGAGAATCTGTTCATGCTGAGACTGCTGAGGAGCAGCCGCAAGCAGCTCCTGTGTCTGTTCATTTGACAGCTACTCAGCAAGGCCTTGGTGGTCTTCTCCTGGATCTTCAATTTTCCATTGTCAAGCATTTCTGCCTGATGCAGAACCGCTGACTGATCATGAAGGGCCTCCTGGTCATGCGCAGAGCGGTCTAGCAATGACTGGTGGTCTGTGGAATTGGCCGGGCTCTGGTCAGAACCTTCCCATGCATCTTTGGGGTCGGCTGCCCTCAGGGATGAAGCAATGCCGCTCTTCTGTGGCTGCAAAGGCGCACCTTGCTGCCTGCTGCTGCCGTTCTCTTCATCACCTGACTGCAGTCCAAGCTTACAGCTCTTGACATAAGTTGTGTCCAATTTCTGAGACAAGCGAGTTTGGACAGGGATGTAGCGCACAACAGTCAAGCTGTCTGACGCTGCGGTTCAGGGCAGGCAGGTTACCGACGCAACGTT
>JAABUK010007558.1_pt1 | contig 15630 bp, 14 predicted proteins | sample 5559141 | NCBI WGS metagenome assembly JAABUK01 (sample SAMN10711869, study PRJNA513367) | rock metagenome | isolation source: Antarctica rocks | place: Antarctica: Victoria Land, Pudding Butte nord | collected 2016-01-03
TGAGCTGCAAGTGAACCGTTTTTTCTCTATTGACGGTCTCTTCCGGGGCTACCAACGTAATCTCATAAGCGGCTTTCAGCTCTTTGCCGGAACCGCCGAAACCCAGAAGGAAAACCTGATCGAAGAGGTCGCGCTTCTTGCCCACCTGATATTCCTGGACGGTCTTGATTTTAGGGTAATAAATTTGGGCAACCTCGCCTTGCAGAGAAACTGTATGCGCGTCGGGCTCTTTGAAATCGATGAGCGCGTGCATTTCGCGAGGGGCAGAGCGCTTCAGCAGAATGGTGCCGGTTTGGGTGGAATCGATATCGACTACAGCGTTGTGAGTCTGGTAGCTAATATTGGCGCTTGCGGCGTGGAACGAAGCTGAATTGGCATCAAGCCGGGCCAGCGCGGAGGCAATTGGATCTGCCCCCGATAGCACTGCACAAAAAAATGAGGGAACGAAGCTACCGATCAATAACCAATTTAGATTCATTGCTTTGCAAAGGCCATGTAGCCCTTGATTTCCTGCTCCGAATCCACAATGGGCTCGATTCGTGTCACATTTTGCGTCTTGCCCGTTTTAATTTTCAGGATGGCACTTAGGCGCACCAGGCGCTCAGATTCTGGAACGGAGGTGACCAATTCAGATTCAATCCAAAAGACCTGATTTCCGTCGACTCCAGGAAGCGAGGTGATCTGGCTGGCATGCGGGATGCGGGGCTGGTCCCGAAACCAGCTTCGAGGGGTAAATAAAACAAAAATTACAATCAGGCCAACCATGACATCGTACTGCCAGGTAGCGCGCGCGTAGTCCCACAGAATGAAGCGTTTGAGGCCCGTCAGCACCTATACGAGTTTAGCATCGTGACTTTGCACGCTTGCTCCCAAGGTGCCAACGCCTTCAATTCTTGCGCCCACGGTATCGCCATGCTTAATGCGCGCGCCTTTCGGGCATCCGGTGGAAATGAGGTCGCCTGGATAAAGCGTCATGTAGTCGCTATGGAAACGGACCAGCTCGAAGGGACGATGGCGCATGTTGCGGACAAAATCGCGTGAGAAAACCTGACCGTTGTGCTCGGTAATCACTTCGAGCGCGTCAACATCGGGAACCTCGTCCGCTGTCACGATCACGGGCCCGAAACTGAAAAATGTATCGAAGCTCTTCGCACGCGTCAGGTAGCGCGGATTTTTCTTCAGGACATCGAGCGCGGTCAGATCGAGCGTGGTGGTGTAACCGTATATGGCATCAGCGACGTCTTCGGGCTTCAGAAAACGGCTGGTGCAGCCAATGATTACGCCGAGTTCGCCTTCCGCATCCACGTCATTGGTGAGGTGCTCCGGAGGGAGCGTGATGGTGCCGCCCGGCTCCAACATGCACGAAGCAGGCTTCATAAAGCTGCCTGGCTCTTCCGGCTGAACGGCATCGATATCTTCCGCGTGCGACTTATAGTTCAGGCCAATGCACCAGATTTTCGGCGGCACGGGGTACGGCAGCAGCGGCGTGATCTGGGCATAGGGGATAGGCGGCACTCCCTTGACGGGAATGTCTTTAATGCCTGCCTGGATGATTTCGAGCACGCTATTCGGGATGCGGCTGCGCAATTTCGAGTTGATATCCAGAATTGGCGCGACGCCCCCAGGGATTACGACGCCCGCATGGCGCTGGCCGCTATAGAGAAACGAAAGAATCTTCACCTGAACGCTGTTGTATCAGAATTCGAGGGCGGCGATTTGGGTGTCGAGAGTGGACTGCGCCTCGGCGCGCTGTTGAAGGAGCGTTCTGCGCCTGTCTTGTGCGGCGGTGATCTCCGATTCTATGGAGGCAAGCTTCGCTGCATAAGTCTGAACCTGGCCTTGCTGGCCGGAGACGCCGTTGAGAGTGCCGATGTTGTCGCGCAGACGTTTGGCATCGTTATTCAGCGATTCCGTTTGAGCGTTTGTTGAGATGATTTGGCGATCGAGCTCGGCAATTTTATTTTTGGCTGTGACGATAGCGCTTAACGCAAGACGCGCGGCGGCGGGCAGAATCTTGTTCTGGATGAAGACACCGATCTGGTCGTTATTGAGATTTGAAATCTGCTGGGCCGTGGTGTAAATGCGCTCTTCGGAAACTGCGATTTTGGCCGAGCCGTTCGCCGGCAAGGCAAGTTCAAAGCGGTAGCCGGTTGGCGTGGTTTCCGCGGGTTTCGGGAAGAGCAAATCGTACCCGGGACGCTTCGGGTGTTCAATGATCAAGGTCTTGGATTTCGCGTCAACATTCGATGCCGTGTAAGCTTTGATTTCCGCTGACGCCACCTTTTGGGTGAGCACTCCATGGCTCAGGTGAATTTCACGCGTGATGGCGCTCTTGGTATCGAAGAGGGTGGTGACCGTTGTGCCCAGATCGACCGCATAGCTGATCAGGCGCTTAGCGCCCGCCTTCACTGTCTCCACCAGTGCTTCACCCGCGTAGGTGTTGGCGTCGAAGACGGTGATAGGGCCACCGTCGAGCGTCTTGCCGGTAATATTCTTTAGTTCCGCGGCTTGCAAGGGGTGGCGCGAGGCGCCTTCGGAAAAGATGAGCAACCGGCGCGCTTCGATTTTGCCTTGCAGGAACGGCAGCATGGCGGATTCGTTCTTACGAACGGTGACGGGCGTGGGGATGGTGTATTCGAAGAGATCGCCGCGTTCCTGAGCCAGGGCTTCGCTTGCGATGGTGCTTGGCTCCCGCTGCCGTGGAGGTAAACCCGCCGAGGGAGCGGCCTGAAGTTTGGCGAACTGCTCCAGGCGATTGGACTCAGCTAAATTTCCAGACACGACCGCCATGGAGTCTGCATGCACCACGGGCTTCACGGGTTGCTCTTCCGGCAGGTCCGCCGTCATTCTGGCGATATATTTCGGCTCATAGAGTTCGCTAATGAAGGAAATGGGCTTGCCGGAAACCAGGGACATGCGCACATTGGTCCAATCCTCGCCCGTCGTGTTGTCCACAATAGCCCAACCTTCTAGAACCGGAGCGGCGTTGCTCAGGATCAGGCGGTAACTCGATTTCCAAACAGGGCTGGGCACAATATAGCTGGCGATGATCTCCCGCGCGGCGGCGGCGCCGGCGGAATCGATAAAGAGGCTGCGCTTGTCAACGGAGCGGGAAGCAGCGACGGCTGTCAGGTAATCGCGGAATTGGGCTTGCAGCTTGGAATCAGTGAAGCGAATGCCGGACGCGGCGGCCAGATCGTATGTTTTGAGGTCTCCGCTATCGAGGAGCAGGGTGATTTGTTCGCGAGCGGCGGTGGGGGCGGGAGTGGGGGCCAAAAGTACAGCGCGGGCGCCGACGATGATGCCGAAAGCTCTATCGGTGCCGAACTGCAACTCCACGCGAGCACCGCGAAGCTGGTCCAGGATGACGCTCAGCGGCTGGCCCGCTTCGATATGGAAGGGAAACTCGGCCAGCTTCTGCTCCAAGGGGATGCTGGAATCGTAGCGAAGGCCGGAAACTTTGCCGCCCCCCTTCTCTGTAATGCTAAGAGATTTTAGTACATCGTTCATTTCACCAGCCTTAAAATCGAGCCGCGCGGAATCGCCCTGCGGCACGGTACCCGAGCGCTCGAAATAGCCCACGCCATGTTTATAAAGAATGACCTGGCGTACGGGGAGTTCAGCGGCAAAAGTGGTTTGCGCCAGCAAAAAGGCAAGCATGGGGCGGACAGGCGAATGTACTTTCATGGATGCGTAGACGGTTGAGACGCGCCGGTGAGTTCCGACGTTAAATATCCTAAATAGCCCTTTAAATGAGTAGCATAGCTTGACATAGCCGCAACCCTTCGTCAGACTTGCGGATATTATGCGTCTGGTTCTATTGGTCACGCCTATGTTCATCGCGGCTTTTAGCGGGCTGGCGCAGACCCAAACGACTCCCAAAAATTCTGCGCCGCCCAGCGCTTTACCTACGGTAGAGAAGCCAAAAGGTGTTGCTCCTGTCAAGAAAAAGAATCCGGAGCCGGACCCTGCACCCGTCGTTGAATCCGAAGTGCTACCCGCTGGAGCGCAGGATCAGAACGCCCCTGCTAGACCGCTTGGGAAAAATAAAAAAGACACTGATTTTTCAAAAGCTGCTGTGGCGGACGGAACACCGACTGAGCTGACTGAGGCAAGCGCGGGTCCGGAATATACAGGTCCTTCGATTTTGAGCCGGGGAGTAAATTTCACTAGGCCGGCGCTGCCATCGAACGAAAGATTCCGCCCGTTTGTGGGAATTAATCTGTTTCGCGATTCCGGCGTAACCGGGCCGTACCAAGGCCTTGGCTCCAAAGTAGTTGCCAATTCGTATACGGGTGCGGACATCAACTTCGGTGTAAGCGGGCAGCACGCGCGCCGGTTCGATACCTTTCAGTTGGATTTTCGTGGTCACTCTTTCCTGAGTAACTCCGGCAACTCGCAAGATGAGGCGGTTGCTTTAGGGTATTCCCGGATTCTAACCCGCCGTCTCACTATGACGTTGAACGAAAGTGCCGGGCTATATTCGAATAATTACTCCGTCTTGAACTCAGTGACTCAAACTGATACCAGTGTTGCAAATACGGCTCTGGTGGTGACGCCGAACACGGAAGCATTCGACAATCAGACCTATTACAGTTCCACACAGGCGGATGTCGCTTACCAGAAAACAGCGCGCCTTTCGTTCGATTTTGGTGGATCCGGTTTTTACGTCAAGCGAAAATCGAGCAATCTGATTAGCGCTAATGGATATCAGGCGCGTACCGATATCGCGTACCGCATTACGAAGCGTACGACAATCGGCCCTTATTACGCGTATAGCCGATATGACTACTCTGGAACTTTCGGCGATTCCGATATTCATACCGTGGGTGCCAACTATTCCCTGGCTTTAAATAAAACTCTACAGTTTAGACTGCGGGGGGGCGTAACCAGGCTTGAAACACGCGGCCTTCAACAGGTACTGCTTGCCCCTCTGGTGGCCCAAATTCTGGGCGTGAGCAGCGGCACTCAGCGCTACTATCTTGCGTCCTATTTACCCGATGTCGCGGTGGATTTGACTAAATCATTCCGGCACGGTGATGTTTCCGTCTCCTTCCTTCGCGGAGTGAGCCCCGGAAACGGTGTGATTCTGACGTCAGCGCGGGATTCGCAGAGCGTGAACTATAATTATTCAGGCCTGCGCAAATACGGAGTCAGTGTGGGAGCCGGCCGCGACGGTTTGAGCAGTTCCGTACAAACAATCGGTGTTTTTCACAGCTATTACGGACGCGCCAATATATCACGCGCCCTGCCTCGCAACCTGCAAAGTTTCCTTTCTTTCGATTATCGGAAACTCGGATTCACAACCGGTCAATATGCGCGGAATCAATATCGCATCAGCGTTGGTCTCGGGTATGCACCTGGGCTGGGCCCGCTTAAGTTCTGGTAGAAACCGTCAACACCTGGGCGTGTCCGCTCAGCACAAGCGGTGCGGAACCTGCAACTGAAAAAACCTGACCTTGTCTAAATGATTCAGAGCCCACTTTGCCGGAACCGCTAAGCGCAATTATTAACGAAGCGAGATTACTGGTTGGTTCCGTGGCCACATCAATCCTATTGACTTGAAAGTACGGGCAATCCACCTGCAAGCCTGCTTCGATACGTGGACTTCCAGGGGAAAAAGAGAGATTCGCTGCCAGAAGCGAATCCTCAAGATGCAGTTCGCGCCCACGCCCGTAATCGAATAGGCGGTAGGTGAGATCGGAATTTTGTTGCACCTCGCAGACGGTAACTCCTGCTCCGATGGCATGAACCGCGCCTGCTGGAATAAACCACGTCTCGCCTGGGTGCACGGGAATCCACCTTAGCAAGCCCATAATGCTGCCATCCAGTGCGGCTTCTCGCACTTGATTTGCAGTCACCGGCGTGTTGAAGCCTAGCGCGATTTTGGCGCCGGGTTCGGTTCTCAGAATATGCCACATTTCCGTTTTGCCACGCGGATGGCCTTTTTGCTGAGCGAGCGCGTCATTAGGATGTACCTGGACCGAGAGGTTTTCGGTGGCAAACAGGAACTTCACCAACACCAGGGATTCCGGCTCCGAAAACCAGACTTCGCCGATCTTCTCACTTGTGTTGGGAAACCAGGGTTCGAGCCGCGTCGAACCCCAAATCCGGTAATGCCGCTCCGGTTGGAGTTGGCGTATGCTAGCGGGTTCCGACAATGAAGTCATGAAGCCGATCAAGCCCTCGCTCTAATTCAACCATGGACGTTGCGTAAGAAATCCTGATGTGCTCTTGCGTTCCGAAGGCTTCGCCGGGCACTACGGCAACGTGAGCTTCAGCCAGCAGTTTTTCCGCGAATTGTTGAGGGGAAGTAATGCCGGTGGCGCGCATGGCCTCTGAAATATCAGGGTAGGCGTAAAACGCCCCTTCCGGCATGGAGCAGGTCACCCCCGGAATCTGGCGCAGCCTGGCGACCACAAAATCGCGGCGCTTGCGATATTCCGCCAGCATCTGGCCAACACCTTCCTGAGGGCCCCGCAATGCTTCTACCGCAGCTTTCTGGGAAATAGACGTCGGGTTGGAAGTGGAGTGGCTCTGCAATTTCAGCATTGCCCCGGCAACATGCTCCGGAACCAGCCCGAAGCCGATGCGCCACCCGGTCATGGCGTAGGTTTTCGAAACAGTGCCCGCCACCAGAACAGTTTCCCTCGCGCCCGGAAGCGACGCGATGGAAAACGGAGTGCCGCCATAAAGAAAATGGCAGTAGCATTCGTCCGTCATAAGGAAAATGCCGCGTTCTGAAGTAAGGCGGTAAATGCGCTCAAACTCTTCCTGCGGCAGAACGGCACCGCTCGGGTTCGAAGGGGAATTGATGATCACCATCCGGGTGCGGCTGGTGAGATGCGGCTCCAGAGCAGCGGCAGTGAGGGCAAAACCGTTCTGTGCGTCGGTAGGCACGAAGACGCATTTGCCCCCCGCGTAATTCACCACGTCTTTGTACGTCACCCAATAGGGGACCGGGATCACCACTTCATCGCCGGGGTTGATTAGAACCTGGACCAGATTGAAGATGACGTGTTTGCCACCAACCGTAATCAGGCATTCGGAAGGTTTGTAAGCGGTACCGAAATCGGCCGTGTGGCGATCGCAGACTGCTTGCTTGAGTTCCTGTGTACCACCGGCGGCGGTGTACTTGGTGAAATTCGCGTTGATGGCTCGAATCGCGGCCTGCTTGACGTTGTCGGGAGTGGGGAAATCAGGCTCACCAGCCCCAAAATCCACGACATCGATGCCTTGCGAGCGGAGCTTTTCGGCATCGGCCATCACTTTCATCGTGGAAGAGACGCTGATGGAAGAAACGCGGTCCGCTAGCGCGGTTTTCATAGTGTGAGACATGATTCTAAAGTCCGGTTCTCACTAATTTCGCACTATTTAGACAGCCGGTGCGCGGCGCAAGCGCTGTTTCAGGCGCTGCTCTACCGAGACAGGCACCAAACCCGAGATGTTGCCCCCCAAACTGATTACTTCTTTCACTAAGCGGGAGCTGATAAAAGAGAACGCATCACCAGACATCAGGCATACCGTCTCAATTTCCGGCTGAAGGCGGCGGTTCATGAGTGCCATTTGCAATTCGTATTCGTAATCGGAAACGGCGCGAATGCCGCGCAAGAGGACCGTGGCGCGTTGAGAGGTGGCGTATTCCACCAGCAGGCCATCGAAGGAATCCACCGAAACGTTTTGCAAGCCGCTTACAGCTTCGCGCAACATTTCGGTACGCTCTTCAGAGGAAAAAAGCGGCTGTTTCACTTCGTTGCGTAGCACGGCGACAATGAGCCGGTCAAAGAGGCGGGCGCCGCGCCGGATCAGGTCCAGGTGGCCGTTCGTGATTGGGTCAAACGACCCTGGGTAGATGGCGATGATACGCCGGGGCTGGGAATCCATTCGCTCGCCCCAAGTCTATCAAGCAGATGGTGTGTTGCCGAGCCAATCCGGATGCTGCGCGGTGGAATCGAAATTGTTAGTGGTTTTGAAGAGCTTGAATTCGCTTTTGGTATGGAGAATGGCGGACCGAACGCCGCTATTTCGCTATGGTGAAGTCGGCAGACGTGCTGAAGAGACTAGTGCTGTTCGACCATGAGCAGAAGAGCCGCGCGATGCCGGGGTTTACGTCAGCGGGAATGGGAATGTCGGCTTGGTAGATTCCGATCATGCCGGGAGCGTAGGTGAGAACCGGGACCATGTTGGGGGAATAGCTATTCAACGCGCATCTGATCTGTGCGAGGGGATGCAGCGGCGGAGAGGAGGGGCCGGGAGCACCCGTGGCTAGGGGCTGATCGAGCGGGCCTAAACCGGTGAGGTAAAAGTGCACGGTTTCGCCGGAGTGCGCGGGTTTGTCCGGGGTGATGAGGGATTGGAAATCTTCGTGGAGCGCTTTGGCGTAGTAGGTATCGAGCGAATCGTCCGCGAAGAGAAGAACAGGTGCGGGGAACATGCCGACCCCCACATTCGCTACTATTTCGAACGGGGTACCGGGGGCGCGGAGCAGGATACGGTGGGTGCCGATTTGGGCGGCGTCTTCCCAGGGGATCTGCACGGTAATGCCGCGCGGGGTGATCGACAGGATGGGAATGGGCGCGCCTGCTTCGGTGGCCGTGTACGAATCGTTCAAATCCGACGCGGCGATGAAGAGCGCGGAGCCGGGGACACCACCGTAAGAGTTCGTCTTAAATGTGCTGAGCAGGGCCAGGATCTGTTCGGTTTCCGCGGTCTGGACGTTGTAGCGGATGAGGCGATTGAGTTTGGTGACGGCCCAGATGGTGTTGCCATCCCCGCTTAGGACCGCGTTTTTGAAGCCTGAGGGATCGAGCAGGATTTGAGTAGTTACGGCAGTGGCAGCGTTCCATTTATAAATGGCCTCGGTGCCGGTGGGCGAATCGATATCGCGGTAGAGGAGGTTAGTGCCGTTCAGATCCCAATTCGGTTGAGCGATGCTCGAGTTGATTTGCAGGTTAGCTTCGCGGAAGGTGAGAGGGATGCTGTTGCCGGAGACGTTCAAAGAATGGGAGCCATCCGGGGCGATGAGTTCCGCCGCTACAGCATTGCCGTTTGAGCTGATAGTGGCCGCCGGGATTCGAACGGAGCTCAAGAGCACTTGTGGGTCAGAGCCTGGCTTCCAGAGCGCTAGCGTGACAACTGCTGTCTGTGGCATGGGGTTATCGGGAGCAGTAGTCAGCAGCAGTACCGTGCCGTCATTCACCGGATCGCGGATAGCGGGGCGCGCATCGGATTGGACCGGCAGCGCGCTTACTTGACCGGTTGCGCTGTCGAAGTATTTGGGGGCTGCGGGGAATGGGGAGGTACTGACATGCTGAAACTCATCGCCTGTGAAGTAGCGGCCGTTAGCGCTCATCTTCAGGGTACCGGTTGGAAATCCTGTGGGCAGCATTGCGCCTGTCACAGCACTTCCATACAGTGGCGAGAAGTTGAAAGTGCAGTGCAGGCAGCCAAAGGCGATCTGCCAACCGTAGATCTGTGCATCGGAAGAGAGGAAAGGAGAGAAGACATCGGGCTGGCTCGTATAAAAGTTAGTCCCTACCAGGGCTTCAGCCAGGCGGGTAAACTGGCCGTTCTGGTAGCGATAGATTTTGCCTTGTGCGCCAAGATCGGTTTCAGTCTGGAGGCGGAAGCCGGAACGGAACAGCAGGACCGAGCCGTCGGCGGAGGTAGCCAGTTGATCGATCTGCGCGTGGAGCGTGACGGCTAGCAGGAGCGCGAGCAGCGCCTTGGCCATAGCTTTCAGTTTACTAGTAGGGAAGAAGCCGCGCTTTGATTACCGGCACTACATCCGCAAGTCGACCGAGGAAGCAATCAGGAACATGGGCGAAAAGATATAGAGCGAAAGTCCGGACTAGTACGCGAACATAAACAGGGTGACTCGGCGCAACTGGATTTCAACGGCAGCTTTGGGTGCGTTACCGATTATTGGTTATCCCACACTCTTTGAGCCTCGCTGGCTTGAGCTTACCTCAACAAGAGTAAAGCTTGCCAAATGGAAAGGCAAAGAGTCAGTTCGAATTCTTCACCTCGCCGATTTTCACGCTTCATTAGCTGTTCCACATTCTTTAATCGATAGGGCAATCGAGATCGGAATCCAGCAACAACCAGATCTGGCGTGCCTGACTGGTGATTTCATCACCTTCACGGGAGGATTCAACCCAAAATCCTATGAACGGTCACTAGCAAAGTTAGCCCGAGTGCTGCCAACCTACGCCGTTCTTGGAAATCATGATGGCGGGAAATGGGCTCCAGCCCGCGGCGGGTTCGCGGATCATAAGTTGGTAGAAAAGATACTCGAATGCAGCGGTGTCAAGCTGATGCACAACAAGTCGGAACTTAGGCGGTTCGGAAATCAGGACCTGGTGATTGCCGGCGTAGGTGACCTTTGGTCGGAAGAGATTCACGCCGAAGCAGCGTTTCAGGATCGGGATGGAAAGTTGCCTACTATTCTGCTCTCACATAATCCAGACAGCAAAGCGTGTCTTGCAAATTTTCCATGGGACCTCATGCTTTGCGGTCACACGCATGGGGGTCAAGTGATTATCCCCTTCGAAGGTCCAAGGTATGCACCCGTTCAGGACAAGCAATTCGTCGCCGGACTGAAGAGCTGGCGCGATCGGCAGATTTACATCACGCGCGGGGTCGGGAATCTGGGAAGTGTTCGTTTTCGATGCAGACCTGAGATTACAGTTCTAGAGATTGTATAGATTCACAGCATGCTCAGGCCACAGAGGAGCAACAGTTGCCGTGGCACAGGCTTTTTTTGCCGATGTGCCCTCCGCCCAGGCCGATGGCGGAAACGCGCGTGCCCGTGCCTGCCCAGGGTGCGGTAAATTATGCCGCCGGAAGATGTTTGGCCATTCAAAGTGGTGCCGATAAGCCTGCTGCTGCTGCGCCACCGATGAAGGCGCTGCGTTGAATAGGTTCTGTGTATGTCAAATGCATGCAGGAGGCGATCCAATGCATTATATTGAACATCCGAGAGACCGCAAGGGCATCTGTAAAGCGGGGGAGGCACGGCCTGCAAGTGCTTGTGCCACAATCAAAGTATCCTGAAATGAGTACTATAGCTGTCGGCTATTCTTCGCGCCGCGCCTTCCGGTTCTATGAATCCACTGTATTTAAGAAGGCTGTTATGGCTGTTACCGGGCTGATTTTATTTGGCTTTGTAATTGGCCATCTGATTGGGAATCTGCAGGTGTTTGAAGGGCGCGAAAAGCTGGATGCTTACGGGCATTTTCTGCATAGCATTCCGGCAGCTTTGTGGACCGCGCGCATCGTGCTGCTGATTGCCGTGGGGCTCCATATTCTGATGACGATTCAGTTAGTGCAATTGAAGAATGCAGCGCGTCCGATCGGTTATATAAAGAAGGACAACTCGCACTCTTCTTATGCTTCGCGGACTATGTACTGGAGCGGGCCGATCATTCTGGCGTTCATTATTTATCACATTTTGCATTTGACGCTGGGAGTGGCGCGGCCGGATGGATTCGTTGAGGGCAGCGTGTACGGGAACGTGGTGGCGGGCTTCCAGAACTGGTTTGTTTCGGGGTTTTACATTATCGCCATGGGGCTGCTTTGCCTGCATCTGTATCACGGTGTGTTCAGCATGTTTCAGTCGCTGGGAGCGCACCATCCAAACTACACGCCGCTATTGAAAAGATTTGCCGCGATTATGGCGTTTGCGATTGCGATCGGGAATATCTCGATTCCGGTTGCGGTGCTGGCGGGGTGGGTGAAGTGATACTCAATTCGAAAGTTCCTGCGGTGCCGGTGGAGCAGGCTTGGGACGATGCCCGCTTCAACATGAAGCTGGTGAATCCCGCAAATAAGCGCAAATATTCGGTGCTGGTGATTGGTTCGGGCTTGGCAGGAGCTTCCGCGGCTGCCTCCATGGGTGAACTTGGATATCAGGTGAAATGCTTCTGCTTTCAGGGGAGCCCGCGCCGCGCGCACAGTATTGCAGCCCAGGGCGGTATCAACGCGGCAAAAAATTATCAGAACGATGGCGACAGTGTCTATCGCCTGTTTTACGACACCGTGAAAGGCGGCGATTTCCGCGCGCGAGAGGCCAACGTGTACCGGCTGGCGCAGAACAGCGTCGGCATCATCGATCAGTGCGTGGCCCAGGGTGTACCGTTTGCGCGTGAGTATGGCGGGACGCTTTCGAACCGTTCGTTCGGCGGCGCGCAAGTTTCGCGGACGTTCTACGCGCGTGGCCAGACCGGGCAGCAGCTATTGATGGGCGCATATCAGGCGCTGGAGCGGCAGGTCCATGCCGGCACTGTAGACATGATCCCGTATAGCGAAATGCTGGATCTGGTTGTGGTAGATGGCCGCGCGCGCGGAATTATCACGCGGAACTTGCTAACGGGGAAGATTGAGTCGTACGCGGCCGATGTAGTGGTGCTCGCAACCGGCGGCTATGGCAACGTGTATTACCTATCGACCAACGCCAAGGGTTCGAACGCGACGGCAATCTGGCGTGCGCACAAACGCGGGGCTTTGTTCGCGAACCCTTGCTTCACGCAAATTCATCCGACGTGCATTCCGGTATCGAGCGAATACCAGTCCAAGCTTACGCTGATGAGCGAATCGCTTCGTAACGATGGGCGCATCTGGGTGCCAAAGAGCAAGGGTGAGAAGCGCCCGCCCGATCAGATTTCTGAAGCCGACCGCGATTACTATCTGGAGCGGCGATATCCGAGCTTCGGAAATCTTGTGCCGCGCGATGTGGCGAGCCGCAATGCGAAAACAGTCTGCGATGAGGGCCGCGGCGTGGGTCCTGGTGGGCTTGGCGTGTATCTGGATTTTTCAGAGTCTATCAACAGGCTGGGGCGTCACACCATTGAAGAGCGCTACGGCAACCTCTTCGATATGTATGAGCGCATCACCGGTGAAGATCCGTATCGCGTGCCGATGCGCATTTATCCGGCGATCCACTACACCATGGGCGGGCTGTGGGTGGATTACGAGTTGATGACTACCATCCCGGGGCTGTTCGCGCTGGGCGAGGCCAATTTCAGCGACCATGGCGCGAACCGGTTGGGGGCAAGCGCGCTGATGCAGGGCTTGAGCGATGGCTACTTTATTGCGCCCTATACCATCGGCAATTACCTGGCGGGCAACAAGCTGGAGAGAGTGACGACGGAGCATCCGGAATTCGTGAAGGTAGAGGCGGAAGTTACCGGCACCATTCGGAAGATGCTGGCAATTAATGGCAGCCGGACCACGGCTTCGTTTCATAAAGAGCTGGGCAAGATTGTGTGGGATGAATGCGGCATGTCGCGCAGTGCAGCCGGTTTGCGAAACGCTATCGGACGCATCCGCGCGCTGCGGGAAGAGTTTTGGCGCAATGTGAAGATTGCCGGCGAGCCGGATGATTTGAATCCCTCTATTGAAGCCGCGGGACGCGTGGCGGATTATTTTGAATTGGCGGAGCTGATGTGCATCGATGCGCTGGACCGCAATGAGAGCTGCGGCGGCCACTTTCGCGAAGAATATCAGACGCCGGAAAACGAAGCCTTGCGCAATGACGAGGACTATTCATACGTTGCGGCATGGGGATATAACGGGTCCGGCCAGCAGCCGGAACTGGTGAAAGAGCCGCTCCATTTCGATCGCGTGCATCCTTCGCAACGGAGCTACAAGTAAATGAATCTGACTCTGAATGTATGGCGGCAGCACCGCGCGGCGGAGAAGGGCAAGATGGTCCGTTATGAGGCTAAGGATTTGAGCCCGGACATGTCTTTCCTAGAAATGCTGGACGTTGTGAATGAAGGCCTGATCCTGAAAGGGGAAGAGCCAATTTCGTTTGAGCACGATTGCCGCGAAGGCATTTGCGGAAGCTGCGGCTTCATGATCAACGGTGTGGCGCACGGCCCGGTGCAGGGTACGGCGGTTTGCCAGTTGCACATGCGGCATTACAAAGACGGCGACGTGCTGTATCTGGAGCCGTTCCGGGCGCGCGCGTTTCCGGTGCTGAAAGATTTGGCGGTGGACCGGCGCTCGTTCGATAGGATCATTGCGGCTGGTGGATATATTTCTGTACCGACGGGCAGCGCTCCCGATGGAAATGCAATTCCGGTGCCGAAAGACAGGTCCGATCGCTCCATGGATGCGGCGGCATGCATTGGTTGCGGAGCTTGTGTGGCTGCGTGTCCGAATGCCTCGGCGGCTTTGTTTACAGGGGCGAAGATTACGCATCTCGGCCTGCTACCGCAGGGTCAGGCGGAGCGGCAGCACCGTGCCATGAAGATGGTGGAGCAGGGGAATCTGGAACTGTTCGGGAACTGCACGAACATCGGCGAGTGCGAGGCGGTTTGCCCGAAAGAGATTCGGATTGAAGTGATTGCGGTGATGAATCGCGATTACCTATTAGGTGCTTGGAAGAGCCGGGAAAGTTACCGCGATGATGTGCCCGCGGAGTTGCCACGGGCTGGCGGCAGAACGTAAGTTAAGATTTGCATTACCGTGGTAATGTGAGGCATGGCGCTTGCGAAATTGAAGGTTACTTCGCAAGGGCAGATCTCGATTCCAGCAGAGATCCGTAAGCGGCTGGAGATTGGTCCTGGGTCGATTCTGGAATGGGAAGAAGACGGGAATAAGATTATCTTGCGGCGCGCTGGAAAGTATACTATCCAGGACATTCACAAAATGCTGTTCCCTGATGGACCTCCACCCTATCGCACCGACGAGGAATTAAAGGAGGGCATTGGCGACTATATACGGGCACAACGTAAGCGCCGTCGATACTAACGTCTTAGTTCGGCTTATTATTCAAGACGATCCAAAACAAACGGGCGCCGCACACTTATTTGTTGAACAAGGTGTCTGGGCATCAGCGCTTGTCATCGCAGAAGCCGTGTGGGTACTGCGATCGACTTACGGCCGAACGGCCTCGGAAATCGCCGACATTATCGAAATGCTTTTGGATAATAAGCAGCTCGTTATACAGGATTCGGATGTAGTATTTGCCGCGTTAGAGCTTTTCCGCACCCGTCCGGCGCTTAGTTTTTCCGATTGTCTTATTCTGCAGATGGCGCGCAAAAACGGACACCGACCTCTTGGTACTTTTGACCGCGCTTTAGGAAAGTGCGAGGGCGCGCAGAAGCTTTAAAGGATCGAGCCGGGCTGAGTGTTGAACTTTGCTTGACAATCTTCCTCAAGAAGGAATTGACCTGCCCCCGTTTTTCGCACACGGTTTACACCAAGATACCTCAGTCACTTAGTAAGTCACTTCGCCCTCTTGTCCAGCAACCAGACCGCGACGGAGGACCGGCGTCAAGGCCGAGCGAAGCGAGCCGTCAGGGAAGCCTTTACGCCGGTCCGACACAGCGGTACCGCACACTGAAGAGGGCGAAGTGACGCTATTGAGGCCACAGGCGAACTCCAGGGGCGTACGATATCCCAAACTCGAGTGCGGCCGTTCTTCGTTGTATTCTCTCCGCCACGCGGCTGCTTTGGTTCGCGCATCGAACAGATTACTGAACCAGCTTGTATTGAGAAACTCCGCCCTCATCTTGCCGTTGAAGCTCTCCACACGACCGTTCTGCATCGGCCTGCCTGGCTGAATATGCAGCAACTCAATCCTGTTCTCGATAGCCCACGCCAAGAAGTGTCGGCTGGTGA
>JAABUK010007559.1_pt1 | contig 15630 bp, 18 predicted proteins | sample 5559141 | NCBI WGS metagenome assembly JAABUK01 (sample SAMN10711869, study PRJNA513367) | rock metagenome | isolation source: Antarctica rocks | place: Antarctica: Victoria Land, Pudding Butte nord | collected 2016-01-03
GGACAGCATTTCATTAGCGACCGAGGTGTTGTGGCCGGGATTGTTTCCCAATGGGACCTTTTGGTTGGCTATTTCTCGGACAGGACTAATTAACAGCGCTTACCAGCTGGTTACCCTTTGCCGTAACCCGACAGCTCACTGTCGTCCTCTGGCGTATGTTTCATCTGCAACCCCAAAGTCCTCCAACAGCGCAGCCCCGGGGTCGGCACCCGTTCGGCCCGTGCGTGCCTTCTACCGGAAGATGAGAATCGGCGAGGGGTAGGGAAGTGTAGACAGCGATTGGGAGATCTACCGAAGTGTGCGTCACCCTCAAGTGTCAGTATCTAGAAATCGTCTTGTAGATCAAGGAGGGTTCGAGAAGGCGTTCGGGATGAGATTGCGTTGATATGAGGTCGAGTTGGGCGGGTTTCAGAGGATTCACCTGACTGACTTACCTTGCTTAGATGGACAAAAACCAACAAGAAATGGGGAAGGTTCGTGAAGCCGATCAGGGCTGGGGAGTATGTCTTGATCCACTTTTGATGCTTCGTCACAAGAAGAAGGGGTCCGTGGTTTACTCCTCATCACATGGAAGGGAAGAAAAAGGCTGAGGTGATGGATGGACGAAGGGAAAACATGACGGTCCGCGTGATCACCTGCCCAATCCGAGACAGCTGATGTTTTTTTTCTTTTTTTATCGTAATCGGATATAGAGAAAGGTTGGTGTGCAAGGATGAGGTCTTTCAAGCCCCATCGCTGCCACCACCACCACTACCACTACCTCCACCACCATCAACACCATCACCATCAACACCATCACTGACACCACCCACCACCAGCTCTCCCGGGTCTCCCCTTGTGACCTTACACCGCCCAATTTCACTCATCGACGACATCGATAATTTCCATTGCGCCTGACCCCAACGATTTCTTGAAAGGGTTCCATGTCATCGATACGACTGTAGACCCGGGCAACAATCAAAATTGTGGGCCCACACTGGCATTTCCTTTTGGGCTGGACGATCATAGGCTGGACGCGCTCGAATGGCGTATCACCCATCTCGACCTCACATCCTCCAAGAAACCGTCTAGGGTCATTGGTGTCGGACCGATCAATCCTCGATGCGTCATCGAACGAGAGAAATGTCAGGACGGAGCTGAGTCACACCACCAACAAGGTAGTGTCACATCATCAACAAGGTCAAACCATATCATCAGACAAGGTCGGCGTGCACTCCTAAGTTGCCTTATCCCTCGTGGGAGGAGACGGGTGACGGCTTGTCCGCTAGGCCCGACGCCATACTCTACGAGAACTTGATCAACGGTCAGATCTCCAAGAAGCGACGCGTATCCGAGGCGACACATGTGATCCATCACCAAGCGCATGGCGAAACAAGGCGAGGGAGGGGTTCAAGTTATTGGTCAAGCACGATGGCACGACAGAAGTCAACAGGAGTCTTGACAAAGTCTCGATTCACATTCACGGGACACACAAGATTACTCTCCCAGTTGAGAGGATGCTTTTCTCCTTCCCTTTCCTAACACTTCAATCTGGCCGGGTCTGAGCGAGCCCCACCGATCCACCAAACAGATCCCTCCCCCCCAGGAGGGGTTTTTCGGCAGTGGGAGGATGGAGGAAGTATATCTTAGCAACGGGTCAATCAAGTTGCCGGAGCATAATGTGGTCGATTCGGATTTGAAGGGACTCGGGTCTGAAGCGGAAAGGAGAGCCAACTCTATCCGGAAAAGCAGTAGCCGCACAACAGGATGCATCCCATGCCAGCAAGAAACACCAACAACACTCAAGCAGAATGCCACACTGAACTGTCCAAACAGGGAAGAACGTCTTTGAAGATCATCCAAACGTCCAAGAAGCGGCTAGAGTTTCGACAACCTCGCCCGGACCTTCGCAGCAGAAGAGAAGAACGCGCCCTTCACCCCACTCGAAGATGCCACCTGATAGTTCAAGCTGTCAGTATTGCTCTGCCCCCATTTCCCAAGGACGCCTCACGAGGCAACGTACCGAGATCTCGCTCCTGTTGGACAGTGGGGGTTTACCTTTCGGCAATGCCGAGATAGGAGGGAGATGAACAGGGGAAGGGGCGAGTCTGGAGGGGAAGAACGTCCGTTTCTTCTCCTTTCCTGCCTGAGCACCCGCTTTATCAGCTTCGTCCAGGGACGCTCAAAGCAGCTCACATCGCCGGCCGAATTCCGCTTCCGCTTCTCCCCACGCCGCCCCGGAGTAACCCCATCCTCCATGGCAACCACGATCTCTTCCTCGACCTCCCCTTCGCCCTCATCCCCACCTGCAACGCTCGACGGCGTATCCCCCACCTCTGCTTCGGGACTCGCGGCATCCACCGATGGGAACTCGGAGTCGCTCGGATTGGCCGGCTTGGACGGGGGAAGGAGGATACCGCCAACAACTAGATAGCTCGAGTCGGGTCCGGAGAGTTCGATACCGGAGGTCATCACGTGTGGCGGTATGCTCATTTTGCCCTTCGGTATCGAATATCGAGCTCGACGAGGGGGAGCAGTTGACTTAGCCTCAGCCTCAGCTCGAGCTGCTGCTGCTGCCGCCGCTCGCTGCAGCTTGCCGGAGCCGGGTGGCCGACCTCGTCGCTTTGGCGTCGGCTCTTCGGACTGCGCTAGGAATTCTCGAGCGGCCTTCTTGGTGTATGTGTGCTGCGGCACTTGATGAGATGATGTAGTTTCTTGTACGTTTTGCGCTTCGGGATCCGACTCGTCGCTTGTTGGCTCGACGTAGGACGGACCAGCGCCTGTAGCAGACCGTCTCGGCCGACCGCGGGCTCTCGGCGTTGACACTTGCTCATGATCCACCTGCTGCTCTGCCTCGTTTCCCGGTCGATCTTCGTCTTGCTCCGGATCGGGCTCGACCGATACCTCCTGATCCCCATCCTTGTCGTCCGTCCCTTCCTCCTCCACCAACGCCACCCTCTCCTCCTCCGCCTTCTTCTCCGCCTCCATCCATCTCTTCCCCTCCGCCATCCTCCTCGTCTCCTCCTCATTCTCTTCACCCCTGAAACGCCCACCCCGTCTCGTCCCACTAGTCACCGCGAACCTCGCATCTATCCTCCGCCTCATCTCCTCAGGCGAGACGTATTCGTATCGACTCCATACCCCCGATCCGCGTATCTTGTTCTCATTCCGTTTCTTCTTCTCTTCCTCTCGTACCCTCTTAGCTTCTGCCCTCGCTTCAGCCGCTGCGATTGACGCCGCCTCTTTAGCTTCTTGGTGCGCCCAAGCCGCCTCTCGGAGTTGCTCGACAATGACTTCCTCTCGCTCCATCTCGGCGCGGAGTCGTCGAGCGAGTTTCTGGTCTTTCGTATCGGGTTGAGGCGAGACTGGTTCTGGTTCGGCAAGTTTCTTCTTGGACATCTTGATGAGCGAGGGCAGCGGGAATGACGAGATCTTTCCCGGGATATAGCCGTTCGGTATGAGATGTGCGGGCGGGTACTCTTGGACGTCTTGAACCCGATGTGCAGGCCAGGGGAGGTTGAAGATCAGTGCATGTCGGACACACCTACTATCAGCTCGTACTTGCTCGGTTGACTCACCTCTGACAGTGGTCGAAGTATCGATTACTATACCACACCCTCTCATGCAGGGCTTTCGCACACGTCGCGCATCGAGGAAATGAGTCTGGCAAATCTTCTTCCTCCGGCGTTGGGGTATCGTCGATCTCGGTCATCTCCTTGATCACGTTTTTCGGACGCCTCATGTATGCCCAAGGCTTGACGTTCTTCGCTGCTTCTCGAGTCGATCTTTCTCGCAGCACCGGCTCGACAGCTGACTCGGACTCGGACTCAGCGCTTTCCTCAGTGGGTGTACTGGGCAGCCGCAACGAGATCTTGCGCGGCCGCCCTTTTCGTTTGACGTGTGTGGAGGGCTCGTCCTCAGTGACAGTATCTTCGCGCTTGAAGGCGTGTCGCAGCGAGCTAGGGCGAATCAATTTGCTGGATGGCAGTGGAGAATTGATTGAAGCCGTACAAGGTCCGGCGGAGGTATCGCGCGAGAGCGAGCGGGAAAGCTGTTCTTTCGGGCTAAAGCCACCTTTGCAGTTCTGCTCGCACGTGAGGCAGAGGCATTCGACGTTGCCCTTGCCGACTGTATGTCAGCGTTTCCAGTATTTCTCACCCACAATAATTCTCGCCACTATTACTCATCAGCTTGAGCCTGTAACGAGGAGGGAGGACCTACTAGAAAGTAGTCAACTCGTCCCCCACCTTGACAGCCCTCAACACCCTAAACGTCACATATTTCCCCTGTCTCAACAACTCCACATTCGGTGTACAATCATGCTGCCCATCAGCTGAGTCTCGACCCAGTCCTCGACTCACATTCAAGAACCGTGCTGGTCCGAGGAAGAGTTGAAAACACCTCTTCAGACTTGACCAGACGATACTGAAATCCCTCCGCTTTGTCCGATCACTCCGTCTCGCTCCTACCCGTCTGTCCACCTCGTTCTCGTTCTCCTTCCCCTTGCCCCTGTCGCGCGACGCAACCATGAAGGCACCTTCTTCATCACCCTCGGGGTCGGAATCGGTCTCTTCGCCAGCAGCTTCTACAGCAAATCCCTCGCCGAGCTCCATCTCCTCCCGCCACGCCTCTGGTAATGGGACCACACTCCCCTGCAGTTCCTGGAGCACAACCCCCGCGGCGAGTGGACGGGTAGCCAAGACGGCGAGCTCGGTGTGACCGGTAACGGCGGAGTATCGTTCGGTCGTATGTATCTCGACGCGGGAGGCGGGGACGAGAGGGAGGAGGTATCGCCGGAGATGCCTTTTGTATCTTCAGCGGGGTTTGTTTTATCGTTACGATAGCGAGAGTTGAAGAGGACGTACTGGACGAATCGATCCCGCTGCGAATCCGTCGTCTTGGCCTCGAGATGTTTCTTGAGTACATGGAAACTACCATCAGCTCGGATTCAGATAGTAGGCGTACTCTTGTAATCGTTGCATCGCCGGTTGGAGATTCCCCTTGACGACCGTCTTTTCCTCAGCATTTTGCCCAATGCGGGAAACGCACCTCTTTGACGATGGCCAGTACCTCGTCCGGCTTGAAGGCCGGTCCGACAAACTTGACCTGCTGCGGATGAACGCCGAGTTTCGTATTTGGCATCGCACCGAGCTGGTCGACCAAAACCCAGGAGAGGAGGTCATCGTCTGCCGAAAGATCTTCCGCGGGGTGAGGTAAGGGTGGGTCACGGAACGCTTGAGAGTCAGGTGGAGCATATCGGGGCGGCATCTGGCTCTGACGCAGTTGCAAATTAAGAAGGGACAAGAAGTATTGAGCTGGTCCAAGAAAAGGTAAATGGATGGACGTCGGTGAAGAAGCCGAGGCGTTCCGCCATCCGGAAATTTCAATGCGAATTCTCTTTTCACCTTGTGATCATCATGCGAGCGAGAACGGCTAAACTCATTTTCGCCGGTGCAGCTGTCGTCGCGGTACCAGGTACGTCTACTCCATGTAATAATCCCCATTGCTGAGAGATTTGGCAGTGTCATTCGTTGGCGGTCTCGCGCTGAAGGAATATTTCCTCTCCAACGAGCTTGAAGGCAAGACCGATACGACTGTACCTCACGAACGAGCGATGCGAGCGCGAATCGTGCAGTGAATTTCGTACATTAATGTGAAGGATCAAGCTCATCGAGACAGGCTGGCGCAGGAGCGCAACTCGTTGATGAACGAGGGGAAGGAGATCGATGCGAAGATCGTCGAGATGCGAGGGAAGATGGAGAGTGGTACATGATGGGTACTCCGTCCAAACGTCATATGCCATAGATTTCCATCCAGTCAGTGAGTCTCTTGTCTACATTGTCACATTGTCGGACCAGCCATTGACCAGCCCTAGGCGCCATCAGGATGGAGAGCTCTCAAACCGTAACGATCGCACCCGAGGCGTTCCCGCTGTCCCTCGTGGGCAAAAGAAATCCCGTACACGGACAAGCTGGCTTCGGCGCTTGGGGGTCAAGTCGTCTGAGATGGCCGTCGAGGCGCATCAATCACATTCCGTATCTAGAGGTGATACGATGCTGCGGAATGACCGTAGAGCTGCCAGCTGGCATGCTCCCGCGTTCCAGTCTGGGCGTGCAGATGAGAAGCGGCTCTGAGATCACGGTTACAGCTTCCTCATCCCAAAACGTAGATGATTAGACCGCAGGCATCCCTACTTGACCCGTTGGCAGTGAACGTACACTCGACTCCCCGATTGCTAGTACCAACCGAATCATTTGCCCCAGCCACCGATTGATTGGGATGAGAAATCTGTTTTGACTCCAATGCGGTCCTTGGAGTCACATCCCTGGACTTACAGTCTTTGCTGTACCCATCTTTCACTTCTAGGATATACTTCAATGCATCTCCAAGAGCCACACATGACGGATAGCCTCCGACTCGAGTGGTTTCTTGAAAGGGATCCACTTCTGACCGTCCTCAGTCCAACCGGTGACTTGCACGACTTGAGATGAATCATGGCGAGGCGTAGCAAACGAAGACAAGGACGTATCATCAACCTCAGCAAGAAACATGGTCTCGTAGTCTGGTGCTCTTTGTTGGTCATGGAACCAAGCCATGTTTGATGACCACATGTCTCTATGGACACGGTCCTCTTGGCTTGGCTCCAGCATGCGTGAAAGAACCCAAAAGAATACAACGTAGCAACCACTGGTGGGATCGTCTTGGCTATTTGAAGTCATTTTGAAATTGATATGAGAATTATGCAAGATTTGAATCTGGTGATAAAGTGATAAAATGAGGAAACAGAGGGGAAACTGGGGAACCATACGATCCTGGCTGCCAGAAGCCTTGTCAAAAAGGAGAAGGCAAAGATAAAAGAGTACCGCCTTTGAAGGTACCATTTCAGTAGGCAGACAGTTGTCATGAAAGTGACTCTGATCTTCCGGTGTAAGGAGCATAACAAAGGTCAACACAATATGGGTGGTGTCAGCATAGAAAGGTGAGGGACCTTTGGAGATTGACTGCTAGGCCTAGACAGGAGTTTGTGCCACAAAACCTGGTTGGACATATATCGAGTATTAGGAGATAGCCGCAGGCACTCATTTGCTGGTTCTCAAAAAATATGTGTTCCCAATCGCAACAACCAGTTTCTGTCATTTCTTCGTTACCATGCACTTCTGTGAGACGCATGTTCAGCACCAGTGACATCCTGAAGGATTCTGAGAGGTTGTCACTGATACTGCGCATTTGCAGTCAGGGGTTGAGAATGGTTCAGCATCCACAATTGTTTGTCCACCAGAGCGCCATAAAGGAGGCTCTATGATGGATCAAATTCTTGCTACCTGGAGCATAAGTCATTTGGCGCGAGTATGGTCCCATGTCACTGCAAACTCCTTCAAGCTGTGTAGAGTGCTGTTGGACATACTCTTGCCTAGAAGTAAGCAGGTTGATGTTGTCTGTATGAGTCTGGACACATCGCAATGATCTAATACTCGCAGCCCAACCGTTATATTCATAGGTGCATTGTACTACGAAACGAGGCTATCACTGTCAGTATTCCAACGCCTATTGTCTCTGCTCGCCTCTATTGTCCTCGCTACGCTTCCCCTCGCCGACGACGAAACACCATTGAACTCGAAACGAGAAGGACAACAAGGTTGCACCCTGTTTCAGAGTACAATGCCGGAGATAAGCACTGGTTGCTTATCGTCGGCGATGTTCGTCGATATTATCCGAGCTTCAATTCACGATCGTGACAGAAACGTTAGAAGGGCGCAAAGGAGATCATACAAAGGATATTGCCGTGATGGGAAAGTCAATCATATCTGTGAGATACCAGAAGGAAAGGGAATTAGTTTCAGTCTACCGATGGGCAAACTGTTGCATTTCGAAAACACAAAGCAGTAAAGATGGTGTTGGTCTCCAACATTTATGTGTGTTGCAAGACAGAAGGAGCTTTGAAACAATGAGAAAGGAGGGCTGCAAACCATTTAGAGAACATGGTGGCGATCTGAGAACAGGCTGGGATCGTCTGGATTGCTGATATCTCAAAGGACTCACATCTCTCAAACAGTATAATACGACAGATGCCATCAGCCATGTTGAATACAGACAAAGTGCACCCTAGCCTGCGGCTCTGTTTCTCGTCTCTGTGATGGATTGTCAACCAATTGGATGCAGTCCTCTGGACTTAGGCCAAGATCATGGATACGTTCCAGAGCAGGCTACCAGACAAGGATACTATGAAGCCGCCTCCTCAAGCTTGGACAAGACCATGCCAGTACTCCAATCAAGCATGGAACTTTGGGATGACCCAGAGCAAGGCTATCATGACATGCTTAGGACAAACGCAGAGCCTTCTTTCCAGACTAATGAAATCTGCCCAGGTGCCTACGCCACGGAAATCCGACAGCAGGAATGCCACCAAAATCAACAACTAAATGCATGGCCTTCATGCCAGAAGAGCATACATGACTCATCTATGGACTATCCAGAAGTTCTGATGCAAGATCGATTCATCAACCCGGATCCAAATTTTGTGGCCTTCAGTCCAAGTACAGGTGGACGACATCACAAGCCAAAGGGATGAACCAATGCAAGAATACCATGAATCCCTTGTACCCAGTCTAGTCCCCAGCTGGGAGATGGCTGTTCCCTCTTTGCAATCAAACATGGGTCTGGCACAACAGATGATCCAAACATTAGAATCCTCTTCCAATCCACCACAGCCGGGAGATCCCTCCTCATGGCACCTGAAACAATTTCTTTCAGCCGACACCTTGAAAGAGCAAGACATGCTTCAAACCTTCGGAATCTTCCTCACATCGCTGGAGTCATGCGATGATTTCGCCGACCTCGCATGGCTTTCTCACTGTGCATGTACGACTCGTACGTCTCCGCTCCCCTCACCGTGAAGCTTCCCGCTCACGATTGCCGTGCAGCTGATCCGAACAAGGACTTGAGTGTCAACAAATTGGAAGTTGTGCGAGAGGCAATCGAGCGGGGTGTGACAGCCCATCTCGCCCGTGAGAGGGTGAGGCTAAATGGCGGGCTGTTATCAGAATGGGTAGGGAAGTCGATGCCGGACGCTATTGATCTTCCTAGGACATTGAGGGGATGTGCGAGGGCGATTGTCCAACCGGGCGTCGCGGTTCACCCTTGTGTAAAGGAAGATCGATATGATTTGATGACGATGTTGATTGATAGCTGTGAGGAGGTGATCACGCCTATCGGTCGGGAAGTGGGCAGGGTTTACAGAGCCAGAAACGGTGGGAGAGAGGTGGAGTCGGTTTCGAGGTTGGTGATTGACAAGTTCAAGGATTGGGTGATGGAGGCGATCGATGTGCTGAGGGGAGTGGACGGTCAGGGAGACATCGTCAGTGGAGGTACGGCTTGATATGGATAAGATGTCCTCGACTCAGTCGTAGCGTCCGCTCGCCTTTAGTCCCCAAGATCAAAGTACACGCCGCGTGACCGAAGTGAACGTCGAGATTGAGTTTGGTCGTCGAAAACTTCATGGCCTTGGTGGAGGAGACGAACGATGTTCTTAGCGGGCAAGATCACTACGCAGATCCGGGTTCGGCACATACGCCTTGACGCCTCGATGTCAGCCTGGTGATGATCAGTCCAACCATGTCGCCCAACCATTGATTCCGAGTATATGCGAACAACATGTCTCTACTCGTTTTCCATCATCGTACATCTCATATCCCCCTTGGTCCGCTAACCCCGTCTCCCACCCACCATCGCCGGCGAAGGCGACGGCGCGTCGATTCCAGCTCCCATCAAATCCTGAATCGCGTTTTCGAGATTATCTATCCGTATCGACATCTCGTTCACTGCGTTGCGACGCGTTGAAAGCCGAGAAAGGTTAAGGATGATGGGCCAGACAGGAAGGGACGGCTCAAGTCAGCCTGTGTTGTCTGTACTGATCGAGATACCGACTCCGTACCCTACATCCATCAGTACTGCCCAGTGAGAGGGAGAAAGAGAGGGACATACAAGACCTGCTCGCTCATCTCGTCGAACCGTCCCTCCAACTGCGCCAACAACGTATCCACCTATCACACCCAACCCAATCAGCGTTATCCCCACGCTTGCAACCTGGAGAACACCTGGGGGACGTACGAATCCGCACAACTCGCCGGGACTGACCACGTCCTTTGCGACTGTCGATCCTTGAGCGGGTGGAGCGGATTTGACAAGCGAGTCAGTGGAATTGGGGTGGATCATGGAGAGGCGTGTTGTATGGGCTGAGGTGGTGGGGGCGAGAGCTGAGGTGGTGGGGGCGAGGGCTGAGGTGGTGGGGACGAGGGCGGCTGTTTGGGGTGCGGCGTCGATCTTCGACATCGCAGACCCGAAGACGATTGATTTTCGAGAGAAAGTTACAACACGCTGGATGAACGAGATGAACGACAATTTCAGGTAACTTATTGGAGGATTTGTTGATTTCGTTGATTTCTTTCAACCGGTTTCGGCTTTTTCATCTTCCCTGTCCGTCCACCTCCTCTTTTTGCACTCACCGCCCTTACAACCCGTGTGAGGATCTGGAAAACATAAAGATCTAATCTCCGAAGCGAGAAAGATGCGATGACGCGATGCCCCCACTTCCGCCTTCCCAACGCCCTCATCTACCTAACCTCCTTGATCCGTCCAAACCTTCTCCGACCTGACCTGAGAGTACCAAGTATGTATATTCTTGAACGCGACAGCATCTCCCACTGAGCTGAAATGTACTCCAGCCATCGCCCACATCGATTTCCTCGCGCTCCGAGCGAAGGGCTTGAACGCCGTCGTGGTCGATAAAGATAACTGTCTTGTCCGTTCTCCCTTGTCCAGGTAGGACAAGCTGATGAGGGTCCAGACAGTACCAAATGAGGATGAGCTCTACCCACCTCTCAAGGTTCATCTCATCATACTGGGATATGATCAACCTGATCGGAGCAGACTGCATGGACGGACCTCCTCTCCGCATTCGAGCCCGGACGAGTTCTGGTCGTCTCGAATTCGGCGGGGACGAAGAAAGACCCAGGCGGGATAGCTGTACATCCTCCTCCCCTCCCTCTCCCTCTCCATACTCCGATCCAGACAATACTCATCTGCTAATCTTCGTGGCCCTAGGCCGAATCCCTCTCCCTCACACTGCACACCCCAGTCCTCCTCCACCCCACCCCGAAACCAGGCTGCGCACCCCAGATCCTCTCCTACTTCCGCGGCCACCTCGCACCACCACATACACTCCGGCGCGAGATCGTCGACCGAGGAAAGAAGTTGGCAGAGATAGAGAAGGGGGATGAAGACGAAGTGCTGGAACGGTGGATGGGAGAGGTGGAGCATGGGTTGTTGCTGGGTCCTCCACATGGGAGGGAGGGGCGGAAGAGGTTGGAGAGTCGGATGGTGGATCGGAATGCCGACCCTACATCGAAGTCCGACTCTGAGAAACCGGACGGCGATGTTAAAAAGGCGAGTGGAGGGGTGAAGGAGGAACCGAGGATCGTAGTGGTTGGAGATCGACTGTTTACCGATACCGTCCTCGCCCACCGACTGTCCGTTCACCTTGGCGGGGCGGAGGATGACGACCCGAAGGTGATTTCCATTCACACGACGCAGCTCCCGGAGCCGAGGGACGTGAGATTGATCCGGTGGGTGGAGGAGAGATTGAGTGGGGGAAAGGTGAAAGGTGGGAAGGTAGATTGGGGGCGGTATACGCGCGAGGCCGAGCTGGGGGAGAAGCTTGAGACATCGGTCGAACGGGGACAGAGGAGTCTGGGCCTGGATCCGCGGACCTGGCGGGTCATACCGCTGCTCAAGGGGCTTGGGAGGGGAGTTGGTGCAACAGCGAGATTCCTGGGCAGGGGAGTGAGGTGGGTTTGGGCGAGAGCACGACGGCGGGGTGCCAAGCTGGAGATGGAGGTCGAGGGGGTGAAGGGTAGTAATGTTGCATGATGCACAATGAGACGAGTATATCATATCCTCCGAGTTAGTTGACATTCATGCGCATCACGGTAAACGATCAACATCATCTGGGTCCTCGTCCCATCCCTCAGGCTTGGGCACGTTCCCCCAGTCCACCTTCTCCAAAAAGTCCGTGATCGGGTCGACCCCGTCATCTTCCGTGTCCACTTCCTCCTCGTTTTCCCCTTCACTCAGTTCGTCACCTTCTCCCAGAGTCCCATCCTACCCCATGCATCAGCCCTACCCAATGTATCTCAGCTTCGCCTAATACGGCCGAAACCGCGCCTCCGGTCCACCACCACTATGGAAATCGCTCCTCACCCTTCCTCCTTCTCCTCCTTCTCCGTCTCCGTCATCGGCATCGTCAAAAGCTCCATCCTCGTCCGGTCCATCGGGACTATCCCCGAAGCCGAAGAACCCTGATTCTTCGCCGTTTGGGGGGGCGGAGGAGTGCAGGGCTGAGCATTGGGAGAGGGCTGAGAAGAGGGATTGGACTGCTCACGACATCACCCCATCAGCTCGCGCCAACGTGTACGTAACGAGAGTGAGGGCGAGAGGAAAAGAGATTCAAGAGAGATGAACGATCGGAGATGGCGATGGGATAAAGGAGTGGATTGACGAAGGGCAGAGAACGTACGTTTGGGCTCGGGTAGGTATATCCGGATCTCTCGCATGGGCGTGAACCCGTCCTCCCCCTCTCTCGCATCGCCTCCTCCATCACCATCTCCGTCCGCTCCTTCTCCCCCGTCAGGTAGAGCATCCCCATTCGACGTCCCATTCCCATTGATCGCCGCATAAGGGATTTGACTCGCGGTCGACGTCGAAGCCGGAGCGTCCGTCTCGTCCACCTGACAGTAAACGTGTTTCCCCTCGCCACCCACCGCCGGGCCGAGGGCGTGGAGCGTCAAGGCGGTGTAGGGTAATGTCCATCCCGGCTCCACGTCCTTTGGTAGAAAAGAGACTGCCCTGCTCTCCTTCATGAGCGAAATCTTTGGCAAAGAACTGGAGAGCGAACGCTTCGGTGACCCAGAGTGTCCCGCTGGCTCGAGCAGGCCAGCCCGACCAATGTGGAGAATCGGATGCGAGGGAGATCATAACATCCTCGTCGGACCAACGGACGACGGGGGGGATGTCGGTGAATGAGGATGGGGTGGCGGATGTCAGGGCGACGTGCTCGGCAGGTGAGATGCAGGGTGGGGGAGAGGTGAGGGGGGAGAGCATGATGAGCACGGTCAAAACTCGACGGAGGGAGTAAGGAAAATATGTCCAGCGAATATGAAAGGATGGTCACTTACAGCATGTGTAATGAAGAATGTGACGCGATGGAAGAAGTAAGTTCAATTTCTGAGTTCACCACAGCATGACACTGTGTCATGAACCAACAAGACCAACATACCCATGTTAATCCGATTGGGAAATTCCTGTCGCTTATTCAGACAGGAATTGAGGCGTTATTCTGATTGGTCAGAAAATCCCTCAACCTTTGCCAGTTCTATTGCAAACCGCCTGCAATATATAACTCAGGCAAAATGGAGACAGAGCCTCCAGCTCGTTTTGTGGCAGTGATGTCATTGAGCAGCTCAACGAAGGAGCTTCCTCCTCCTTCCAACTCCTTGGCAAGTGTGTGTGCTTTCTTTCAAAGATGACAATTAGAAGGATCTTAAAATCTTGGGTGTCATCAACGTCCGCAGCATATCAATATATCCAAAGAAACCACCTCCACAGCAAATGATCCAAGGATGCTGTGATCAATGTTCCTGAAAGATGTCACGATCCTGAATTGAAGCTCGGATAATATCGATGAACATCGCCGACGATAAGCAACCAGTGCTTATCTCCGGCATTGTACTCTGAAACAGGGTGCAACCTTGTTCATTGTACTACGAAACGAGGCTATCACTGTCAGTATTCCAACGCCTATTGTCTCTGCTCGCCGCTATTGTCCTCGCTACGCTTCCCCTCGCCGACGACGAAACACCATTGAACTCGAAACGAGAAGGACCGAAGATAGGCCTGAAAGACGATGTATAAAAGGGATGGACTTGAGAGTCGGGGAGAACCAGCGATTCGAGATTAAAGTAAAGTCACTGAAAGTCATTTAGAGTCACTATAGTTACCTAGCCTACTCATAGCCTCTGCATTTCTAGCTCACGCTACTCGACCGGCACTTAACTCGGCTACACCCACGCGTGTCCTCGAGTTATTCCAGCCAAGTTCGACCACGGTAGTCCAACTTTGCCGAAGCTCAGACGACCGTCGCCGATTCTAGGAGCTGAGCGTCGGGCCTATTTGCTGGTCGACGTAGCACCGTGACAAAAGATCTTTGTCAGACACAGAGTGACCGGTGCAAGGTCGAGTCAGAGCGATTGTGGGCTGTCAGGTGGCTTCTTACTGCATATGACCTTGAGGTTACATGTATGGAGCATAGCGAAGGGAATCACAGCAAATTGCAGAATGTCGGCATATGTGTCATGGTGCTTGAGCACCAGCTATTCTCCGGATTGTGTCCGCTTATCCTCTAGGAGAGTTTCCTGCCATGATGAGATTCTCCTCGAGCATTCATGCATTGGCAGACGCGGCATGTGCGGACTTTCACAGTCTGGGGTATAATATCTCTGTTTTATACATCATGCACTACAACATCAGTAGTAGGTCATCCTGTACCTATCTTGCGGACTGTGCTGTGGCTGCCTTGCAAGTTCTTGTTCCCTTTCTTTGCTCACCCTGTCGAGGCCTTCTTGGTTGCTCATGTAGATGAGGGTACAATGCTTGTAAGTCCCTGAGGGAGATGCGGTCAGCAGAGACACTCTCCTATGCAGCCTTGATACCAGCTCTGATTTGGCTGACGATGGGTCCAGGCTAAACCTGGCTTTCCACCCATCCCACTCATTCTCAGACCAGTCTTCCATCTTCAGGCAATCTTGTAGTTCCCCTTGAAGCATCCTGAGGTCTTCTTCAACCTCGAGACTGACCATGTACTGATCAGGACGATCCCATACAACAAGTCCAGGTACCGGCTGCATACCATCAGTTGTTTCAATGCAGACCCAAAACTTGGTCTCAGGCATGTACTCCGCAGAATACCTGGAATATTGGGCGTTGTTGTTGATGAGTTCCAGAGCATTGGCTTCTGTGTCCTCAAGCACCGTCCGGAGGAATGCCTGGTCATTCAAGCTGTACTGTGCTCTCCAGGACCTCCATGCGGCTTCAAGGTTGTGAGTGTGGTGCAGCCTGCGGAATGGCCTGTTGAGAGTGTTCTCAATAGACTCTGCAACTCGCTTTCCTCCAGAAGATGCTTCACCCACCAACACCATCGGAGTGGGAGTGTGCGTCATTCCATGGCCTGTGTTAGTCATGCCTTATATGATTCACACTAATATCCACCATCATACCGATGACCAGTCATTCCAACCGAGCGCAGCTGCAGGGCTACGCAACTGAGCCTGTGTTCTACTACAGGGTTGCTTGGTATCCTATAGGGTGCATGTTGATGACCCAAAATTACAGCGACTGTTGGACAGTGAGACGTCAAGCAACTGGGCAGTCAGATGCCTCCTTGTCACGGGGGACAGGTGGCAGGTGGTCTGACAGAGCTAAAGCTGCATACAAGTCATGGCAAGACTATATAATAGCGGTTAAGGGCAAGATGCGTCTACGAGTTACCTTAAGTACCCAGAGCGAGTCGGCGGCATTTCGGCGAATCTCGTTGATTTCGTC
>JAABUK010007560.1_pt1 | contig 15629 bp, 14 predicted proteins | sample 5559141 | NCBI WGS metagenome assembly JAABUK01 (sample SAMN10711869, study PRJNA513367) | rock metagenome | isolation source: Antarctica rocks | place: Antarctica: Victoria Land, Pudding Butte nord | collected 2016-01-03
GACCACTACTACAATACGCAACGCCTTCACTCTGCCCTGGGGTACTGCACCCCGCTCGAAATCGAATTGCACTACCTCTTTAACCTACCTTAGCTTCGTGTCCACTGGCACCCGACCACCTCAAAGAGGGTGATACCTTAGAAAAATACGCTCTGAACTTTAATAGCATAGCTCATCTAATTGAAATAGGCCTGGTACACCCGGGTGACTTGGTAACTTATAACTTCAAACAAGTTGACCGCATTTCTAACACTTATTTTACATGCGGTAACATTATACTATTCGTAAATAGAGAGGCAAATTCACCAGTGAGCAGCATAGATATTAATACTTTCACAAAAAGTGGAATCGAGCTTTTATCCCTAATTACCCAGCAACCGCCAATAGACTACTTGAAAGAATTAGCAGGAAATTTATCGAATAGCGGCACCACTGTCAAATACGCCTATATTTTAAATAGAAATGAAAATAACATTCAACATTCGCCTTTACAAGAATTCTAGTATTCTGCCAAACACCGCCATCTGCGAAGGCGCGCCTACCCCCTCCGCCTCCTCGCCCATGCCCACTAGCCGCACCTGATACCCGTGGCGCGCGGCGACGGCGGTGGCCCAGGCAGCAAATTCGGCGCGGGACCACTCGAAGCGGTAGTCAGCGTGGCGGAAGGTGCCGGCCGAGAGGCTTTCGTAGCGCTGGTTGTAGTCGGCGTTGGGGGTCGTGACGAAGACGTGGGCCGGGCGCGCGTGGCCAAACACCACGGCTTCGAGGGCGGCGAGGCGGCCGGGGTCGAGGTGCTCAATGACTTCGACCAGCGCCGCCACATCGAAGCCGGCGAGGCGGTCGTCGCGGTACAGCAGCGAGCCCTGGATGAGGTCGAGGCGGGCGCGCTGGCGCGGGGGCATTTCGGCCAGGTGCAGGCGGGCAGCGGCGCGGGCCAGCGCCTGGTGCGACACATCCAGGCCCAGGATATACAGGATATACTCAATCTTGGGCTGGCGCAGCAGCAGGCGCAGGAGCTTACCCTCGCCGCAGCCCAGGTCAAGCACGCGCTTGGGGGCCAGCTGGTAGATTTCGTGGGCCACTTGCTGGAGGCGCTGGTCGTGGAGGGAAGTTTTTTCGGCTTTCGGGTCGCCCTCCGCAGGCACCTCACCCCCTGACCCCTCTCCAAAAAAGAGGGGGCACCGGCCATGCTGCTAGCGTCAGGCTCCCCCTCTTTTTTGGAGAGGGGGTCGGGGGGTGAGGTGTCATTGGGGTTGTCGGTTACCTCATCAGCCTCCAGCAGCCTAGCCAGCGCCGGGTTCACGTACAGCGCGCGGTAGCGCAAATACCGGCGCGTGATGAAGCCGCGCTCGGGGTGGCGGGGCAGCCAGTCGCCGCCGCGGTTGCCGCCGGTGCTACTGCCCCACCCGCACCTCGGCCCCGCCCAGAAACTCGCCGTACCAGCGCCCCGAGTCCTTCATAATCCGCTCCTGAGTTTCATAATCGACGTGCACCAGGCCGAAGCGCGGGCGGTAGCCCTCGGCCCACTCAAAGTTGTCGGTGAAGCTCCACGGAAAGTAGCCATTGACCCGGATGCCCTCGCGGCGGGCGCGCAATACCTGCCCGATGGCCGCCTGGAAATACGCCCGCCGGGCATCGTCGGCCACGCGGCCCCCGGCCGGCGCGTCGGCAAAGGCCGCGCCCGACTCGGTGATAAATAGCTCGGGCGCGCCGGGGTAGGCGGCGTACTGCTTGACCATTTGGTAAACCGACTCGGGATAGACTTCCCAGCCCATTTCGGTGGCGGGCACGCCGCGCTTGGCGGCCGGCACCAGGGCCGCGCTCAGCAGCGGCAGCCACGGGGCGGGGCGCACCACCTCGCGGGTATAGTTCTGAATGCCCCAGAAGTCGAAGCCAAATTTCAGCCGCTCAGCATCGCCGGGCTTGTGGTAGCGGCGCAGCAGCCAGCCCAGCGTCGGCAGCTCGGCGGTGGGGTAGCCCAGGCCCAGCGTGGGCTCCACGAAGAAGCGGTTGAGCAGGGCATCGACGCGGCGCGCGGCGGCCTCGCTGCCCGCGTGGCCGGGCCGGGCGGGCGTCACGTACGAGCACGAAAAGGTGGTGCCGATGCGCGCCGTGTCGGGCAGGGCCGCCCGCAGCGCCCTACCCCCCTCGGCCTGGGCCAGGGTGGCGTGGTGGGCCGCCGCCAGAAACGCCGGCAGGCTGCGCCGCCCCGGCGCGTGCACGCCCAGCAGGTGCCCGGCCCCCACGAATACCATCGGCTCATTGAGCACCATCCAGTGCTGCACGCGGTCGCCGAGGCGGCGGGCCAGCACCTGAGCGTAGTCGGCCAGCCAGCCCACGGCGGCGCGGTTGGTCCAGCCGCCACGCTGCTGCAAGGCCAGCGGCAAATCCCAGTGGTACACCGTGAGCCAGGGGCGCAGGTCGCGCTCCAGGCAGGCATCCACGAGGCGGTCGTAGAAGTCGAGGCCGCGCCGGTTCACGGTGCCGGTGCCCTCGGGCAGCACCCGCGCCCAGGAAGCGGAGAAGCGAAAATCAGTCAGCCCCAGCCCTTGGGCTAGGTCCAAATCGGCTTCGTAGCGGGTAAAGAAATCGGTGCCGACCCGCGCGTGCTCGCCCCGCGCAATGGCCTTGGGCCGACGCGTAAACTCGTCCCAGATGCTCGGGCCCTTGCCCTGCTGCTGCCAGGCGCCCTCCACCTGGTAGGCCGCGCAGGCCGCGCCCCAGTGAAAATCGGGTCCAAAATCGGCTCGCGAATAAGAGGCGGGCGTAGTGGCCGGGAAAAACGCCGGCGGCAGCACCAACAGGCGCTGCATGGTCAGGATAGAGTCGTCGGGCATCAAATACTATATACGTACGGTGGCGCGACCCATCGCGCTACCTGGTTGAATAGCTTACTGGCCAGAATACGGGCTGGTAGCTGGCTTGGCCTGAACAATGTAGAGACGCGAAGGGTCGCGTTTCTACATTGTTCAGGCCATTTTTATTCCCAATTGCTCGGCCAGCAGCTGGTCGAGTATCTCGCCGGTGCGGTCGGGGTAGTCTACGGGCACGGGCTGGCCGCGGTGCAGCCAGTCGTCGAGGCGGTCGAGGTGCTTGTCCTTGAGGCCGCGCACCACGGGCACGCCCATTTTGGCGAGGGCGGCGGCGTTGCACTGCTGCTCATACTGCTGCTTCATGGGCACCACGAGCAGCTTTTTGCCCAGGTACAGCGCCTCGGCGGGTGTTTCGAAGCCGGCGCCGCAGAGCACGCCGTGGGCGCGGGCCAGGCTTTGCAGAAAGTCGCCGCCGCTCACCGGCCACACCCGCACGTTGCCGTAGTCGGCCGGCTGCTGGCTGTGCTTCGAAAACACCTCCCACCGCACCGTGCGGCTGAGGTAGCGCAGGCGCTCCACGAGCGTAGCCTCGTCGTAGGCCGGCAGGTACACCGTGTAGTGGCCCTCGTCGGTGGGCGTCAGCTCGCGCACTTGCCGCCGAATGACGGGGGTAGTAATGCCGGGCGCATACGCCTGAAAATGAAAACCATACTGCGCCGTGTTGGGCGCGTAGTGGCGCAGCACGGCGCGGCCGGCGGGGTCTTCCTGCCTGGGGCGTGGCGCGGCCGGTTGCAGCACGGCACTCTGGTGGCTCAGGGCCACGCAGGGGCGGTGGCGCAGCCGGCAGGCCCAGGCCGACACTGGCTCAAAGTCGTTGATAACCAAGTCGTAGCTTTCAACCGGCAGGTGGCGAATGTCATGCACGAATTCGGCCGAGTTGAACTGCCGGAAGGTCTTCACGAAGTTGATGCCGCCCTTCTTGCCAAATAAAAACCCCATGCCCCCTACCCGGTACTTCACCGCGAAAGGCAGGGGTAGGTCGGCCGGCGGGCCGCTCACCAATATATCGAGCTGCCCGCCCAGCGCCGCCACGCGCGCTTGCAGCAGCGGCACCACGTCGAGGGCGCGCATCAGGTGGCCATTGCCCGTGCCCTGGATGGCGTAGAGAACGTTCATTCTTTGCTTGTTACTTGTTGCTTGTTTAGGACTTACGCGAATCGGTTGTCATTGCGAGCATAGCGAAGCAATCGCATCAGAACAAAATCGTTCGGGTATCGTGCGGGTGCGATTGCTTCGCTGGGCTCGCAATGACAAACGTCTTTTGCGTAAGTCCTAAACAACATCAATCAATAACCAATTTATTTCAGCTTAAACTCGGCCAGCAGCCCTTCCAGCAGGGCGGCGGGGCCGGCGTCGGCGGTAAGCTCGTCGGCGTCGGGCGCGTCGGGGGCTTCGCCGGGCTGGGATAGCAGGTGGGGGTCGTCGGCGTAGCGGTAAAGGGTCCAGCCGGCGTCGGCGGTGTATTCGAGGGCCGTAAGGTTTTCCACCCAATCACCCGAATTCAGGTACGTTACCTCCCCGTGCGGCGTAGTCAGGGTTTTGATTTCGGGCTGGTGAATGTGGCCGCAGGCTACATAGCGGTAGTAGTTATCGGCGGCGATGTTGGCGGCCGTCTGCTCGAAGTCGCTGACCAGACTCACGGCGCTTTTCACGCGGTTTTTCACAGCCTTCGACAAGGCCACTTTGGGCCGGCCAATTTTCTGCAACAGAAAGTTTACCAGGCGGTTGATGAGAATCAGCAGGTCGTAGCCCTTGCCGCCGAGCCGGGCCAGCCAGCGCGAGTGCCGCATGGTCACGTCGAACACGTCGCCGTGAAACAGCCAGGTGCGGCCGTGGGGCAGGTCGAGCACCAGCTTGTTAGCGAGCTGAAAATGACCCAATTTGAGGCCCGCGAACTTGCGCAGCAGCTCGTCGTGGTTGCCGGTGAGGTAGTAGATTTTGGTGCCCTTGGCGGCCAGTCCGGCCAGGTAGCGCACCACCCGCATGTGCGAAGCCGGCCAGTAATTTTTTGAAAACTGCCAGATATCAACAATATCGCCATTGAGGACCAGCACTTTAGGCTTGATGCTCTTGAGGTAGCGCAGCAGCTCGGGCGCGTGGCAGCCGTAGGTGCCCAGGTGCACGTCGCTGACCACGGCCACCGCCAGGCGGCGCTTTTTGCGCGGGCGCGGTGCGGGCAACGGGGGCACAACCGGCTCACTCATGCGGCGGAGGGGTAGGCCAGGTGCGAAAGACCAGGGCGCGGGCGGCCCTTGGGGCGCCGGGGCTTGGTGGGCGGGCCGGCGGTGGGGCGGCCCGCCACCGCGCCGCCCAGGGCCGAGCGCAGGTTGCGCCGCAGCGGCCAGCTCAGCACCAGCCACCAACCCAGGGCCAGCAGCCAGGCCAGCCCCGCGCCCGAGGGCTGCCAGTCCAATAAGAAGCGCTTGGAATCAGCTAGTTTTAGCATACCCCAAATCTCGCCGCCGAGTATTACGCCGGGGTTACGGCAGGCTTATATTTTTGTCAACTTATGCGCTGACACGGGTAATTTCACCGGTAATGCCCGGCATGTGGCGCGGCTTGCCGTTCTTTGCAGCAGTTCTATACCTATTCTTTCTACCCTTATTCAACTTCTCTTCATAATGCAATTTTCTGCTACGCTACGCACCGGTTTGCTGGTCCTGCTGCTGGGTAGCGCCACGGCCGCGCACGCCCAAAGCCCCAATGGCCCGGCGCGCAAGCGCTATCTGTTTGCCCAGAAAAACCCGGAGTGCCCGGTGGTTGCCAACATCACCAGGAACACCGACGAAGACGCGGATATCACCGGTACCTACACCCACGTCTGCTACCGCTCGCCCGAAGAAATGCTGTTCGAAATCAGTGAGTTGCGCAAGATTCACAACTGGGCCGACTCTACTTTTCAGCGCCGCCTGAAGTCCCTACCCCCCAACGGCGCTTTGGTGCTCAACATTCGCCGCCAGGGACCCAAGAACGCCGACCCATCGCTGCTCACGCTCGCGGCCCACACCAAGGACGGCAAGGAGGTTTTTACGGCCACGCCCAAGCCCGGCACCGGCCGCTTCTACGGCCGCGATTTATATCAGACTCAGCAGCTTATCCCCTTCATTAAGCTCGACCCGGCCGTGGGCCCGCTCACGCTCGTGATTACGGATACGCGGCTACGCCAGCAGTTTGAGTATCAGTTGACGCCGCAGTAAGAGCTTGCCGCTCAGCTCACTTGTCATTGCGAGCAACGCGAAGCAATCGCCCCGGAACGACACCCGCACGTATCGTTTTGGGGCGATTGCTTCGCGTTGCTCGCAATGACAGTTTTACCGGTTCAACTGCGCCCATTGCACGGCCAGCAGGCTTTTGGCGTCTTGCAATTGCGCTTGCGCTAGCTGCTCGCGGGTGAGGCGCACCAGCTCAATTTGCTCGTGCTCGTCGGCCAGGCCGCCGCCGGGGCCGGTTTGGCGGCTCACTTCGGCGTAGTACACGGCAATGGTTTCGGCGCTGGTGCCGGGCGAGGGCCACATGGTTACGATAGGAATGAGCTGGTCGATTTCGTAACCCAGCTCCTCGTGAATCTCGCGGCGCACGGCGGCTTCGGGGCTTTCGCCTTTGTCAATCATCCCGGCCGCTATTTCGAGTAATTCGCGCTCGGCCCCCACCCGAAACTGCCGGGTGAGCACGTACTGCTGCGCCTGGGTATCGAAGACCAGCGCCGCCACGGCGTGGCCGGGGGCAAACTGCTCGCGGGGTAATTCTTCGCCCGCTTGCGTTTTAACAGTGAGCTTGTTGAGCTTAAAATGGCCGTCGTAGGCGCGCTCGCGGTGAACTATCTGCATGGATTGGGGATTTAAGCGGTACCTTTGCCGCCGAAGGCAGCCTGGCAATCGGACCAGCTGCTGGCCGTGTATATACGGCTACCGGCCCGCCGCGTCGTCATTCTGGCGCCAGGCAGGGGCTTTATCCCTCATATTTTCCTGTATTCGCGTGGGCAGCCGATGGCCTCCGCCCCAGCCACTCCCCACCGGGCGGGTGGCTCCTACCCCCATGACTTTCAACGAACTCAACCTGATTGAGCCCATCCTGCGCGCCCTGAGCGAGGAAGGCTACACGACCCCCACGCCCATTCAGCAGCAGGCTATTCCGCGGGTGCTCGAAGGGCACGACCTGCTGGGCGTGGCCCAGACGGGCACCGGCAAAACGGCCGCCTTCTCGGTGCCGATTCTCCAGATTCTGCACCAAACCGCCCTCACCCAAAAGGCCGGCCAGGGCCCCAAAGGCCGCGTCCGCTGCCTGGTGCTGACCCCGACCCGCGAGCTGGCCATCCAGATTGGCGAGAGCTTTAAGGCCTACGGCCGCCACCTGCCGCAGCTGCGCTCGACGGTGATTTTTGGGGGGGTAGGCCAAAATCCGCAGGTGCAGGCCTTGCAGCGCGGCGTCGAAATCCTGGTCGCTACCCCCGGCCGCCTGCTCGACCTCATGAACCAGGGCTACGTGCACTTGCAGCACCTTGAAGTATTCGTGCTCGATGAGGCCGACCGGATGCTTGACATGGGCTTCATCCACGACATCAAGCGCATCCTGCCCAAGCTGCCGGCCGGCCGCCAGAGCCTGTTCTTCTCGGCCACCATGCCGAACGTAATTAAGGAATTGTCGGCCACCATCCTGCGCCCCAACCCGGTGCAGGTGGCCGTGACGCCCGTATCGAGCACCGCCGACACGGTGACGCAATCGGTGTTTTTGGTGGATAAAAACGACAAGCCGGCCCTGCTCCGCCACGTGCTGAAGGACCCCGCTATCAAGCGCGTACTCGTTTTCACCCGCACCAAGCACGGGGCCAATAAAGTGACCGAGACGCTGGAAAAGGCTCAGATTGCGGCCGAGGCCATCCACGGCAACAAGAGCCAGAACCACCGCCAGCGCGCCCTTAGCAACTTCAAGGCGGGCACTACCCGCGTGCTGGTGGCCACCGACATTGCCGCCCGCGGCATCGACGTGGATGAGCTGACCCACGTCATCAACTACGAAGTACCCAACGAGCCCGAAACCTACGTGCACCGCATCGGCCGCACGGGCCGGGCCGGCGCGTTCGGCACCGCGTTTACATTTGTAGAGGAAGAAGAGCGCGCGTATCTGCAAGATATTCAGAAGCTTATTCGCAAGCAGCTCGATATCGACAAGGAGCATCCCTTTACGACGAACAGCGTAGCCCCCGTTTCGCTGACGGGTAATGAGCGTATTGTTCGGCCCAAAGGCCCGGCCGGCCGCCCACCCCGCGACGGGCGCGGTGGCAGTAGCCAGGGCCGCAGCGGCGCCCCGCGCGCCAGCGGCTCTACCTCGGGTGGTGGCCGCAGCGAGCCTCGCGGCGGGGGTAGGCCGCAGTCGTCGGGCGGCGGCGGCGAGCGCGCGGCTTCCGGTGGCGGCCAGCGCGGCAGCCGGCCTTTCCAGGCCGGGCGCGGGGGTAGCGAGGGCGGCAGCCGCCGCTCCAGCTAACCGCTGGCAATACTTCACTGCCGAGCGAACGTCAACGTCGCGCGGCACACGCTGGCTTTTAGCAGCTACTTTATTTTCGCTTGCCCCGCGCCGCACGGCGTGGGGCAAGCGTTTTTTTAGCCCATAAGGAAACAAAATCCTCGCGGACTGGCTTTTCAGGGTAGCTCTCTGGTATTACTTTAACGCCGCCTTTGTGGCTCACTAGTATGACATCCCGCGTTTCCCTACCCCTCATTCAGGCCCTGCGCGACACCGCCCGCCGCCTGGCCGCCGAAGCGCCCTACCAGTGGGGCCACATGGGCAGTTGCAACTGCGGCCACCTGGCTCAGACGGTCACGCGCCTCACCAAAGCCGAGATTCATACCCAGGCCTTGCAGCGCTACGGCGACTGGGAGCGCCAGCTCGTGGACTACTGCCCCACCAGCGGCCTGCCCTTTGACCAAACGATTGACGAAATGCTGGCCCTGGGTTTCTCGCGTGAGGACCTCACGCACCTCGAAAAGCTCGGCGACCCGGCTGTGCGCCATACCATTCCATTTGAGCGCCGCAACGCCATGCGCCACAACCAGCGCGATGACGTGGTGCTGTACCTGCGCGCCTGGGCCAGCCTACTGGAGCAGCAGCTTGTGGCCGCCCTACCCCTGCCCACCGAGCTGGAGCCCGCATTTGCCCTGGCCGAAATCTAGGCTGGCATTCCCCTAACCGAAAAGCAACCAAAAGCCCCGGCTACGCAGAGTGCGTAGCCGGGGCTCTTTGTTGGTATGGGTTTAAGCTAGCGCGAGCATTCCTTAATAGTTGACGTTGCTACGTTGCGCTTCGCGGTACATCTCAGCGCGGTGGTCGCGCTTGTAAGTAGCATCAGCTGTGGGGTCTTTCTCCGCGTCGGGGGCCGTGGAGCAGGCAGCGGTCAGAAACAGGGCCGCGCTGGCGGCCAGCAGCAGGGAGTAGGTGCGCAAGCTTTTCATACCGCGAAGGTAAGGCCCGGCAGCCTAAAGGTGAAAGCTGGCAGTGGCATATTTTATTGCGCTGGACCTGCTTTTGCTAATCCCGCCCAGCTACTCAATACCTGGCCCTCCTTTAAATAGTACTATACCACCAACTGGCCAGCAAGCTTCGGCAATACGTCTGTTTACATTTGAGGCATCCCGTTTTTAGTCACCAAATAGCTGCCGCTAGTCCAGCATCAAGAAGCCACGTTACCCGCTTTTTCACCAAGCAACCGCACTGAAGTTTAGCTGCGCTAATTTTTAGCAGCTTTGTCTAGTCAGACCTTCAAAACCAACCTACGGCACCTGTTCGCGCGCGCAGCAGATTAGCGCACCTATTTTGTCTTTTAAGCAGCTAGCAGCCTGGCAACCTTATTAGTACTCATAAATTTGCTACTGAGCAGCTAACCAATTCTAAGGTAATAGCACTTAAATCATAATTAACAAGGTAAATAAAACAAGAAAAACTCTTTTATCTTGACTTGATATGATATGCTATAAACATCTGAAAATTAATAAGTTAATTAACCAAAATTTATCTTTATCAAAGTGGCTATCCACGATAAATTTCTTTTTACTTAAACTTATTTTAATCGCAAGACAGCGTAGACGAAATAAGTACTTAAACAGCGCTTGTTTATTGATTCAACAGACAGCTGACAGGCGGCCTATAAATTGAACTTTACAGTTAACCCTATAGGCAAAACTTATTAGCTTGCCCTCATAGCCTCGAAGGTAAGTTACCACTGTTTAATCCTCAACGGCACTACTTGGATTAGTACGGATTTGAGGGGCTGCCCAGACCGTATTTGTTTATGATGGCAAGGACAGCCAAGGATTTGCCAGGGTACTAACAGCGATGCGAGCTATAACTCAGCTAAGCCTGCAAAAGCCAAAATCCCGACTCACCGCCTGGCAGCGGAGGTCGGGATTTTACAAGATGCGTAAGGGCTATACCTCGGGCTGATAGTCGGCAAAAGAGCCATCCCGGTAAAAAATAACAATGCGCCGGATAGCCTTGCCTGGCTCCGGCAAGAAGGGGAGTCCTGCTGTCTCAGCCAGGTTACTGGCGGGGGGTAGGCTGGCAGCCGGCACCTCTGTGAGCGGGGGAGCAGCCGGGGCGGCTACAGCAGCCTTAACGGGAGGCGCCGACGGCAGAGGCTCACTTTGGGGCAGCGCTGGTGGCAAGGGGGCAGTTGCTGCTGCGGAAGTAGTAGCCGTAGCAACTGGCACGAAGCGGGCGGCCCGAAAAGGCCTGGCGGCGGGCACTGGTGCGCTGACAGAAGCCGATACGGTATCGGTGGCAAACCCTGCTACCGACCTGATGGGCGCCACGGGCCTGGCAGCGGCCACGAGAGGCGCCTCAACCGGGCTGGCAGATGGGTCAAGAGGTAGCGCGGCCACGGGTGGCGGGGTAGGAGCGGCTGGGGCAGGCGGGGAAGCCGGTATGGGCTCCGTAGTGGGAGTGGTAGCAGAGTCGTTTTCGCTAGCTACATCAGAGTTAAGAGCCGCCACGACAGCTTCGTCCAGCATATTGCCGGTGCCACTGAGCAGCCAGGGCAGGGAAATCTCGGGAAAGGCCCCAATGATGCGCTGCACTACGTCCAGGCTGGGCTTATTGCGCTCACTCAGGATGTGGCTTACTACCGGCCGGCCAACCCCGATAAGGTCGGCAAATTGGGTTGGTGAAAGCTCTTTACTGTCCAGCAGCTGCCGAATGCGCGTTATCATAGCAAATCTATTACTTCACAAATGTGCGAAACAAAATTGAATTGCCCACCTCCGGAACTTACAAGAGGCTAGTTTACAAAAGTATTTTGAAGATATTTTTTCAGAATTCACAATTGATTTAGAATAAATTTTACACTTTCGCTGCTGGTTGCCACCCCTTAGATATTATACATTTGTAACAAGTTCACACCAAATACATTTGTTATTTCGCTTAATTCCAGGCCTCACTCAACCGCCTAAAAGAGCCCCTGCCATCATAGATAGCAGGGGCTCTTTTAGGCGGTCGGCATCTGATTTTTTCAGGGTATGCCGCCCCGGCCCGGAGCTACTCGAAGTACTCCTTCGCGAGCGCTTTATCGTGGCCGTAGATGTCATCGCGGAAATGGGCGTGGCCATCGGCGTCGGCCCAGGCGGTGAGGTATACCAGGTACACCGGCAGTTTTTCCTTGAGGGTAATGTACTTCTCGCGGTGCTGGGCAATGGTGTCCTGGATGCTGGTCAGGTCCCAGTTGGGGTTGTTGCGCAGCAGGTAGGTAGCCAGCTTTATGGGCTCTTCGACCCGCACGCAGCCGTGGCTGAAGCTGCGTTTCGTTTGCGAAAACAGCTCGTCGTGGGGCGTGTCGTGCAGGTAGATATCGTTCGAGTTGGGGAAGATAAACTTAACGTCACCAAGGTCATTTTTGGGGCCGGGGCGGCGGCGCACCGTGTACTTAAAGTTGTCCTGCGTCACGCCAGCCCAGTCGATAGTAGTGGGGTCAATGACCGTGGCCTTTTGGCCGTAGCCCTTCACCACTTCCATATCGAGGCGGTCGAGGTAGTTGGGGTCAGCTTCGAGCTTTGCGCGCAGCTCCTTGTCGATAATGCTGTAGGGCACGTTCCAGTAAGGGGCCAGTACGACGTATTCCATCTTATCGGAAAAGACGGGCGTCGCGGTGAGCGTCTTGCCCACGATGACGCGCATGGTGAGGGCTTCCTTACCCTGCTCGTACACCCGCAGGCGGTACTCCGGGATGTTTACGATAAGGTAGTCGGGCTCAAATTTCTTGGGTAGCCAGCGCCAGCGCTCCATGTTCAGGATAACCTGATTGATGCGCGATTGGATGGCCACGTTGAGCTGGCGCAGCGTTTCGCCATTTACCAGGCCGGTCGGCGGCAAGCCCAGGTCACGCTGAAAATTTTTGACGGCCGCTACCAGCGTGGGGTCATAAAGGGTGGTAGCGGGGGCAGTGATATTGTTGACGGGCTTGGCCGTGGCGGCTACCGCGGCGGGGGTTTGGCCAGTGGCCTCGCCGCCCAGCAGGCGCTGGCGCAGCAGGTCCACCACGGGCAGGTTATCGCCGGGCTTGAGGTGGGTAGTGCCCGGTAGCGTGGGCCAGCCGCCCGCCGCCTGCCGGGCGCGCAGCAGGGCCAGCGCCTTTTTGAGGTGGTCGTATTCGGGGTGCAGCGGCGCGAAGTCGTAGTAGGGGTAGGTGCTCTCGCGCTCCCGCAGAATGGTCATCAGGGCATGGTCGAGCTTGATTTTGTTGCGCTTGACTTTCCAGGCGTCGTTCTTGGTATCGCGGGGGTTTGCTACCCCGCGGTAGTAGTCCGAAGCCCAGGCAAAATAGCTGCCCGACAAGGCTACGTCGAGCTTGCGCTCCAGCTGGTTACGGCGCGCGGTATCCTGGCCCACGCTTTTGAGCGAGGCTAGTATGTCGGTTATCGGCTTGGTATCATAGTGCTTAGGGTTCAGGCCATCATCCTTTGCTTTAGCTACTACGTTCAGAAAGGTATTAGCTTGCGGCACGAGCTTATGCTGCCGGAACCAGCCCAGCCGAAACTGCCGCTCGCGGTAAAACTTGCGGGCCCAGCGCTCCTGCGTCTTAAAGCGGGCGTTGGCTTGCATGGCCCGAATGACAAAAACGCTGTCGAGGCGCGGCTCGGGGCCGCTGGTGTTGTCGGTGACGACCGTATCGTTTTGGGGGCTGGTCTGCTCGGTCTGGCTGCCCTTGCTGCCGCACGAGGCCAGCAGCCCAGGCAGGCTGAGCAACCCCACGAATAGGGCGAATGACAGAAAGTGTAGTCGAATCTTAAAGAGCATTTAGGAAAGGGAAATGGCGGGTACGGGGTGAGCTGATGTTAACCGGCCAGTGCCCGGCACCGCGCGAAGCTGATGGTAGGAGATACTCGTTTTACTGAGCAGTTGCCGGGTGGGTTGTTCCCGGCAACTAACATCAAGGCAAATTCCGCTCTTAAAAGTAACATAAAAGCCCGGACTAAAGCGGGGCAAGTCGCGTACTTTTCGAGCGGGCTTACTTGCCAGCACCAGGGCCGCCCACTCGTAGCCTGCTTGTGATTACCGATTCCAAACCGAGGTGCTTAGCCAATCTTAAAGACATTGAGCATTCTTTTCCTACTGATTTTCGATTCTACTTATGCCCCCTACCCCCTCTCCCACCATCGACCCGCACAGCTTTGCGCAGGGGCCGGCGCTACCCCACCTCACGCTCGCCCTGGCGATAAACTTCGCGAGCCAGACCCTGGCTGGCTCGGCTACCTGGCAGCTGGCCACGCCACCGGCCGAGCCCACCGAGGTGGTGTTCGATACCCGCGACCTGGTTATTGAGCGGGTCTGGACCAACGCGGAGGGCACCGGTCCGGAAGCGGCGCACACGTTGGGCACTCCCGATGCGACGCTGCGCCAGGCGCTACGCATCGCGCTGCCCGCGGGCACGGCCGCCGTTCGCATCGCGTACCGCACGAGCCCGCACGCGGCCGCCCTCCGATGGCTGGCCCCGGCGCAGACGGCCGGCGAACACCCGTTTCTATTCACGCAGTCGCAGGCCATTCTGGCGCGCACCTGGCTGCCCTGCCCCGACTCACCGGGCCGTCGCTTCACCTACGAGGCCGAGGTGGAAATATTGGGGGAAGAGAAAGGGCAATTGCTGGCCCTGATGAGTGCCGAGAACCCGCAGGCCACTGCTCCCGACGGGCGCTACCACTTCCGGCAGCCGCGGCCTACCTGCTGGCGCTGGCCGCGGGCCGCCTCGACTTTGCCCCGCTCAGCGGGCGCACCGGAATCTACGCCGAGCCCGCGACCCTACCCCGCGCCACGCACGAGTTCGGGGAGCTGGACAGCATGGTGCAAGCCGCCTAACAATTGTATGGGCTCTACCGCTGGCAGCGCTATGATTTACTTGTGTTACCAGTAAGTTTTCTATTCGGTGGCATGGAAAATCCTTTTTTAACATTTGTAACACCTATTATTCTGGCGGGCGACCGCAGCCTGACCAGCCTGGTAGCGCACGAGCTGGCCCACTCCTGGAGCGGCAACCTGGTTACAAATGCAACCTGAAATGATTTCTGGCTGAATGAAGGTTTCACGGTTTATTTTGAGCGCCGCATTATGGAGCAGCTCTATAGCCGGCCCTACGCCGATATGCTGCAAGTATTGGGCGAAGCTGACCTGCGCCACACCATGCAGGAGCTGGGGCCGGCTAGCGCGGCCACTCACCTGCGCCTGCGCCTGGCGGGCCGCGACCCCGACGACGGCCTCAACGACATTGCGTATGAGAAAGGCTGCCTGCTGCTGCTGGCGCTGGAGCACCTGATGGGCCGCCCCCGCCTCGACGCCTTTATTACGGAGTACTTCGCCCGGTTCGCGTTTCAGCGCATGGACACCGACCGCTTCGCCACCTGCCTCACCCAAACGCTGCTCACGCCCGCCGAAGCCGCGCGCCTCGACCTGCCAGCCTGGCTCGATGGCCCCGGCCTGCCGCCCGGCGCGCCCACGGCCGAGCCAGCCCGCCTGGCCCGCGTGGGTGCGGCCCTGGCCCGGCTGGCCGCCGGCACGCCGCCCGCCGGGCTGCACTCTATAACTAAGGAGTGGAGCAGCCAGGAGTGGGAACACTTTCTGCGCGGCCTACCCCCTACCCTGCCGGTCGAAGCCGTAGCTCAACTCGACGCTGCCTTCCACTTTACCGCCTCGGGCAATGCCAAGCTGCTGACCACCTGGTTTCCGCTGGCGCTGCGGGCGGGCTACGCGCCGGCCGATGTGGCGCTCGAAAACTTTTTGCGGCACGTGGGGCGGCGTAAGTTTTTGGTGCCGCTGTACCGGGCGCTGCTGGGTACGCCCGGCGGCCCGGCCCGCGCGGCCCAACTACCACTCGGTGGCCACGAGCACCCTCGACGCGCTGCTGGCAGGGGGGTAGGGCAGGCCGCCCTTTCATCCTGCCGTACTTTTGCCTTCCTACAACATCTATCGGTTACCGTTGAAAAATCTTATTCCACGCGGCAAGCTCATTGCCATTGGGGGCAACGAGGACAAGGGCACCTACCCCACCGTTCGCAGCAAGCGCCAGTACTACCTGAATTTTTTTGAGCTGGGAATTCTTAAGCGCGTTGTCTCGGAGTCGGGCAAAACCGACCCACGCATTGAAGTCGTCACCACGGCTTCCATGATTCCGCAGGAGGTGGGTCCGATTTACATCGGCTCGTTTGCCATGCTCAATTGCCACAACGTGGGCATCCTGGATATTCGCACGCCCGAAGATGCCCGAAAGCCCGAGTACGTCGAGCG